>Ga0334882_1004178_pt1 | contig 12490 bp, 6 predicted proteins | sample GraSluR1_MG_5_FD_207226 | JGI IMG/M metagenome (GOLD analysis project Ga0334882, IMG submission 207226) | Sludge microbial communities from methane-producing bioreactor in Wageningen University, Netherlands - Granular Sludge_15_04-R1 | ecosystem: Engineered > Bioreactor > Anaerobic > Unclassified... | reverse complement strand
TCCACCCCGCCCCCGACCATGTCCCCACCCGCCGTTCACACGCCGTCAGGTCCGCAGGACCGTCCGGCCCCGCAAAGCGGGGCCACCTAGACGGGGCCAAAGCCCCTGGCGCCGTCCCGTGGTGCGGCGGCCAGACGCCAGACGACCTCCGCCCCGCCCCCCGCCATATCCCCACCCGCCGTCCCCACGCCGTCAGGTCCGCAGGACCGTCCGGCCCCGCAAAGCGGGGCCACCTAGACGGGGCCAAAGCCCCTGGCGCCTTTCTCATCACCCGCCGTTCACACACCACCAACAAACGCGCCGGCCCCCTGGTATGGGGCCGGCGCAATGCTCTCGCGCAACGGAACTCCTACCCCCACCAGCGGAACTCGGAGTTCTTCGGCACGCCCTTGGTCCACTTGGCGTGACCGTCCATGTACTGCCGGTTCGTGCCGCCATTGTGGGGCTGCTGGTTCTCCGCATAACCGATGATGCGGTCGTAGAAGAAGATGAACTCCGAGGGGTTCGGGATGGAGCTCTCCGTGACGGGTCCTACGGGGTTGCCCGGAGGGTAGAGCTCCGGATACAGCACGTAGCCGTTGACCGAATACGTGCTGAAGGTCGTCCCGAACTCGGCGACGTTCTTCTTGGTGGGGCAAAGCCACAGTTGGCTGTTCTTGACGTAAGGTAGGAACTGGCCGTACACGATGTCGGCGGCCCAGGGGGAAGTGGTCGGCGGCGCCGGCGCCTGCGCGATCGGGCGGTAGGGCAGCGTGCTGTCGTAGTCCTGCATGTACATGTTCACCGCCAGGCCCAGTTGCTTGAGGTTCGATAGACAACTGGTCTGACGCGCCTTCTCTCGCGCCTTGGCGAATACCGGAAACAGGATTGCGGCGAGGATAGCGATGATCGCGATGACCACCAGCAGTTCGATCAGGGTGAACCCACGGCTTCTGTTCATCGTTCGATGCTCCTTCATGGCAATGGAGGATAGACGGTCCAAGTCTACCGACTCAATTCGGCACGGAAGCCTGTGACTCCTGCCGCGGTCTTTAGCACGAAGAGGCCCCGCCGAAAGGGCGGGGCGTTCCGGGCACGGCTTCGACATCAGGATTACCCTGCCGGGCGCTTCACGAAACCTTCACCACCGCCCGCAGCATCCCCGGCTCTCGCCTCTGTGCGGCCTCGAAGGCCGCCGCGGTGTCCTCCAGGGAGAACTCCTTGACCGGGAAGACCGTCAGGTCCACCCTGCCTTGCTCCACCAACTCCACACAGTGCTCCAGCGTATTGCGGGAGCGGCGGGAGAAGTAGACCGTCAGCTCCTTGCGGCGCGGAACCGTGGAGTTGAAGGTCACGTCATCAGGATGCGGGATGCCCACCACAACAACCTTCCCTCCCGGCCGCACCAGCCGCATGGCCTGCTCCACCGCCGCATTGTCGCCCGAGCACTCGAGAACGACATTCGGGCATCTCACCGGGTCGCCGATGGCGGCTTCCAGGTCGGCGGCGGTGGCCGCCACCGTGTGGGCGCCGAGGGTGGCGGGGAAGGCCCGACGGTCCTCTCTGGGCTCGGCGACAATGATGTCGGCAAAGCCCGCGGCCTGCGCCGCCACCATCGTGCACATCCCGATACAGCCCGCGCCCAGAATGGCGATGCTGTCCTGCGGCTTCATGTCCGCCAGGCGCACGGCGTGCACACCCACACCCAGCGGCTCGGTGAGCGCGCGGCTCACGGCATCCATCCCCGGCCCGGTGTGACACACGGAGAACGCCGGGCAGTTCATGTACTGGCGCAGCGCTCCGTCCTCCTGCGGGAAGCTGGGGAACACCACGTGGCCGCAGATGTTGGTCATTCCCATCCTGCACAGCTCGCACTCGCCACAGTGCCAACTGGGCTCCACGGCAACGGGCGTGCCCACGGCCGGGCCGTCCACTCCCTCACCCAGGGCCACCACGGTGCCGGAGAACTCGTGGCCCTGGATCATGGGGTGATCGGGCACCACGCCGCTGGCGTCGCCCTCCTCGTACAGTCGCAGGTCAGAGGCGCAGATGGCGACGGCCTCGATGCGCAGCAGGACCTTGCCCGGCTCAGGCTGCGGGGCCGGCTCCTCCACGATGCGGATATCGCTCTTGCCGAACAGACGGGCGGCTTTCATAGGCATGGACTCCCGAGATGTCGTGATCGCGGGTAGATTGTACAACGGCTCCGGCGGGGCGGCAATGGCTCCGCCCGGAAGGAGCCCCTCACCTGCACACGATGTGCAAGACGCGCACATCGCCCGCCGGCACCTCGATCCGGATCGTCGCTCCCTGTCCCTCAGATCTCACCTCGGGCGCGGTACCGGCCACCCACTCCTCCACCCTCTCCACCGCTCCCGAGAACTCCACGGCAACGGCCAGGGCCTCCTCGTGGCGGACGGTGGCTCTGCCCAGTGGCGCCTTGGTCACGCCGCTGTTGTTCAGCAGCCCGATCACCCAGCCGTCCGCGGTGCGGTTGACCGTGTACTGCACCCCCGGGCTGACCCGCACCGGGGAAAGGCCGCTGCACAGATGCCCCAGCAGGCGGGAGAGCAAAGGCAGGGCTGTGCCGTCGTGGTCCAGGAGGTAGTGGGGAGTCGTGAGGACCACCTTCCCGCGGCCGACGGTGTTGACGCAGACCAATACGTCGCCGTCGGCCGTGGTGGCCACCGGGGTGGCTCCGTCCAGCTCGATGGGGGCATAGTCGAAGGGCTTTGACGGCAGCTCGGCTCCATCAAGGCTGCCGTGGACTGCCCCGGCCGTCCCCGTGTCTCCGGTGAAGGTGGCTCCCAGGAAGTCGGCCCCGAGGTGCTCGCCCACCTGACGGGCATTGATGACGAGGGTCCCGCCGGCTTCCACATAGCGGGTTAGGTGCTCGGCCAGGGGGGCGTTGACGCGCACGTCACCCACCAGCATCGCCACCGGGTAATCCCCCAGGTTGGGGCACGTCTCGGTGGTGAGCACATCGAAGATATCGCCAAAGGGCGAGGGCGCAAGATATCCCTGCTCGGTCTCCATCATCCGGGCGCCTTCGGCCTCGAGGGTGTAGTCTCTCGAGGGGTTCCACGGGTAGATGGTATTGAACAGCTCATCCAGCATCCGGTCGCCCTCGGATAGCGGCAATCGCCCCCAGATCAAGTGCGGCGTGCAGCCCCTGGGCGACCAGCCGTGGGCGAAGTCCAGGATGAGAGCCACCGGCGTATAGGGTATGCCGCGGTCCTTCTCCGCCGCGAGGCGGAAGAGCTGCTCGGCCATCAGGCCCACCGGCGACAGGCGGTACCCCGTGCCGCTACCGGGCTCGTAGCCCGCGATGCGCAGGATATCCTCCTCGCCGAAGCTGAGCAGATCGCAGTTCTCGAACCACAACTGATTGGCCCCCGCCAGCCAGGCGGCATACGACATCCTCTTGTGCAGCGACATCGAGTGCCCGCTGAAGGGCCCCGACTGGGCGGTGAGCAGATCGTCGGTGTAGCGGAAGTCGGTGACCATACCGCCGAACCAGGACGACAGGTCGATCCCCCAGGGCTTTGAGAAGCTCCTGGCCGCGCCGCGCGTGGCCGCGAGCTGCAGTTGCATGCAGGGGATGTTCTCCCCCACCTCGGCGATCACCGACTGGGCCCCCCACTTGAAGGCATGATGGTGGAAGAAGCGGTAGCCGTCCAGAGCCAGCACGGCCCGCTTCACGGGAGCGGTGTCGGCCAGGTCCTCGTAGAGGCCCTGGAGCCTGCGCAGCCCCTCGTCCCGGTCGGCGATGGGGCCTCCGAAGTGGTCCTTCATGTCCATCCGCAGCAGGCCGTCTCCCCACTCGTTCAGGGGGCCGCCGGGCCCCAGGGCCAGGCTATAGAAGCCCAGGAAGCGCTCGCCGGCGTCGGCGACGATGCGGGCCTGCAGTTCGCGGGTGGCCTCGTCCGCCGAGGGGCGCAGGGTGAAGGGTCTGGCGCACTCGGCCAGCAGGGCCTCGTCGTTCGGAGCGTGCAGCCAGGATGCCTCGGCAAACAGCGGGTGATCCGCAAGCCCCCAGCGCTCCCATACCTCCGGCCGGTACTCGGCCAGGTGCCAGAAGCTCCGGCCGGCGATGCTCAGCGGACGCCAGGTCTCCGGGGGCTCGAAACCCTCCCGCTCCACCAGCGGCGCCAATGCGGGCTCCACGCGGCCCTCCGCGGCGGAGATGCGCACATTGCCCAGCCGAAACCCCCACCGACTGCCCGGGTCGTAGGCCCCCGCGGAGAAGTGAATCCTCCCGGAGACCATCGGGTCATGAGGCAGTGACCAGCGGGCCACCTCTTCCCCGCTCTCTCTGTCGCGAAGCATGATAACCGTTGTCGCCTCCTGATTGGCGATCGATACTCGGTACCATCTGTCCGTGCGCGGCGGGAAACGCCCCTCCGAGTGCGCCCTGGGGGCCCACTGTCCGTTCCTGTGGCTCCAGGCACTTCCGCTCTCCTCGATGTACCATACCGCGCCGTTCCAGTCCTGCCCCTCCGCCTTCTCCACCACCTCGCACGAGATGGAGTTGCTGTACCCGCCCTTTCTCTCCCCGGAGGGCTGCAGGTAGTCGAACTCCAGCACATGGCCCGGCGGCACCTGGGGCCGCGCTACCAGCGTGGCGCCCCTGTCGCAGGCCAGCAGGTGCAGGGCACCGTCCTCGATGCGGGCCACGGTCCCCGCCGTGTCCGGCAGGTGCAGCTCCCACAGGTCGCGGTTCAGCTCAGGGGCGGAGAAGTCGTCTTCCAACAAGAGCCGCTGGCCCGCGGCTGAGACGGCGAGGGTGCAGAGCAACGGCAGACACAGTGCGGCGGTTCGGAGATGCATCGCGATCGTCGCCTCCCTTGTTTGACGGTCTGATAGTGTGGGCGGCCGGCGGGCGGCCGGTCGGAGGGGCCGAATGGGTGGGTTTGTGTCGAAGACACAAAGACGGGACCCATCCGGCCCGAACGGACATGGCCAACGGGGCCGGATATGGGTCCCGGCGGGTGCGAGCACCCGCTTGTGCGCATACGACCGCGCGGTCCGCCGCTATTCGACCCCTCCGAGCGCCTCCCGCCCCTTCAGGCGCCTCCCCCCGCCTGCCGGGGGATTGGGGGGTCTTCGCCCCAGGGTCCTCCGGCGTCCACGGCACGCACCCCACCCCGGCTTTCCACGCGTGCCGAGCCAGAGCACAGCGAGGTCTTCTCACCCTCACTCCAGCGAGGGCAGGGCATCAAAGCTCATGCCGTCGTGCACATCACCGAGGGACTGGAAGCTGCCCCCGGTCAGCGGCTGCAGCCTGCGGATATGCTCCTGTAGCCGCCCGGCAAGCTCGGCGGCCACCTGCGGATTGTCACCGCGCACATCGGTGAGCTCCTCCGGATCGGCCTCCAGATCGTACAGCTCGTACCGGCCCTTACCCTGCTGGGGCACCTGCTTCCACGGCTGGATGTAGTTCCACTTCGCCGTGCGGATGGAGGCGTGGTTCCCAAAGGCGGTCACCACGTAGTCCGGCGCCACGTCCGCTCCCTGTGTCAGGGGCCACACATCACGGCCCAGCACGCGCTGCGGAATGTCCAGTCCCATGATGCTCAGCGCCGTGGGCATGATGTCCTGATGCTGGACGAAACCCGCCACCTTCTTGCCGGCGCCCTCGCCTCGCGGATCGCGGATCAGCAGCGGCAGCCGGGTGCACTGATTGCGCAGCCGGTCGGCGCCCTTGTGAATCTCGCCCTGCTCCCCCAGCATGCAGCCGTGGTCGGAGGTGAACACGATCACCGTGTCCTCCCAGTAGCCCCGGGCCTCGATGGCGTCCAGGAGCCTCCCCACCCACTTGTCCACCAGCGTGACCTCCGCAGCGTAGGCCGTCCTCACGTTCTTGACCTGCTGCTCGGTCATGTGCGCCGTGCTCCCCGGCGGAATGCAGCCGTCCAGCCCCTCGTACTGGGGATCATACCGGCGGGCGAGCTCCAGCGGCGGGTCCCACGGCTCGTGGGGATCGAAGCAGTCCACATACATGAAGAAGGGATTGCCCAAAGTGTAGTATGTGATCCAGTCGGCGGCGCGGGACATGACCCTGGCCACCGAGGTGTCTGCATCCGACAGCCAGTCCTTGCGGTTCATCAGGTGCTGCACGATCCAGGGCCGCTCGCCCAGCCGGCCCTCGCCGTAACGGGCCTGATCCAGCAGCTCCTGAACCTGAGCGGTATCGTTGAGCCTGTAGGGGTCGCCCTCCTGGCCACGCACCCAGTACCAATGGTCGTAGCCCCGGTGCAGATTCTTGCCGGGCTTCATGGCATGGTACACATCGGTGATGTAGCAGGAGAAGTAGTCGTGGGTCCGCAGATGCTCGGAGAGGGTGACGTCCTCGTCAAACAGCGGATGCCAGCCCTCGAGCTGCACCATGTCGCTCTTCTGCGGGCGATAGGTGAAGGGGAAGATGTTACGGCCGGTCTTGATGACTCGCCGCGCCGGGATCGTCGGCAGCCCCTCGGCGTACGCGTCCAAAAACAGGGCGCTTTGCGAGGCCAGGCGGTCCAGGTTCGGCGTCTCGATCCACTCGTTGCCGTACGCGCCCGTGTAGTCCCAGCGGAAGGTGTCGCTGACGATGATGACAAGGTTCACGGCGGGCTCCCCCTTTTGAACCGCGATGGTGAAAACGACGGGTGGAGGTTCGCGAGGAAGCGGCGGGGTCCTCCACGGGGGTCGCGAGTCGAACAGTCACGGGTCGCGAGCCAAGGGCGGACGGGGGCCCAGGAGATGGGGTTTTGGGCCTGTGGCCCCAGCGGGGCACGGGGGCGGAGCCCCGCGGCGTTGGTGGTCTGCCGGTCCTTTCGGGGGCGTTCATGGCCGGAGCGGAGAGGCGGCAAAGCAGGCCCCGCTTCCTCACGGCCTGTACACGTACCGACAGTCCGGATCCGTGATCGGCGGGCGTTGCGGCAGCATGTCCTCTCGCGGATTGTCGGCCATCTCCTGCTTGAGCCTGTCCAGCGCCGCGAGCAGGGCCTGCGCGTCGGGGTCGTCCCGGCTCTCGAAGATGGGCTTGCCGCAGGCCTCCGTGCCTCCGGCGGCCTTGCCCAGCGGCGCCAGCAGGGCCGGGCTGCTCTCCGGGTCGTGGAAGGCGATGCGCTCGATGCGTCCCGTGTCCTGCTGGTGGCATGAGACGCAGCGCCGCTCGTAGACGCCCGCCAGCGCCCGGCGAATCGGCGGGGTGATCAGCTCGCGGCCGCCCAGGGTGCCCGGCCGTGAGTAGACGTACGTGCCGTAGTACGGCGCATTGCAGTCGATCCAGGTAACGATGCGCTCGAAGTCCTCGGCGGGCATCTCGGCCAGCCGCTCCCTGTGGCTGCCCCGCATCACCTGCACCATCCTCGAGGCATGGGAGCCGTAGAACTTGGGCGGTCGGACGGGGAGGTTGTCCGAGCGACTGGGATAGACGAAGCTCACGTAGCCGCGCTCGGTGAGGTTCTCGTAGGCGACATTGAACAGGTTCGTCGGATGGGGGGACAGGTCCAGGCCGCCCGCGGGCTTGTCCCCGCCGTGGCAGGCGATGCAGTTGCGGTTCAGCGCGGGCTGCACGTCGTAGGCGAAGTCCGGGGCGCGCACGCCGTCCGGCGGCGGCGTGATGTCCGAGACTTCCCTGGCCGTGGCCACCGTGCGCCGCACCGCCGGCGTGCTGGTGCGCTCCTCGTGGCAGCCCACGCACGACAGCGTCTCCCCGGGCTTGACCTGGGTGAAGGCCCGCATGCGCTGGATCTCCATGAGGTTCTCATCCAGGGCCGAGAAGTAGATGGCCGTATCGGCGGGGGCCCGGAAGTACGCCGACCCGTCTTCCTCCACCGGAACCGTCCCCCACAGCCGCTTGACCGCCAGGTGCCCGTGGTTGCTGACGATCGGGTATTGCAGGTCGCGGCCGCTCACCTGCGCCGCCACCGGCTTGGGCACCTCCTCGATGATCCGCAGGTACTTGACCTCCCCGCGCCTTGTCCCCGGCAGGCCCCGGTACACATCCAGCAGGCAGAACGTGCCGGTATCCTCCGAAGCTTCGGGCGTCTCGGGGATCACGGCGGGCCTCGGCCGCGGCGCCAGCGGGAAGGCCTCGAAGCTGGAGATGTCCGGGTCGCGGTAGATAAGGTCCCGGTTGTTCCAGCAGTCCAGCAGGTAGAGCGCGTAGCCCCTGGGCTCGCGCGGGTCGCCCTCGTAGGTGTAGGAGACGAGGTAGAAGTCCTCCGATAGCGGGTACGGATTGCAGTAGTAACCCACATCGGTCCGCAGCCAGCGGAAGTGTGTGGGCGGCGGCAGCTCGGGGGTCAGGCTCTCGTAGACCGCCGGGCTGGCGCAGCTATCGGCCGGGTCGATGATGGCGATAGGCCCCGCGGCGATGGGCATGTGCGGCCCGAGCGTGCACACCAGCTTCGGAGAGTTGGGAATCTGCCTGGGCTCCCAGAACGTGATCGGCCCCCAGTGCTCCCCGGCGATGTGCACGGGCCGCGAGCCATCGGGGTTCACGATCCAGGCGCTCTGGTTGTTGCCCAGATTCTTGTCCACATACTCCCAGCGCGTATAGGCCACCCGACCGTCGGACAGCACGCTGGGGGTGAAGTCATTGACCGTGTTGTACGAGACGCAGCGCACGTCGCCCCCGTCGCCATCCATGGTATGGAGAACCGAGACGGTGAAGGCGTTGTGGCACAGGACCACCCGGCGGCAGCGGGTCGAAACGAACATGATCCTACCGCCGGGCAGGTAGCAGGGGTCGATGTCATCGTAGTCGCTGTAGGTCAGATTGCGCAGGTCCGAGCCGTCCGCACGCACCTCGTAGATCCGACAGGGGGTGCTCGGGTCCGGCTTGTACGAGAACAGGATCCTCTCCCCGTCGAAAGACACGTCCGGGTCGCGGTAGATGGCATCATCGCCAAGCTCCGAGGCCAGGCGACGCAGCGAGCCGTCGGGCCGCGGCGGCGACAGCACGTACAGGCCCCCGCCGTAGCGGTGGCTGCCATCGAAGTACGTGGTGTAGATATGGCTCGTGTCGTAGGTCTGCCGCTTGGCGAAGACGAGGCTGCCGAAGTCGAGTAGAGGGTTTTGCAGCGCCACTTCGTGCTTGAGCCGGTAGGCGGTGACGTACAGGCCGTAGAGGTCCTCCCACTTGGCCCGATCGTTGTCCGGCAGTGCCTCGAGTTGAGCCAGAGCCGCCAGCCCCTCCTCCGCCCGGGCGGCCGCCTCCGGCAGCCTCTTGCCCCCGGGAAGCTCAGCGAAGCGCGCGATCAGCATCTGGACGTGCTGCAGCATCCGCCGGATGCGCTCGGGCTCCAGGGGCAGCAGATCGCCGTCGGTGCGTTGGGCGCCGACCTGCACCGACAGTCGAGCGCTCCAGTTCATGTCATCGGGGTCCTGCTCGATGCTGACCTGCACCGGGTAGCGGGCCTCGTCGATGAGCAGGTACTCCAGGATGCGCTCGGCGCGCGGCGCCGGGGCGGCGAGGCGCTGGAAGGGAACGACGGGGTCGTAGTCTGCGGGAGCGTCGACGAAGCCGTCGTCGCGAACGTAGGCGTGGTAGCCGTACTTACCCGGCTCGGGGCTGCCACTCCACACAGAGTAGAGGTTCCTCTCGATCGGCACCGGCTTGCGCCGCCAGCCCTCCGGGAAGGGCACCGGGGAATCGAAGCGCAAGGCGGCGATGTGCGGGATGCAGCCCACGGCGCAGACGAGCGTGACGGTGTGCTTGCCGGCGGTGATGTGCCGGTCGGCCTGCTTCTCCCACTTGCCCTGACTGGCCTGCCAGCTCCCCGTAGTGCCGCCCAATCCACGGACTATCAACTCGTCATCCACAAAGATATCCACGGGACGGGACTCCACGGCCGTGTACTTGGCCATGATCGTGTACTCCGCCGTGACCGGGAAGTCGATGTCGTACTCCATGGTGTTGGGCTGCTGGCCGCCATTGACCAGGACGGGCTCCGTGTCGGCATACGAGTGCCCCACGTCGTACACGGCCACGTTGCCGCGGTCGAACTCGTAGGCGCGGACGAGGAGGCTGCCCGCAGGAGCAGGGTCGGCGGTGGCGGGCAGAGCGAGGAGGCCCAGGAGCGCGAGAAGGGGGGCAACAGGCAGGCGGGATCCACGGGGCATGGGCTTGCAGTCCTCCCGGCGGTGGGTGGGTGCGGCCGGCCAAGGCGTGCGGCAATCGTATGCCACGTGGAGGAAGGCGTCAAGGCGGGCGAACGGCAGGGGACAGGGGACGGCAGGAACTACAGGAACGACCAGGGACGGCAGGAACTACAGGAACGACCAGGGACAGCGGGAGCGGTGGCCGACGTGGCCGCTGACTCGTGACCCGCGACTCGCCGTCCCGGGGCTCGCCGTTCCGGCAAAGGTCGCCGCCGCCCCGGCGCCGAACAGGTGCCCTCGTGGCGGGCGAGGTTCATCGGGGCCCCGCGACACCGCCGCCTTCCACCACTACACCGACGGAGGCTTTCGCATGGGCCTGCAGTTGCACAGGCTGGTCGCAGTTGCCGCGGGCAAGGAACCCGCGGACATGGTGGTGAAGGGCGGACGGGTCCTTGATGTGTTCGGCGGGGGGGTTCGCGCCGCCGATGTGGCTATCTGTGACGGCCTCATCGCGGGCGTCGGCGCCTACGAGGGCCGGGAGGTGGTGCAGGCCCAGGGGCGCTTCGTACTGCCCGGGTTCATCGAGGGGCACATCCACATCGAGAGCACCGCGCTGGCCCCCTCGGAGTTCGCCCGCGTAGTGGCCACCCGCGGCACCACGACGGTGATCGCCGATCCGCACGAGATCGCCAATGTCGCCGGCCTTCAGGGCGTGCGGTACATGCTGGGGGCCGCGGAGGAGGCGCCCATCGATCTTCTGTACGCGGCGCCCAGTTGCGTCCCGGCCACGCACATGGAGACGGCCGGCGCCCGGCTGGGGCCGGCGGAGGTCGCCGAGATGCTCTCCTGGCCCGGGATCATCGGGCTGGCGGAGATGATGAACTACCCCGGCGTCATCTCCGGGGACGAGGAGGCGCTGGCGAAGCTGGCGGCCGCGGCGGGCCGCCACGTCGACGGGCACGCCCCGGGTCTTGCGGGAGCCGCGCTCCAGGCGTACGTGGCCGCCGGCCCGCGCACGGAGCATGAGGCCACCTCGCTTGCGGAGGCCGAGGAGAAGCTCGCGGCGGGCATGTGGGTGATGATCCGGGAGGGCTCGGCGGCGAGAAACCTCGGGGCGCTTGCGCCTCTACTCTTTGGCCCGGGGGCCTGGCGCTGCCTGCTGGTCTCCGATGACAAGAACCCCGAAGACCTGCTGGAGCAGGGCCATCTGGACCACTGTCTGCGCCGCGCCGTGGCCGAGGGTGTGCCCGCGCTCGCGGCGATCCGGGCCGTGACGATCAACGCCGCCACGTGCTTCGGTCTGCACGATCGGGGTGCCGTCGCCCCGGGCCTGCTGGCCGACCTCGTCCTGGTGCAGGACCTGGAGAGCTTCACCGTGCGGGAGGTGTTCAAGAGCGGCCGGCGGATCAACGGGGCCTGGGGCTACCGGCATCTGCCCGATCGCGGACCTGTGGCCCTCACCTCCTCGTGCAGGCTGCCCGAGCCGACGGAGCAGTCGCTCGCCGTGCCGGCACCGGGGGCGGATGGCTCGGTGACGGCGAGGGTTATCGGCATCGTCGCCGGAGAACTGCTCACCGAGAGCCTGCGCCTGGAGCTTGCGGTCGCCGACGGCCGGGTGCTTCCCGACCCTGAGCGGGATGTGCTGAAGCTGGCCGTCATCGAGCGCCACGCCAAGGGCGGCGGCATCGGCGTGGGCTTCGTCAAAGGCCTCGGTCTGAGAAGCGGCGCCCTGGCTTCCACCGTGGCCCACGACTCGCACAATCTCGTGGTGGCCGGCTGCGACGATGCGGAGATGCTGGCGGCGGCCCGCGAGGTCCGGGACATGGGTGGGGGCCAATTGGTGTGGGCCGGGGCCGAGGACATCGTCCGGCTGCCCCTGCCCATCGCAGGCCTGATGAGTGGAGAGGATGCCCAGGTGGTGGCCCGGCAGCACCGCATGGTGCGTGAGGCCGCGCGACGTCTGGGCAGCGATCTGGCCGACCCCTTCATGCACCTGTCCTTCCTGGCGCTGGCGGTGATTCCGTCCCTGAAGCTCACGGACAGGGGCCTTGTGGATGTGGATGCGTTCCAGATCGTCTCGGTGGTTGAGGGCGACGCGGCGGGGGCGTAGGCGGATTGTTCCGGGCGCGGGGGCCTGCAACAACGGCGAACGGCAACGGCGCCCCTCCCTGCAGGTCCTTCGGCCCTGCTTTCCCTCCCCTTCGCAAACACCGCTCAGGAGAGGGCTACGGAAAACGGCAACGGCGCCCCTCCCTGCTGGACCCACCGGGCGAGGCCCTGCTTTCTTTGTCCTGCGCGGTACGACTGCTCAGGAGAGGGCTACGGAGAACGGCGCCCCTCCCTGCAGGTCCTTCGGCCCTGCTTTCCCTCCCCTTCGCAAACACCGCTCAGGAGAGGGCTACGGAAAACGGCGAAC
>Ga0334882_1004176_pt1 | contig 12499 bp, 12 predicted proteins | sample GraSluR1_MG_5_FD_207226 | JGI IMG/M metagenome (GOLD analysis project Ga0334882, IMG submission 207226) | Sludge microbial communities from methane-producing bioreactor in Wageningen University, Netherlands - Granular Sludge_15_04-R1 | ecosystem: Engineered > Bioreactor > Anaerobic >... | reverse complement strand
CTTCAGGTTAAGTTACTTTTCATAAATCCTGCGCATAGCCAGGTCTTTCAAGATCCCTGTAAAAACGGAGTATTTCTTCCGGTTCCGTGGTATTTAGACTGTATCCCGATAAGCCGAGCAGTTCCAAGGCTGAATCGGCAACCGGACGTTTTGGAAACAGATTCGGGTGTACTGAATTCATGTACCTGACAATTCTGAACATGTTGAACCATTCAAAGAATCTCTTTTTAAAGGCAGGGAATCCTGCCGTGTTATTCTTTATCTCGCTGATCTTTCCGATCCATTCATTTTCATCAACAAAGTTCCTGATTCCGTCTGGCAGGCGTTTATAAAGGCCGGCTGCTCCGTCAGGACAACAGTCAAATATAATTTCAGTCATGCCGAAAAAGCATTTCAGCTCTTCGAAAGCTTTAATGTTATAGGTCAGTAAGCCAACATTATCATTACTGACGGTAAGTCTTTCCATTACCGTGCCGGTGCCAAAAGGCACCCTTGAAGATGGCCTTGGTGAAGGATATACCGCTGTTTCATTAAGGGTGAAGTAGCCTCCCATCGGTAATAACTTCTGGATAAAGTAGAAATCTTCCCCTGCCTGCCTGCGGTTCATTCCGCCCGCCTTAGCGTAAGGCAATGCTTTAACTCCCATAGCAGACCCGACAGTGTGAAAAACATCAGGGTACCCCGCCAGGCGTAGTCCCTGGTAATAATACCGGAGGTGGAGCTCATAAATGACTATCGAGCGGTAAATCACGGCTGGAAATTCAGTTCCGCAAACAGGATGTTCAAAATATACAGAACAGGCCTTCCTTTTTCTCTGAGTGCAAAATTGGCTGTGAATAGCTGTAAAATAATTTGCTGCGACCCTGCAATCTGCATCAAGGTTCATTATAACTCCTTCGGGATTGTCAAGATGATCAAAACGTCTTAGCGCCTCATCCATGCCCGTTTTTCTTGCTGATCCCACACCCCAGTTTTCTGTAGGCGAAGAGGTTACATCTACTGGATGAACACTGAAAAAACAGTATCTGTTCTTCCTTTTCCACAGCTCTATTGAAGCAAGACTGTTTTTGTTGTTTTCGATGCTTTCAGCTGATGAATCACGTGGGGCATTTACAACTATAATCACCTCCGCTTCACATGCGGGGCGGTCACACAATGAAAGAGCATCAAGAAGATCCGTTATTCGAGGTTCGTCAAACGATGGTACAGTAACAATTATTTCAGTGCCTGAAACAGGCCGTTCACCAATGAGTTGCGGAAAAAGTGCTTTTTTCTCGAGATAGGCTGAAGCAAAACCCATTTCAGGCTACTTTTTCTCTCCCTTATATTTTTTATTCAGCCCGTCAAGCACATCCGGGGTAATATCACATGCACTGTCACCATAGAGGACCACGCTTCCGAAGCTCTTCCCCAGTATATACTGATAATTGAATTGTGATTTGTTTTCTTCAAGAAATCTGGTAATATATTCAATAATCTGCCTGTTCATTACCTGTTCCTCCTCAATAAGATCGCTCTGAAGCTGATCCCTCAGATTTATCAGCTCCTGCTGCTGTTGAAGCAATGACTGCTCCATCTCAGCTGCCGTTGCCCTTGTAACAAGCCCTTTGCTAACCTTCTCCTGAAAATCCCTTGCATTCCTCTCATACTGTATCCCTTTTGAGTTGAGTTCATTTTCAGCATTTTTCTGTTTTGCAAGAAGATCCTCTCTCCTGTCAAAAAACATATCAAATTTAAAAATCACAGTATCTATATTCACGAAGGCTATCCCTTTGGATTGGCTTTCCATCATATCTTCAGCCGCAGATGCTGACAGACTTTTTTTATCTGCTGTAAAATGAAGGACAAAAAGTGCTGCTACGGCAAGGAATAATACAGAGAACAGGGCGACAGATATATTCTTCATCACGTGTTAATATTTATTAAACTTCAGTCAGCCGCAAATATAAGCAAATTAATGTATCAGACTATCGAGGCGCTGCAATTAAAAAACCTGTCAACTGTGTATAAACAAGTGGGGGATCAGATAAATATCTGACCGGAACTATTTCTAAAATTCGGGGCAGGGAATTGCCCTTATTTTTCTTCTCTGTCCTAAAGACGAGGTGTCAAATTCATATATCAGAGCCACTTCGTGAGAGCCTGAAGTCGATGAAATCAGATTGGAAATGGTAAAATCGTAACTGTAACCTATGTGCAACTGTTTTGTTTTAATGCCCACAAGGCCTATTATTGCATCCCCGGCCTGACTGGTAGCCAGAGGTATTCCCCTGTACCAGACTCCGAACAGCAACGGGTCACGGTAATAATATAAACCGATATCGGATTGATAAAAGTCAGCCTGCTTCTGGAAATTCATTGCCACTGAAAGAACCTCCTGGAGGCTCTGCCGCAACCTTGTTTTTCTGAGTATCTGAAATCCGCCAAAAACATTGATTTTTACAGGCAGGTTTGCCTCATCTCCATAAAATGACTGTTTCGGCCGCAATAAATGATCGAGCGTTAATCCGGCCCAGATCTGGTCGTTGTAAACAAGAGCAGAGGTTGCAAAATCGATATCTGCAACATTGTCAAACGGAGGGGGATAAACTGAAGGAACCGTTCCGCTTCCCGTCATCTGGCTGGCAAAAACCAGTTTGTATATATTCAATCCCAGGTAATTAAATTTAAAGTTTACGCCGGGACGAATATGCCAGTCCTCGTTAATATTGAAATCATACGAATAAATAAGGCCTATATTTGTTGTGCTAAGTTCACCAGAGCCCGCGACGTCGTATGTGGCGAGAATCCCTATCCCGGAATTGAAGTTTAAAAGCGCCTTGTCAAAAGAAATACTGTATGTGTGAAAAACACCGGGAATGGCCGGCCACTGGTTCCTGTAATTCAATGCCAGTCTGTATTCAGCTGTGGCTCCGGCAAATGACGGAGCGAGGTATAAGGAATTGGCATAAAACTGAGAAAAGGTAGGATCCTGAGCAAAAGAGTCAGAAATCATCAGTATAAATAAAGCCAGGATATATTTAGTTTTTTTCAGCAAAACAAATCACAGGTTAGTTTCATTAATGATGACAACGATTTAATGATTTGACAAACATTTTCTTTATAACGTGATTTTTCTAAAAATGTGACACGGGGGTCAACAATTTTTGCATTTGCGGGGTAAAAACCCGGAAGTCTGTTTTATATCATGCTCATTTGTTGATAAAGATCATTAATATATTATAAAGTATATTTTTAATTTGGGTTCCGGATCTTTTGAAGAAAGCCGGTATATTTGCATATTTGAAAATTACTAGCCAAAAAACTGATAAAATGTTTAACAAACTAATTGCTTCCCTCCTTCCATATTTCCCGGAAAAGTTCATCTGGATCTTTTCCAAATCATATATCTCAGGAGAGACAGTCGAAGACGCGATGAGGGTTTCCAAAGATCTTAACAGCAAAAGTATAAAAGTCACTCTTGATGTTCTTGGGGAGTTCATACAGACTCTTGATGAGGCAGAAGAAAATAAGAATGAGTATCTTGATCTTATCGAAATAACTCAAAAAGAAGGGATTGACGGCAATTATTCAGTAAAACCCACCAGCTTCGGTTTGCTCATAGACAAGGAGATATGCTATAATCATATAAGAGAAATTGTCGCCCTGGCATCCTCATATGACAATTTCATCAGAATTGACATGGAAGATTCACCTTGTACCGATCTGGAAATTGAGCTTTACCGTAAGCTACACAATGAATTTCCGGCCAATGTCGGACTTGTGGTCCAGGCATACCTGAAAAGAACTCTTGGCGATCTTGAGGATCTTTCCTCCCTGAACAGCGAAAAACATCCCTTGAATTTCCGGCTTTGCAAGGGAATATATATCGAACCGGAAGCAATATCATTCAAAAAATATGAAGAAATAAACAGACATTATCTCGAAGATCTTGAATTCTGTTTTGCGAATAAGATGTACGTCGGGATCGCCACGCACGATAAACCATTGATCCAGGGAGCTTGCAAACTAATAGAAAAATATAGAGTACCAGGTAACATGTACGAGTTCCAGATGTTATACGGAGTTACTCCGAAACTCCGGGATAGCATAGTTATGGATGGGCATTTAATGAGAGTTTATGTCCCTTTTGGTATAAAATGGTTCGGGTATTCCACCAGAAGGCTCAAAGAAAATCCCAAAATTGCAAGTCATATTATAAAAGCTATCTTTTATAAGGGATAATTGATCCTTAAAACCTGTGATAATTTCGCAGTAAGTACTTCCTCCTGGATCACTTACCTGATCCTGAAGATTCAAGATACTTTTTGTGTATCTGATCTATTTCCAGCTTAGTCAGATCAGGTTTCATGGGTTTGGGAGGCGAAGGAATTCCGTTTAGCAGCAAATATGCTGCCGGCACCAGAATGAATGGGTTAAAGCCGGCAATCTTGTCCGATGGAATGCCTCCTTTTTCATATGCCTCGATCCTGTGCCTTTGCTTTAATACTTCATAATTTGAAGCCGGATCTCCCAGGATTGACTGGGATATTTTGCCCTGATAGGCTGAAACAGCAAGATTATATCGTGCATTTTCTATCTCAGGATGAGATGATGACGGAGCACGGAGCATTTCAGATCTGAGATCTGCCAGTCGCGGCATTATAACAACCTCACCAATCGAAAGGGTGTCGGTATTCATATAGATACCGGTAACAAACTGCCTGCCTGAAAGAGTATCACTTATCTTAAAGATCACCTGCTTGTAACCCAGTACCTTTACCTCAACTGAATCCCTCTTCTGAACCTGAATTACAAATGCTCCTGATTTGTCACCGGCCACTTTAAATTCCCCGTTAACAAAGATCTGTGATTCAGGGATAGGGGTCAGTGATGATGCGTCAAAGACAACGCCTTTAAAAAGTAAATTTATATCACTTCTTTCTGTCATCTGGGCAGAAACAAAGCTAGCCGTTGCCAGAAGAATAAAAGCTGAAAGTAAACTGCCTGTTCTGTTCGTCAACACAATCTACAATTTCACAATGAGCTCATTAAGCGATCTCTTTGGTACATGGTGGATGCCATCATCGTCTCTGTAATATCTGATGTCGTTGCATGCAACGTCTTCAAGAATTACAGTTTCTGCGGGCTTGCCTAGAGCAAGCACCAGAAGTATATCATACTTTTCCGGTATCTGCAACTCAGTCCTTAGTTGTTCCCGGTTGACTGATGCAATCATACAGCCTCCCAGACCAGTTTCCGTAGCACCCAGCATAATACTCTGGGCTGCAATGCCATGATCGACGCTGAAGGATTCTGTGACAGACCTGTCGCCAAGTATTATTATATATGCTGAAGGTCTTTCTCCTTCTTCAGGACCATTCCAGTGATTAAGGTATCCGGCCCAGGCCAGCGACGGAAATATCCTTTCACAATCTTCCGGTGAATTAAACAACAAATATTTAAGGGGTTGTCGGTTAGCTGATGAAGCCGATAATCTGGCAAGGTTAACCAGATCTTCAAGAGTTCCGTAATCTATGTAGAACGACTGATCGAATCTGCGGTAAGACCGGGTTCTAATAATGAGTTCCTTTATATTCATTATCTTGAATATCTGTCAGATATGACCTTCCAATCCAGTATTTCCCAGAATGCATTTATATAATCAGGTCTCCGGTTTCTGTAATCAATATAATAGGCATGTTCCCAAACATCACAGGTTAAGAGAGGTTTAAGTCCATGTCTCAGAGGATTGCCTGCATTTGCCTCCTGCATAATAACCAGGGTGCCATCATCCTTTGCTGCCAGCCAGGCCCAACCTGATCCGAAGAGTGTTGATGCCGATTTGGAGAAAGCATCCCTGAATGAGTCAAATGATCCGAATGATTTGTTTATTTCCTCAGCGAGAGTGCCTTCAGGCACCCGAATTCCATCGGGTGAGAATGACTCAAAATAGAAGGTGTGGTTCCAGACCTGGGCTGCATTGTTGAAAATGGCGCCATCAGCTTTTTTGATTATGGTCTCAAGGTCTGCCGGTTCATATTCAGTGCCCGGAATAAGTCCGTTCAGATTGTTTACATAAGCCTGATGATGCTTGCCATAATGAAATTCAATGGTTTCAACGCTTATAGCAGGTGCAAGAGCGTTTGATCCGTAAGGTAATTCTGGTAGTTCAAATGCCATGATCTTTTGTTTTGATGTTAATTTTTTCAGAAAGATTGTTGCCCTTAACAAAATTAAGAATTTTGGCCTGCAATAGCAATTTCGTCATGTAAGAAAAATTCTTTCATGAATTGCCGGTATTATTCGTTTCGCGGATGCTATCCTGTACAGTTCTGAAAGAGCTTTTTTGCCCTGATCTCCCAGGTGGAGTGAGAAATCGTTGACAAAGAGCCTGATATGATTGTTCATTACCTCCTTGTCCATCTCTTTTGAATGCAATGAAATGAAACTAGCCGGTTCAGAAGTCTGAGATGATTTTGCAAATTCGATGCTCCGGCGGATGATCCTGTTAACTTTAAGTGCTGTATCATAAGGGACCTGCCTTCTGACCGCAATAACCCCTAGAGGTACAGGAAGACCCGTCAGGTGCTCCCAGTATTCTCCAAGGTCAGCAATTTTGACAAGCCCTTCTTTCTTATAGGTGAACCTGGTTTCATGTATGATGAGCCCGGCATCAGCCTCATCACTTTTCAGGGCGTCAGTAATATCTGAAAACAGAAATTCGGTTTTGTTTAACGCCTCAGGCCAGGCAATACTGAAAAGCATATTGGCCGTTGTAAGCCTGCCGGGTATGGCTATCCTCAATTTGTCAATCGTCGAAACGTCAATATTTCGCCTGCTTACCAGAAGAGGGCCGTTCCCGTATCCCAGAGCGCTTCCCGAATCAAGTATGAGATATTTGTCTGCAACGTATGCATAAGCGTGGCAGCTTATTTTTGTAATGTCTGTCCCCGTTGTGAGAGCCTTTTTGTTCAGTTCTTCCACATCGGTGATAAAATAATCAAACTGAAGCCCTTCTGTATCGATCTTCCCGTTGACCATTGCATCAAAAATGAATGTATCATTAGGACAGGGTGAAAAACCGAGCGTCAGTTTCATCTTATAATCCGGGATCAGATAAAAATTCTTCAAGCTTTAAAGTGAGCCTCTCCAGTGCAAGTCCGATATTCCAATTACGTTTGTCCCTTGGTTCAACCATGTTAGATATTGATCTTACTGCCATAAAGGGGATTCTCTCCCTGCTGCAAACATAGAAAAAAGAAGCTCCTTCCATAGTTTCAATATCGGGATTGAATCTCTGCCTTATTACTTCAATTGAGCCAAAACTGCCTGTAATGGTATTAACTGTAATGGCATTCACCGGTCTGATTGTTTTTTTTGCAAGCTCAATAAAGCTGTTTTCTGCCAATATTTTACCGTCAGTGAAAGGGAATTTGTTAAAGTCTCCCATTCCCTCCTCGTTCAGAGTGACAAATCCTTTCCGGGTTTCAACACCCGCGTCAGCAAAAAGATCTGAAACAGGCAATACTACGTCACCAATCTTTATATCGTCCCGATAACTACCTGCAATACCTACATTTATGGCAATATCAGGAGCCTGGTTTGATGAAAACCATTTAGTCAGGGCCCAGGCAGTCGCTATGCCGCCCATACCGGTAACAAGTATTGCTGCCTCGTAGCCCTGAGAAAGTAATCCCTCCGGGATTAACAATGTGTTTTTCATCTTCCTCAGGGCCTCTGCCTCCGTCTCTTCAGCCGCTACAAATAAAATCTTCAGTGACATGTTCCTCCGGATATTAACACATGACAGAATATGACAAATATAAATATATTGCTTTTTAAGCTTAAAAGATCAACATAAATGGTTAATATTGCAGTTCAACTTTTTCTCTTTTATGATCTATATTACACGCAGAGAGAGATTTAGTGCTGCTCACCGGATGTACAGGCAAGAGTGGTCAGACGAAAAAAATCTGAAGGTATTCGGAAAATGTTCAAATCCAAACTGGCACGGACATAACTACGTGTTATTCGTCACCGTAAAAGGAGATGCTTCAGAGGAGAGCGGATTTGTCATGAATCTGAGCAAACTGAAAAGTATAATCTCGGAGAATATTATTGAGAAGGTGGACCACAAGAATCTCAATACTGAAGTAAGTTTTATGAAAGGTAAAATTACAACGACAGAAAATCTGGCAATAGCCATCTGGAACGAACTTAAGCCGGCAATAGAAAAAGAGGGGGCTATTCTTCATCGCGTAAGAGTAGATGAAACAGAAAATAACTCAGTTGAATATTATGGGTAAAAGAATTGAATCTGTAAATAACGGAAACGGGGCAAACAACAACGGGTATAACAGAATTGAGTCGTGGGATGCTGATAATATAAATGAACTATCAGCACTGTATTACAAAGCGTTAAAGCTTCTTGGGGAGGATCCTGACAGGGAAGGATTAAGAGGGACTCCTGTCAGAGTTGCCAAGGCTATGCATTTTATGACTATGGGCTATTCCCAAAACCCCTGCGAAATAATAAATTCGGCTAAATTCAAAGAAGAGTACAGGCAAATGGTTATTGTAAAGGATATTGACCTTTATTCGCTCTGTGAGCATCACATGTTGCCATTTTTCGGAAAAGCTCATGTTGGTTACATCCCTAACGGCTATATTACAGGCCTGAGCAAAATTGCCAGAGTTGTTGAAGCATTCAGCAGAAGACTCCAGGTACAGGAGAGACTCACAACCCAGATCAGGAACTGCCTTCAGGAGTGTCTTAATCCCCTGGGAGTGGCAGTTGTAATAGAAGCACAACATATGTGTATGCAGATCAGAGGAGTCCAGAAACAAAACTCTGTAACAACCACTTCAGCATTCACGGGAATTTTTCTTGATCACCTTCCCACAAGAGAGGAGTTTATCCATCTTATTGGCTCAAAGCTGCGTTAATAGTCTGTATCAGACATGCATAATCCTGAATATTTAAAATACTCAACGGAAATTTGTATATTTTAAAGCAGATATAACAAGCAACTGATGAAAGCGTATGTATTTCCCGGACAGGGGGCGCAATACAGGGGTATGGGACTCAGCCTCTTTGAAAAATCCGGAATTGCACGGGATATGTTTGAGACTGCCAACAGTGTTCTTGGATTTTCAATAACAGAAATAATGTTTGCGGGATCTGATGATGACCTTAAACAGACCAGAGTTACGCAGCCTGCTGTTTTTCTTCATTCAGTCATTCTTGCGGCTGTCACAGGCGAACAATTCCAGCCTGATATGACGGCAGGTCATTCGCTTGGAGAATTTTCCGCTCTTGTTTCCTCTGGAGCTTTATCATTCGAAGACGGTCTGAAGCTGGTTGCTGCCAGGGCAGCTGCCATGCAGAAAGCATGTGATAGCAATCCTTCAGGTATGGCCGCAATAATTGGCCTCGATGACAAAACTGTTGAAGATGTTTGTCAATCTATAAGTAAACAAGTGGTACCTGCCAACTATAACAGTCCCGGCCAGATAGTAATATCCGGATCAAATGAGGGGATCGATGAGGCTATAGTACTTCTCAAAGAAAAAGGGGCCAAAAGGGCTCTTAAGCTTAACGTTGGAGGTGCATTTCATTCTCCTCTGATGGAACCTGCGCGGGAAGAGCTTGAGAAAGCAATTAATGCAAATCAGTTTAACAGACCCGTATGCCCGGTTTACCAGAATGTCAATGGGAAACCATCAGTTGACCCGGATATCATCCGTGCAAATCTTATTGCCCAACTGACCTCTCCGGTAAGATGGACGCAAAGCATACTGAACATGATAAATGACGGAGCCCTCTCCTTTACTGAAGTCGGACCCGGCAATGTTCTCCAGGGTCTTGTCAGAAAAATCAACGGTGAAGTGCTGACCGGAAGTGTGATCTTCTGAAAAACCTCGCATCCGGGGTGTTCCTGGATTCCATCACAAAAAAAATTCAAATCCTGCAGGAAGAAAAGCCGGAATTATTTATTCATCCGGCATGGTTGCCTTCATGATAACTCCCCTGTGTTTTCTGCCATCAATCATAACTTTCAGAGGAACAGGAAACCTTACATGCCTGATAAATCTGTTCTCAAAAACAACTTTCTGCCTGTTGAGGTATTCCAGATCATAGTGACCTTCGTCTATGTAGGGATTAATTGTAAAATACCCTACTCTGAATGACGTGAGGTTCTGAAAAAAATGAGTTCCCTGACTTGGATCTATCCTGTAATTCTTCAATCCGGATTCAACAATAATCCTTGCTGCAGATATTTGCGGCCATTTTATCGGTATTCCCAGCCATGGATCTGTAGATCCCCATCTTCCCGGTCCTACCAGAATATAACTTACACCTTCCTTTAAGAAGAGTGAATTAAGCTTTTCAATATCTGTAGCAATTTCTTTATTTTCAGCAGGATTAAATGATTCGGGTTTTATATAAACAAGGTCGCACAGATCTTTGAATATTCCATTCCCCAGAGCTGAATCAGTGTAAATAATTGTCTCATGGGGCTTAACATGATCCAGATTAATACTATAGGCCTCATCGGTGTGCACAATTGGCCTTATTTGCAGAAAATTGAAAATCTTCGGGGTTCCCGGCGGGGTTTCGAGATTTGCGGCAAATTCTATTTCAATTGGATTGTTCATTTCCTGCTGGCCGAGACTAAGCAGTGTATCAAGGATCTCCGACAGCGGGAATAAACGATGCTGCAAGACATTAGCAAATGTTATGACACGCTTGCCAGGATGGGTTATTCCGTCACGGAGGACATTGTTGTTAAAATCATAGGTTGATGCAGCAAACCTTAAAGCTCCTTCATTATTAATTTCATTAAGCCCAATTTTGAGAATATTTATTCCATCATCGGTTGATGGTTTAAAACTATCTATCCTGAGATCCAGGGCACAGAACTCTTTCTGGGTGTCTCTCAGGGCAGTCTCCGGTGATGATAACTGTAAAATCTTACGTGAATGCCTGGGGGAAAACCGAAGTGATATTCCTCCTTCCACAATAAGTTTTCCAAGACCGAGAGCAATATTTGCAATTCCGTCATTTGCCTTTTCAGATCCTATGGGGTAATAATTAATTGACCGGGCAACACCTGAAAGTGTGGGATAGTATATTTCGCCATGCCTGTTGCCACAGATCTCCTGCAGGATTATGCCCATTTTCTCTTCATCAATAACGTTTGCCGTAGCCGTCATATAGGCTTTGCTGGCCTTGTAATATACTGAGGCATATACTTCCTTAATTGCATCCGATAACATTTTTACCATCATTTTATTGTCAGGATGCCGGGGCAGCATATAAGTGGAATATATTCCCGCAAAAGGCTGATAATGTGAATCTTCAAGCTTACTTGATGATCTGACGGCAATAGGCTGATTCCTTGAGACTGAAAGAAAGGCATAAAAATCCTGGTATACGCGACCCGGAAGTTCCGCATTTATGAACCTGCCTAAAATTTCCTCATCAGGCAGATCAGACAGTGCAACTGAATAGAGGTTGTTGTGATCCATGAACTCATCAAAGATGTCGGTACTCAAAACGACAGTCCGGGGAATCGAAATAAGAACATCGGTGAATTTGTTGAACAGCTTATTGGCTTTGATTATCCTGTTGATGAAGGCCAGGCCTCTGGCTTTACCCCCTATTGAGCTTTCACCAATACGGCTGAAGACCTGGTATTCATCATAGTTCGATTTGTCAAATTTGGCTATTACTCCCCTTCCCTTGCCAAGCCTGAAACTTGAAATGGCTACATAAAGGAAACGCCTCATCTCATCCATAGTATCGAAATCTTCATTCCTGATGTACTTGAACATTTGGGCTACGGGAAAAAGAGCCCTGGCATTCAGCCATTTTGAGAAATGGTTGTGCTTAGCGTGGTATGCCAGTGATTTATCAGGAATGGTGAGAATTTTTTGCTGAAGACTTTGCAGATCGGTCGCAATTGCAATAGGCTCATTTGTATCCGGATTCTTGAAAATAAACGGCCCGAATGCAAGGCTTTGAATAATAAAGTTTCTAAGTTCAAGTGAAAGGGATTTTGAGTTCTTGTTTATAAAGCCTGCTCCAGTCTGTTCTGCTATTTCCCTGTGAGCAGCACTTGAGGATTGTATGAGAAAAGGTACTTTGTCATCATCCTCCATAATGACCCTGCATAGTTCAATTCCTGCATTTTCGTCAATAATGTTGTCCCTTTTATAACTTATGTCAGAAATAACGCCAAGAACATTATATTTATACTTGTAATAAAGGTTTAGTGCGTCATTATAGTTTGTTGCAAGAAGGATTTTAGGCCTCCCCCTCATTTTCAGCATCCTTTGGTGTTCATTCAGAGCCTCCCGCTGAAAATCAAGTGACTGTTGCAGAACAATCCTGTAAAGATTAGGAAGATAGGTTGAAATAAATCTGATTGAATTTTCAACGAGGATGATCGCCTGAACACCTATATTCTCAATATCAAAATCAGCATTCATTTTATCCTCAATCAGCTTAATG
>Ga0334882_1004169_pt1 | contig 12521 bp, 8 predicted proteins | sample GraSluR1_MG_5_FD_207226 | JGI IMG/M metagenome (GOLD analysis project Ga0334882, IMG submission 207226) | Sludge microbial communities from methane-producing bioreactor in Wageningen University, Netherlands - Granular Sludge_15_04-R1 | ecosystem: Engineered > Bioreactor > Anaerobic > Unclassified... | reverse complement strand
CTGGGAATTCCCTTTTTGTCGGTAAGTCCGTCGGCAGCCATTCCATAAAGGATCCGTAAGGAATTTTCAAAACCCTCATGACCTGGCTTTATTTCAATCCTGAACTTAATTTCTCTGCCGGATGGATTAAACCAGTAGTGAAGTGTGTTGGGCTCTACTGTGTGTGATTCTCCGGGTTTCAGGATTTTTGTTTCGTTTCTGCCCAAGCCAACGCCTACCTCCCCGTCTAATGGTGCAAATGTTTCTGAATAGCTCCTGTGATAGTGCATGGGATTTTTACCACCGGCCTGAAGGATAATCTCCATTTCAGAGATCTCTCCTCCTGATTCGGCAGATGTTCTGACAAATTTTACTTCGTCCCTGAACAGCGGATTAACAATTATTCTTTTCATAGCCAATAATTTGATTTAATCTGAAATAGTTACTTTCGATACTGTATGCCGGGGCTGGTATATAGAACAATTGGTAATTAAAAAAGTTTATTGCACGAAGAGGCAGAAAATCTGGTCACGCTGAACACTTTATTCCGGACCAGCTGTAAGAACCTGATGCGCTGATGATATTCAGACGGTTAGAAATTAAAGTTATAATCTGAATAACATGAGTTCGATATAAGAAAATTACATACAACATTGATTGTTAATAAAATAACACTATATTGACAGTATTTATATGATATATAATCAATTGCAAAAAAGATTCTTTCCAAATCTGTTGTGCAGGTCTGACAAATACAGACAGAATCTGTAGAAACCGCAGACCCGGATCATCTCTTGCCGTTTTAAACTGTAAATTCCGCAATATTGAACACCTTTTTCCAGTTTATAATGAACAGTTAATCAATACTTATATTTGATTTCTTTTTACGCATTGATATTATGATGTTTACCAGCCGGGGTCAATTGTTTTGCCAAATCCGGAATCACAATGATAAATGAACACCGGTATCAGGTGCTCAGTTTGAGCGGATTTTCCGGAAAGGGAGCCTGTAAAGGTAAAAATCCGCCTTTCTCTGGTTACTTCAGAAGAAGATCTGAAAGCTTTTATTTTATATGTGGAAACAACAGTAGTTAACTCTGGATCCGGGTGGTCATATATATCTGGCTGGTTATGGAAATGATCGGTGACAGACTCAATATTCTCATCAATTTACTTGACTTTCAATATTTAATGGCATACCTTAGGTTTAGTTTTTCATATAAACTTAAACTGGGAGGTCATATTATGAAAATTAGCACTTTCCTGATTATTAAATCCGTTGTCTGTATCGTTTTTGGCATTGGATTTGTCGTTTTACCGGCTTTGACAGGTTCCGTTTATGAAATCACACCCGACCCTGATGGATTAATCATGACAAGGTTTTTTGGTGCAGCCTTTCTGGGAATAGGCCTTATTCTCTGGTTTTGCAAAGATGCCGACTGGAAAACACTTAAAGGTATTACACTCTCCTTGCTTATTGCCGACATTATTGGTTTTATTGTAGCGCTTTCTGGTCAGTTGTCTGGCAACATTAATGCCCTGGGATGGATCAATGTAGCACTCTGGCTCTTTTTCGTCTTAGGTTTAGGGTATTTTCGTTTCCTGAAACCAGACAAGGCCTGACTGCAAAGGCAGTGCTGGCCGGGCACATCTGGCCGGTCAAATGTTCAAAAAATAATTTACACAATAACAGATATTTACAGCTGGCTGAAGATGGCCAATCAATTCTGCCGTGAAGTGATTTATGTCATTGTCATATGCAACTGATGTATTATTATCATTTAAAACCGGAATTAATCAACATAATTGTTCAGATAACAATACCACGGATAATGTCATGTAAAAAAGGAAGGGGGATATTATGGAAAACAATATTGACCGCAGGGATTTTCTAAAGCTGACAACAGCCACAGGGACTGTTCTTATTTTGGGTAATATTATGCCACAGGGTATCATTGAAGAGGAACCTGTTAAGACAGAGGAAGCAGAAAAAATAGTAGTCACGGTAATTACTGATAATTATACAGATGCCCTGAGACCGCATGATAAGATTGCCAGGCGACCCGAGGGCACAACCTCTGTACTGGATGTCATAATGCATGCCGAGCATGGCCTGGCTTATCACATTGAGACTGTTGTGAATGGTCAGACTCATTCTTTTCTTTTTGATTTTGGAACTGATTATCAGGGGATCAAAAGGAATATCGGGTTATTAAATATTGATTTAAAGAATGTTGAGGCATTTATTCTGAGCCATGACCATTTTGACCACCAGGCGGCATTGATAGAATTGCTTGAAGATAATAAAGCATACATCACGCCTGAGATCCCTTTTTATGTCGGGGAGAAGTTCTTTTCCGGAAGTTATTTCAGAATATCCGGTGATTATGTTGCAAGCCTTCTTGCATTGAAAAGAGAAGACATTGAGAATCTTGGTCTGGTTAAAATTGTAGAGACAACACTCCCAACGCAAATTATACCAGGAGCGTATCTCATCGGTCAGATTGACCAGGTTACGGATTATGAGAGAATACCGCCTGTATTTTTAACCAGAAGGGAAGGTCAGCTTGTACAGGATGATTTTATTGGTGAACAGGCTGTCGTAATGAATGTCAGAGACAAAGGACTGGTTGTGATTTCGGGCTGTGCCCACAGGGGAATTGTGAATACGGTCAGGCAAGCTCAAAAGGTCACAGGAATAAAAAAGGTTCACGCTGTCATCGGAGGATTTCACCTTACAGGAGCCAGTCCGGAAACAATTCATAGAACCGTTGCAGATATAAAAGGCTTTTGTCCTGATTATATTGCCCCGTTTCATTGTACCGGATTTGAAGCGATTTCAGCCTTTGCAAGGGAAATGCCTGAGCAGTTCATGCTTAACACCACGGGTACCCGATACATAATGACTTAAAGGTTGCTGATTTTCTATTTGCATAAAGTGAACAATTCAAGGAAGACTAAGAAGAAATCCATCGTTGATATCTGAAACAGTGATATACCCCCGGGAGAGGAATAATTAAATAAATCCAATGAGTTACAATTATTCAAAACATGAAAGCAATTACATTATTATCTTTGCTTGTAATGGCATTTTGCAGTTTTTTAAATGCTCAGAACAAAGGATTATATGAGTTCCGTGAATTTCAGAAAGCTGTAAATAACCAGACGAGAACAAGAACCGGAGAACCCGGAACCGGGTACTGGCAGAATTCCTCTGATTACAGTCTCGAAGCCAGAGTTGATGCTTCAAAGAATACTCTTTCAGGGAAAGGGTCAATAACTTATCATAATAATAGCCCTGCAACACTGAAGGAGATACACCTCAGACTTTACCAGGATTTGTATAAGAGGGGCACAGCACGCTCTGTTTCACTGCCGGTTGAGGACCTGCATGACGGGACTTTTATAGGAAATTTAAAAATAAACGGGATCCAGTACATAGCAGATAACAAACCTGTCAACAAGAACCAGGTAACCATCTTTTGCACAGATCTGTGCATAAATCTTGCAGATTCAATCCCTTCCGGAGGTTCAGCGGCAATAGAATTAAGCTGGAATTTCACAATACCTTCATCAGCTAAGGTTATGAGACATATGGGCCGGTATGACGATAATTTTTTTCTTGGCCAATGGTACCCCCAGGTTGCTGTTTATGATGATATAAGAGGATGGGATGATACACCTCATCTTGGGTTGAAGGAGTTTTATAACGACTTCAGCAATTTTGACATTACCGTGCATGCTCCTGAAGGTTATATAGTCTGGGCAACAGGAGAGTGCGACAACCTGAACAGTGTTCTTGATGAGAAAATAATTGAAAAACTCAATTTTGCCAAAAGCAATGATTCCATAGTTTCCATAATTGCACCTGAAGATCACCAGAGAAGTATTATCAAAGGAAATGCCTGGCATTTCACGGCAGATCATGTGCCGGATTTTGCCTTTGCTGTGGCAAAGAATTACCTATGGAAAGGCACTTCGATAATAGCAGATAAACAATCTGACAGACGCGTCCTGGTCGATATTGTCTATCCTGCCGATTCTTTGCAGTACTCAAAATCGATAGTGGCTGCCAGGGATGCTCTTTTATGGACCTCCTATGAATTTCCGGGTATTGCTTTCCCTTATGCTCATGCGACTTCTTTTTTCAATGGTTCGAGAGATGGTGTGAGTATGGAATTCCCGATGATCGCCAATGATGCAACAAGATCTGATCATAACCTGCACACTGCCATAGTGGTGCATGAGCTGTTCCATAACTATATGCCCTTTTATATGGGCTTTAATGAAACGCTTTTCGGATGGATGGATGAGGGATGGGCGGAGTTCCTTGAGAACAGGTTCAGAGGAGACAATTATTCAATATATGAGCAGAGAGACCTGGAAGATTATGTGAATGCTGCGGGAACTCTTTCTGACTCGCCGGTAATAACAGCATCGGCGGAACTGAGCTTTGCCAGTTTCGCATTTATGTATCTTGTGAAACCCTGTATTGCTTTGATGTTACTGGAAGAACTGATGGGAGAAGATGCTTTTACAAAAGCAACCAAAGAATTTATGACGATATGGAACGGAAAGCATCCAACTCCTTGTGACTTTTTCAATACATTCAATCGGTTCGCCGGAGGGAATATCAACTGGTTCTGGAACGCATGCTATTTTGAATATGGTTATGCTGACCTGGGAATAAAATCCTTTGGCAGAAACAAAATCATTATTGAAAGAAAAGGAAACATCCCTGTGCCAATCAGACTTGAGATCATCTTTGATGATAATTCGAAAGAGAAAATCTACAGGAACCTTGATATATGGGAAGCAGGTATAACTGAACATCCTATCGGGCTCAAAAAAGGCAAGCATATTCAGAAAATAATCCTGGGAGATAAACTTACCCCGGACGTTGACAATTCAGATAATGTTTATCCGAAATGAACGAAGAGACTAAATAACATAAGATGAAATCACTAATCGCCCTTAAGAAAATTCTTTTAACAGTTCTGTTACTGATATCTGTTGCAGAAATTTTATCTGCGCAAACCGGCATTTATACAGTGATCAGGGCTGGCAGGCTGATTGATACTGAAAATGGGAAAGTACTTAATAATCAAATGATTTTGATCAGGAATGATACCATCAAGGAAGTTGACAGCAATATTAAAATCCCTGAAGATGCCAATGTTATTGATCTGTCAAATGCCACTGTTTTACCCGGTCTGATCGATTGCCATACCCATATTACAATGGAAATCGGAGATAATTATTATGATGACACTTTTCGTAAATCGTTTATCGATTATGCAATTATGGCTCCCGGGTACGCTAAGAAAACCCTTGAGGCAGGTTTTACTGCATGCAGGGATGTCGGTTCATCGGGATTTGTGGATGTTGCTTTGAGAAACGCAATAAACAATGGTGATATTCCGGGTCCGAGACTGCAGGTAGCCGGATTAGGTCTCAGTAGCACTGGCGGCCACGGTGATCTTGTTGGATTCTCTCCCTGGCTGGACTCAAAATTACCGGCAGAAATGACCGGAATAGCTGATGGGGTTGATGAGATCAGAAAAGAAGTTCGTTACATTATTAAGAACGGAGCAGATGTTATTAAGTTCTGTGCCAGCGGAGGTGTTCTGACTGAAGAAGAACTTGTCGGAGCACCACAATATTCACAGGAAGAAATGAATGCAATCATTGATGAAGCAAAGATATGGAGTAGAAAAGCATGTGCCCATGCTCATGGTTCTGAAGCAATCAGGATGGCAATTAAAGCTGGCGTTGTTTCTGTTGAACACGGCAGTTTAATCGATGATGAGGGCATCCGGCTGATGAAAGATCGTGGGACTTATTTAGTTGCTGATATTTACAATGATGATTATATCTTAAGCGAATTTACCAGGAAGGGTTATCCCGAGAAAATAATTAATAAAGAAAAACAGGTTGGACAAGCTCAACGTGAAAATTTCCAGAGAGCATTAAAAGCTGGTGTAAAAATCGCATTCGGAACTGATGCAGGAGTATATCCTCATGGTTGGAATGCAAGACAATTTTCATACATGATCAGATGGGGGATGACTCCAATGCAGGCAATTCAGTCGGCCACCATAATTGCAGCAGACCTCCTGGGCTGGAAAGACCGGATCGGATCCATTAAGCCGGGAAAGCTGGCAGATATTATTGCCACGTCAGAAAATCCTCTGGATGACATTTCAACATTGGAGAATGTCAGGTTTGTGATGAAAGGCGGGAAGGTCTATAAAAACATAAATGAATAATGTTCTGAATTGTCTATACTGCGCAGTATCACGGTGATGACACCTGGGCAAAGGCGTTTAATCCCAATATCAAATTTACCAGGACTAAAACCTTAATGGAAGGGCATGACTGTTGTGATCATTGTTACAGAATATGACCTGCCCTGATTAAGTGTTTATGAAAATAACACCTTCATCAATTAAACGATGAAGGTGTCTTGTTGCTCAGTCGGGGTGAGAATATTTACTCAAATTCCCTCATAGCTCTCAACAAGTACTTTTGTATGTAATTCCGGTTCCTCATTAAAAGGGTAATGCCCTGATTTTTCAAACATAATAAACTTCGCCTGCGGCAGGACAATTATCCGGAACATGTTGTAAAGCTGATAACTATTGTGGTCAATGTAATACCCTGTTCTGAAAGAGCACAATGTGATTAACCCCCAGTCGATCTGGGGGCAGGCATCCACCCAATACCATACAGCCGCTTGCGCGGCTTATTGATGCAACAGAATAATACTTGTATGTATCACAGTTTTCCAGTGCAAAAATGACTTCAGCCTGAATATGGTGTGAATTTGATATTGGCCTTGATCCGGTCTTGCTTAATGCTGTAAAAAATTGGATTAAACAAGACTGGCCATTTAAGAGAGTTACCTATCCCGGAATAGATATCAGCTGGACAGAATGGGAATTATTGGAGTAATTTAAAGCTTGAGGATCCAGTTACATTCTTTATCTAAAGCGTAGGAAATAATCCGGAATTGAAAACCCGGGTAACATTCGATGAACTTCTTACTTCCGGCAGGTCTTACTCCCGGACATTTTAACTTAACTTCAATTGCCAATCCTTCTTTAGACGACGTAGATACAATAAAATCGACCTCCTGCCTATCAGTTGTCCGCCAAAACCTGATCATATCTTTATCATATATTTCAGACAGCCGGTTAAAAACGTAGTTCTCAATTAATTGTCCCTGGTCTTCCCTGTCTTTGAAATCAAACAGGCGATTCAGGACAATATTTCTCATGCCGGAATCTTTAAAAAACACTTTGGGCATCTTGGTAAGCTCTTTTCTGTGGTTGGCATAAAAAGGTTTTATCAGCCCTATATGAAAACAATTCTGAAGGACGTAAATGTATTTATCAACGGTTTTATTATCGACTCCGATGGTATTGGCCAGTTCATTTTTGTTTACAAGGTTTCCTGTCTGTCCCGCTAAAAGGACAAGCAGCAGATAGAATTTTTCGGGATTGGCAATTCCGGCTTCATCAATATCCTTTTTCAAGAATGCATTCTTTAATTCCTTAAGCAGTAAGACCTTTTCTGCTTTGTCATTTTCCAGTACTATTGACGGGTATCCCCCATAAACAAGGTATTCATTGAATAACTGTAAGAGTTGTCTGTAATCAGGAGAAATATATTCACTCTGGACCCTGATCAGGTTAAGCTCATCGAGAAAGTTCTGGTAGCCCCGGAATATCAACCATTCATCAAATGAAAGCGTTTTAAGTTCAAATATCCGTTTCCTGCCGGCCAGTGAATCTTTGAATTTACTGTCTATATAAAACGCCCTGCTGCCTGTTGCAATCACCTTAAGGTTTTCACCATATACATCATAGAGGTATTTAAGGAAATTTGAAGGATTTGCAGTATACTGGACTTCATCGATAAACAGAAATACCCTTTCAGCCCCGTTTTGAGTTCCGGTTAATGGTTTTACAGGCCGTTTTACAAATGAGAAAACCTCCTCTGGGTGGATATTGATCGCTGATAGGATGTCACGGTCCTCCAATGTGATGTAAGCAACTGTTTTGTTTTCATTCTGTAATTCCCTGTATAAGTCCTTGATAAGTGAAGTTTTGCCACTTTGCCTGGGACCAGTTATAATTGTAAATTCCTTTCTTACAAGATGTTTCCTTATTTCCGGATGGATTTTACGTTGGATATACATGGCAATTTTCTTTCAAAAATACTAAATTATATATTTTTGGATAATAATTCCATAAATATACGATATTATTGGATTCTGATTCCATAATTCCGCACATAATAAGAATTTGTCAACTCCCTTTTAAAAAGTTTTGTGCAGATCAGGCTGGATCCTCTTTCTATTTTGTCTTAATCCCATAATTTGTTGAAATACAGCATTTCATTATTTTTATATGATCACTTAAAAATCCGTGCTAAATAATTGACTTCAGCCTGAATATGGGGTAAATTTGATATAGTAATCATTAAAAATAAGTTAACCATCTTATCTGCGAAATGAAAACGACTCTGATGTTCTTATTTGCTTTTTCTGTTTTAACAGGATGCAACCGCACACCGGTTATTGATATCCGCACTGAAACAGAGACGATTAGAAATATCGAAGACCAATGGACCGCTGCCATCGTTGCAAAAGACATTGACAAAATCATGGGAATTTTTGCTGACGAGGCAGTAGCTATGAATCCAAATACCCCAGCCTGTACAGGGGCTCAGGCTATCCGTGAATCCCAGGAATCCTGGTTTGCTGATACAACAAGTCTCCATGAAACATTTAAATCAGACATTGACACTATTGAAGTCTCAGCTTCCGGAGATCTGGCCTATGTGAGAGGTAACTCACGATTGAGTATCAGTACACCTAAAGGTATTGTTGAAGAAACAGATAAGTGGGTTACGATATTCAGAAAGGTAAACGGTGAGTGGAAAGCCATCGTTGATATCTGGAACAGTGATATGCCGGGATTAAAAGAATAAACAGATGCAGCCATTGCCAAAAATTGATGCCATGCGATACCGATATCTGGTATCATTGCAAACCGGCGCCGCAAATTCCTGTTTACAACTAAGAAATATATTAGGTGTAAAATACAATTGTACTTTCTGTTTTTAATGATGTAGTACCGTTTAATGTGTTTCAATTTACATCAAATGCTGTTCGACAATCGCATCAGAAAAAGGAGGGATAAATGAAGAATCAAATGTTGCTCATTCCCCTGGTCTTCCTGCTTTGCTTCTCTGCCTGTCAGAAGCAGGATAAAAAAGCAGCTACGGAAACAGGGGTAAATGTTGAAGCTGATGTTGCCGCCGTCAAAGCGTTATTTGATGAATGGGCTCAAATTTATAATAAGGGCGATTTTGAAAGGCTTATGTCCATCTATTACGCAGAGAATGCCATAATGATGCCGCCAAATGAGCCTGTTTGCAAAGGAAAAGACGCTATTCTTCTTTGGTATCAAAAGGCAGGCGAGTTGATCGAGGATCATGTGGATAGCTCTGTAGTTGAAGATATGCGTGTTTCTGGGAACCTGGCCGCAGTATGCGCAATAGATATGGATACTCGTACTCCGAGAGGTGGAGGAGAGGCAGTCAGGTATAGCGTGAAATCTCTGACGGTATTTGAGCGTCAGCCCGAGGGTACCTGGAAATGCCTTTACGAGATATGGAACGACAACCCACTTCCAGGAACTCCAGAAAAGGAGCAGCAGGACTAAGTGACAGCCATTGCCATTTCATTCAGGAATCTGCATCCGGACGGCACGCTGATTACAGTTGTCGTTGATCAGGAAGGATCGGGTAAAGTTTACTCTGAAGCGTCTACTGAACGTGAGAAGGCTTATGTACAGGCATTCATCAAACTGAGAAGCCTGGCAACTAACCTTTACAGAACCGAAGAAGTCCGGAAAGCATACCTGGAATTATTTAATCCTGACTTTCTTGATCGTATTGCCGACAGGTTGGATTTCGACCTGAGCAGGAACAAGCGGGTAAACCTGCTTTCGGAGAAATTCGCCCCCGGGGATCTGCCGCTTCTCCTGGAGTATATTCACCACAATATGACCTATGTTCTGAACCTGGAACCATTCTTTACAAAGACATACAGTGCTTATGGTTCTGAGGATGACACAAAAAACTACGATCCCTCTCCCGGTAAAAACGGGCTTTTCAGGATGACCGGCGGTAAAAGCAACGGGCAGGCAGTCAGGGTGAATTTTTCGGAAAAGAATGGCCAGATGGCTTTGCTCACCACCTGGCTGATTGAGGGAAAAATCAACAGCTTCAGACAACTGGCATCTAAAAAGGGAATTAAATTGTCAGACTTATGAAATATCCTCTGACCATTCATAAAATAAATAACCACTTTATGATTCCCGGGCGAAACCCACTGGATAACTTGTCGACTATGCAATTATGTATCCCGGTTTACAAAAGCCGGGTTGGCTGGGCTCATCTGACCGCTCAGATTTACCGGTAAACAATCAGCCTGTGTTGCAGAATTAAACTTAATGTCTCCCTCTGTGTAGTATGAATTCGTAGTAACCCGTGGTGAAATTTTCAATATATCTCTTGCATTAAGTGTGCCGCTGATCCTGACAAGGCAGTTATCAAATTTTCCACAGATCAGGGGAACAACGGTTCCATTGAAAATCTTATGGATCATAAGCCTGGTACTGACATTATGCCATGTGATTCTGTAACCGGAGAGATGTCCTGTAAAAATAAACCTCATAAATCTTTCAGATCGACAGGCATCTGAATTTCCGTGAATCTCTGATTAACAAAAATATCAGAAGACATAATCTGTTATTTACCGGACGCTGCTGAAAGGGCATTAAGATGTTTTAACAATCATTGTGATTTCATCAAGGCTCATTTTGTTATTTTTGTTCGTTAACCCATTAACAATTCAAACAATGAAACGGAGAGAAATCATAAAAACCTTATCAGCAATTCCTGTAGCAGGCGGTTTAATGTCGATTGAATCTGTTGTAGCATCAGGTACACAGAAAAAGCCCGGAAAGGACGCAGGTCTTTTATCCAATCCCGGAAAGGGAGCTTTGGCTCTCGGGCCGCAGATATATCAGTCGATAGGTGTAGAGCCTGTAATAAACTGCAAGGGAACCTTCACAGCCATAGGTGGTTCTATAGAACTGCCGGAAGTCCGTAAAGCTGTTGATGATGCAGCCCTGAATTATGTCTATATCGACGAACTGGCAATGGCAGTGGGTAAGAGACTGGCCGGGATCACCGGAGCAGAGTGGGGGATGGTTTCCTCAGGCTGTGCCGCAGGGATGAAACATGTTACTGTAGCCTGCATTACCGATGGTGATCCGGAAAAGCTTGTAAGGGTTCCTGATCTTACCGGGTTTACCAAGACAGAAGTGATAGCTCCCCGTTATTCAAGGAACCAGTATGACCATGCAATAAGAAATGCCGGAGTAAAACTCATCACTGTTGATACCATGGAAGAGCTTAAAAACTCTATTAGCTCCCGTACGGCAATGATCTATCTTTTCTCTGCTCCACAGGCTTATTATAATGGACCGTTGTCGATAGATAAAGTTGCTGCCGTTGCAAGGGAGAGAAACATACCTATACTCGTTGATGCAGCTGCTGAGGTTCTTACCGTTCCAAATATCCATCTGGACCTCGGTGCTACCATAGTGGCATACAGCGGAGGAAAGGCAATTAGAGGTCCACAGTGTGCCGGGCTGCTTCTCGGTAAGAAAGACCTTCTTTTCTCAGCATGGCAGGCCAGTTCACCTCATCACGGTCCGGGAAGGGACAACAAGGTTGGCAAGGAAGAGCATATTGGCATGCTTGCGGCTGTTGAAGCATGGGTCAGGCGCAATCATCCCGAAGAGGAAAAGACGTGGATTTCCTGGCTGGAGCACATATCAAAGAAAGTGACCTCGGTCAGCGGGGTTACAACAAAGATTACAGAACCGCAGGGTGTTGATAACCGCAGTGCCCGCCTGGCAATTGCATGGGATCCGGAAGCACTCAATATCACCGGTGAAGAAGTTGTGGAAGACCTTAATGTCAATAAGCCCAGGATAGTACTTGCCGGAGGACGTACCAATCCGCGGGAAGGCACCACCTCGATCTACATAAGTTCCCACATGATGCAACCCGGGGATGAAAAGATTGTTGCCGACAGGATCTACAATCTTCTGGCCCGGAAACGCGAAAGGAAAAACGTTGTTGTTGAAGCGCCTGCAGCCAATCTTACAGGAAACTGGAACGTATCTGTTGAATACTATTCAGGTAAGGGGGAACATAAACTCTTTCTCACGAAGCAGGACGGCAATAACGTAACAGGTACTCATAAAAGCACTTTCTCAATGCTGGATATGGCAGGAAGAATTGAAGGGGATAAGGTCAGGCTTCAGAGCAACTACCGGGAAAATGCTGAATCGGTTCCTTTTACTTTTGACGGGACCCTGAATGGTGATACTTTCTCGGGCGTATTGTATCTGGGAGAATACCGTTCCGCCAATTTCATCGCAAAAAGGGAAGAA
>Ga0334882_1004154_pt1 | contig 12557 bp, 6 predicted proteins | sample GraSluR1_MG_5_FD_207226 | JGI IMG/M metagenome (GOLD analysis project Ga0334882, IMG submission 207226) | Sludge microbial communities from methane-producing bioreactor in Wageningen University, Netherlands - Granular Sludge_15_04-R1 | ecosystem: Engineered > Bioreactor > Anaerobic > Unclassified... | reverse complement strand
TATCCTTCTAGAACTTTACTACCACAAGTAGTTTCAATACCTTTAACAGAAATACAAGATTTAACAGCAAAACAAATACCAGCTAATTTACCAACATCTTTTTTTTCTTTAATCCTTTTATCAATCTCCTTTGCTTGATTAATAGCTTCTTCATTTAAACTAAGAAAAATATTCAAATCTTTAACCTTTTCAGTTGCAATTTTTTGACTATAATCTAAAACATTTTCAACACAACTAAAATTACCCCTTTTAATTGCTTCAACTTTATCATTAATAATTTTAAATTTCATAAAAGACTTAAGAAACAAGTATTTTTAAATTCTATTGAATTTTTTTCATATCTTTCCAAGCAACATCAAACAATTGTTCTAATGCACTTGCAAAAAACTCAGTATTAATCCAAACACCAAAATCATATGAAGGATGTACACTACCATCATCTAATAACATAAACATTAATTGAGAACCATCAACAATCATAAACCTAGCTTTTAATCCATCTACATCTCTTATCTCAGCAACTTTTGAGATTTCTTTAGCAATCTTTTTATTTTCATTATTTATTGGAGCAGCTATTCTAATCTTAACTCCTCTTTTTCTTGCTTTTTCTAAACTAGGCATTAAAACCTCTAATTTTCTATTTAATCCTTCTGCTGTTGTAACAAAAACAATTTTTTCTTGTGCATCTCTAATTAACATGTCTAAATGATTATCAATATTCTGTCTTCCTTTAAGTGCTCCAGATAAATCAGTATGCTCAACATATTTTATCCCATCTTTAAATAAAACATTTAACTCATCTAATACATCATCACCTTTTAATCTCTCTAATCTAGCAGATCTTTCTTTTGCACTAACTATTAAATTTTTCTTAACTCTTTCAACAACTTCTTCTGGTTTTAATGCAACAAATTTAATTGGCTTACCTAATTTCATAACAATAAAACCTTTTTTTTCTAAACTCTCTAAAATATCATATGTTCTACTTCGAGGCACATCACTTATACTAGATAATTCACCAGCAGTAGAAGTACCACGAGATAAAAGAGCAGTCCAAACTTTAACCTCATAAAGGTTTAAATCAAAAATCTTTCTTAGTCTACTTAAAAATTCCTCTTTTACAATCATATTCTATAAAACGGATTATACTATTTAAATGTTTCTTTTATTTGTTTTACCAACGAGAAGTGAAAAATATCTGATTTTTTTATACCCTCAAAAAACCAAAAAAATATTCTTTTTCTTTTATTTTACCTTTCTCTTCAAACAAAAGATTTTCATGATTTTTTTCAAAAACTAATTCTATTGCATTAACTTTTTCTAAAATTAATTTCATCTCTTCACCTAAATAATCACAAAAGTCTTTATCAAAATATAATTTAATTTGATTGTCTCTAGTTAATTGTGCTTTTTTTCTACCTGCTTGTATTTTCCTAGTAATTTCCCTAGCATATCCTTCTCTTTCTAAATTTTCAGTCAATTTCAAGTCTAATTCAACTTTTAAAAAATCACCTTTCATTAATTTAATTTCTTTAACATTTAATTCTGATTTAATTATTTCAGTTTCTTCTTCATTTAAAGATTTAATTCCACTAACAATTGCTTTATTAAGAGGCCATTTTAATCCTATTTGATTTTTATCTCGTTCTTTTAATCCATCTGAAACAATTTGTTTTATCTTATTCATATTTTCAAGCAATTTTGTCTCTTCAATATTTGAATATTCTGGCCAAGATGATAAATGAACAGATTCACCTGAACTATAAATATTATGATAAATAACTTCACTAGTAAAAGGAATAATCGGAGCACAAACTTTTGCTAATCTGTCTAAAACAAATCTTAAAATAACACTAACATCTCTTTCTTCATCATTAAATCTATCTCTATTTAATCGAACATACCAAGTAGACAAATCATCAACAAAACTTCTTATTTCATTTGTTGCTTTAACAGTATTATATTCTTCTAAATAACAAGTTACATTTTTAACAAAATAATTTAAACGACTAATCATCCATTTATCAATTAACTTCTTTGGTTGAGGAGTTTCTAAAACTCCTTCTAATTTATACAAAGAATAAAATTTATTAACATTATACATTAAAAGTAAAACTTTTTTATATGCTTCTTCAACACCTTTAACAGAAAAATTAAGATTATCTGCATTCATAACAGGACTATTCATAAGATAAAATCTCATTGCATCAATACCATATTTATCAATTAGACCTCGAGGATCTGGATAATTATTCTTACTCTTACTCATCTTTTGTCCATCTTCTGATAAAATTGTCCCAGTAGTTACTACATTTTCAAAAGGAATATTATCAAACAAGATTGCAGATAAGACATTCATATAATAAAACCAAGCTCTAACTTGACCAATATACTCTGCAACAAATTGAGCAGGAAAATTTTTCTCAAAAAAATCTTTATTCTCAAAAGGGTAATGAAATTGAGCAAAGGTCATTGACCCAGATTCAAACCAACAATCAAGCACTTCAGGAACTCGCTTAAATTCCTTATTATTTTTAACTAAAATTATTTCATCTAAATAATCTTTATGTAAATCAATTTCTTCTTTAGGTAAATTTTTAGCATATTTCTTTAATTCTTCAATACTTCCAATAACTAATCTTTCACCATCATCACTTTCCCAAATTGGAATTGCTGTTGCCCAGTATCTATTCCTTGAAATATTCCAATCAGGAGCTGTTTCTAAAGTATATTTAACTCTTCCTTGTTTCAAAAATTCAGGATACCAATTTAATTTATTATTTAATTCTAAAAGTCTAGGTTTTATTTTTTGAATATTTACAAACCAAGCAGGGATTGCTCTATACATCAATTTTGTATCACATCTATAACAAAAAGGATATTCATGTTCTATTTTTTTAACTAAAACTAAATCATTTCTTTTTCTTAAAAAGTCAATTATTTTTTCATTAGAATCATGAATATATTCACCTTTAAAATCTGAAACAATTTCTTTAAATAAACCCTTTTCGTCTACAGAATCAATTACACCAATATCATATTTTTTACAGACATCATAATCATCTTCACCAAAATTAGGAGCAGTATGAACAATACCAGTTCCATCTTCTGCAGTCACAAATTCAGCTAAAAGAATTTTAAAAGCATTAGGTGTATCTTTAAAATAATTAAATAAAGGAACAAATTTTTTATTCTCAAGTTCTCTCCCTAAAACAGTTTTAATTATTTTATAATCATCTTTATTCTTATAAAAATTCTCAATTAAATCTTTAGCTAAAATGTAAATTACATCATCTTTTTTATCTAATAAATATAAATATTCTAAATCTGGATTTACAGTCAATGCTAAGTTACTTATCAAAGTCCAAGGAGTAGTAGTCCAAGCAAGAGCAAAAACTTCTTTTTCATTAATTTTCTCTTCTAATTTAAATTTAATAACAATACTAGACTCTTTTAGAGTTTTATAAGAATTATCCATTGCAATTTCTGACTTAGATAAAGGAGTAGAACAACGAGGACAATACATTAAAATTTTTTCTCCTTGATAAATATAATCTTTTTCCCATAATTGTTTAAATGCCCACCAAACAGATTCAATATAAGAATTGTCCATTGTCTTATAACAATTTTTCATGTCAACCCACCTTCCGATTCTATCAACTTCATTAACCCAAGCATCTGCATAACTCATAACTTTACTTCTACAATAATCATTAAACTTTTTAACACCCATTTTTTCAATTTCATCTTTTGAATTAATATTCAAACCTTTTTCTGCAATGTTCTCAATAGGCAAACCATGACAATCCCAACCCCAAACTCTTCTTACATAGCGACCATGCATTGTCCAATATCTTGCAAATAAATCTTTAACAACAGAACTTAAAATATGACCATAATGAGGCATACCTGTAGCAAAAGGTGGTCCATCATAAAAAATATAAGGTTTACCTTTTTTTGTTAATTCTAAACTCTTTTCAAAAGTTTTATTCTCTTTCCAAAACTTTAAAATTTGCTCTTCATAATCTTTAATTTCCATACCAAAATCTAAAAACAACCTCACTTTTAAATTTTATTAAACAAATTATTTCTTTTTTGCAACAAACTTTCTTAATAATATAAACCATAATAAATTAACTAAAACCAAAATACCTATAACAATAAATAAAATAGTCATAGTAGAATTTTCTCCCCCACTTGATCTTCCATCTTCACTTATAACATAACCTAAACCTATTACAGTTAATTTATTTTGACTAACCTGTAAAACTAAATTATTATCAATTCTATTATTAGCATATTCTAAAGTCACTTTAGTATCATAATCTCCTTCATAAACTCCATTAGTATCCCAATAAGCACTCATAATTTCTTTAGACAAACCACTAATAGTATAATCCGGTGAAATAATTTTATCTAATAAATTACCTTGTTTACCATAGATTTCCATAATACTCCTAGCTCCACTAATTGGTTCACTCCACTTATTCTCAACTAACATATCAACTTTTACAATTTCACCTAAATTAAAATTATTAACATATAAATCTTGTAATTCAAGAGTAGTAGAACCAACTCTAAAAGTACCATCTAAATTAATTACTTTATCTTCATAAATAACAGCTGCTTTTGCATAATAATTACCAGTAGACAATTCCTTTGCATTCCATTTATAGATTAAATCTTCTTTTTCTTGACTTTTAATATTAATACTATGAGTATTAAAGCTTGAAATTTTTTCATTTAAAGAACTATAAACATCAACATTTGCATAAACATTATTTAAATCAAACTCACCTAAATTAGAAATTGGAATTATAAAAGTAACATCTCCATTTGAATCTGCATTTAAAATATTCATAATAGCTTCTGCATATCTACCTGGATAAGGAACATAAACATAAACTTGAGTTACAACAGACAATGTAGCACCAATAAAATTCTCCCCACTAGACTGTTTTGAAGATTCACTAATAACAATTTCACCAATATTTGTTCCAGGAGATAATTCACTTGGCAAATTTAAATCATATGAAATAGAAATACTTGCGTCATTTGATGTTAAACTAACACTTGTTTTTTCTAATTTAATATATTGAGTAAGTTCTCCTCTAACATAAATATTCAACTCCATGTTTTTTCCTTCAGGATTAACAATTGTAAAAGAATTTTTTTGATTTAAACTAGGACTAAAATCAATAGTTCTCCTAGCTGGAGTAACACCTAATGCAGAAACTTCAAAAATAAAAAAAATTATAAAAATAAAACAAAAAAATAATTTTAAATTAAATTTCATTTCATACCTCCAATAAATTTATCTCCAGAACCTTCAACAGACTCTTCACTTTCTAAATAAACTTCATCAACAAGTTCACTACCATTATATACTTCAACATTTAAATTTACATTTCCAGAATTAACAACATTAAAACCATTTTCAGTTTTATCAAGTTTTAAAGAAACTAATGTATTTATTGTTAAAGTCTTAATTTCAGTTTGTCTAACTCCAACTGCCTTCCAATAATAAACACCAGGTTCTAACTGAATTTTAGAATTATCTTTTAAGTTAACTTCAATAGGATTTGTAAAATTAATATTCTTATCTATATATAAATAATCAGCATTTTCAATTGAAAATAAAATACTTGAATTAATTGTTTCATAATTATCAATCGGAGAAATAACATTCGGAGTAGAATAACCAATAGCCCACATTAAACCAAATAAAGTACCAACTACCACAACAAAATCCATTGTTAAAACAAATTTATTTTTCATTTATTCATGCCTCTAATTCTGCTAATTTACTTTCAAAAACAATAGTTGAATTTTTCAAACCAGGACCTTCATTTGGTGGAACTTCTAAATAAATATCTATTTCAGCTGAATCTTGACTATCATGATATTCTAAACTATCAATTAAAAATACTTGACCAGTAATACTCATATTTAACCAATCAAAAGCAGAACTAATCCACTTAAATGCATTTGAAAAACCACTTCTATTATCTACTTTAACCTTATAATATTCACTATCATTATCTTTTACATCCCACATTTGAGAAGCAGAAGCACTAATATTGATTTTAACATTTCCATCATTTTTAATAGTTAAAGGAGCAGGGGAATTATCACTAGTATCATTTGATGCTAAATAATCTAAGCTACCAAAACTTATTTCGTCATTTGGTAAACTAACCAATATTAAAGCATTAACATAAAAATCTTCATCATCACTATAAGGACCCCAATTCATACCATCATGAGCCCTTACTTTCCAAGTATAATAATATCCATAATCACTCAAACACTTTAAATCTTGATTTGGAATAAAATAATTATTCAAAGCAGATTCTTCATAACTATCAAAACAAATTGCTCCTCCACCACTTTTATGTTCGTCAATAATAATTTCATAACTCAGAGAATCTCCATTAATATCATTTCCTTGCCAAGAAAACTCAGGAGTTCTATTTGTAACATTTTCTCCTCCAATAGGATATAATAAATCAACAGTAGGAAGACTATTTATTGTAAAATTAACATTTGCAATTTCACTTTTAACACCAATAGTATTATTACATTGAAAATTAGCAGAATAATAACCTGAAAACATAGATTCATTCAAATAAGAATAATTAGTATCACCAATAAAACTCAAAGTTACATTTTCTGTATCATTTAAATTAAACCAACAAGAATCAATACCTTTTTCATGACTCGCACTAATATTAAACCAAACACCTTCACCATATACATAAGTAATATTTTCTGGAGAAAAAATCTCAATTTCAGGAGGTTCATTATTTATTTCAACAGTTCTCTCTTCTGTTGTTTTTATATTCCCAGCCATATCCTGTGAATAACCTCTAAAAGAATAAAACCCATCATCTAAATTACTAAAATTATTAACATATTGATTACTTTGAGCATTATACAAAGACTCAACCTCATCATAACTCAAAGCTCTATCAAAAATCATAACATCATCAATTGAACCATTCCAAGGATTAAAGACTTTTCCTATCATAAGATGATTATTAATTAATTGTGGGTTCCTTGTTTGAGAGATTTGACCAATAATTACTCCATTAAAATATAATCTCATTAATGAACCATTCCAAGAAGCAGTAATTAAGTTCCAAGAATTAAACATGTCTATATTTGAAACAGTAAGTGATTGAAGTCCAATAGAGTCCCCAATTCCAAATCTTAAATAATGGTTAGTATTTGTACCCACCCAATCAATAAAAATAGATTGCTCTCCTGTTCCTCCTCCAATTACTTTTCCAATTAATCCCCTATATTTTGTAGAAGAAGATTCTGAGGGGAAATTAATATTAGATTTTGTCCAAAAAGAAATAGTACCTTTATTTTCAAATGAAAAAGGATTCCCCATATCAACATAATCATCTACACCATCAAATTCATATGCAAGCCCTCGAGGACCATTTGTTAAATTAGGACAACTACTTCCACTACAAGTTCCATTATTTTCATTACCTGAAGAGTCACCAAAATTATTATCAAATCTCCACCAACCCACAAGAGAATTATTAAAATCAACAAAACTAGAATGTTCTCCAAAATTATCACTTGAACTAATATTTACTACAATTGTTTGTTCTGACTGAGCAGAAGAATCAAGAGGTGTTGGAGAAACAAAATTAATTTCAGGATTTGTTAAATCAATATTAAAAGTTTTATTTAACTCTGCACTATCACAATAATTATTCACATCACATGCTAAACAATTCCAAATAAAATTACTTTGGGTATTCAAATTTTGTATAAGCCAATTCCCACTTCCAAATAAACCACTAATACCACTATTTGCTTTACTACTCCATCCACCAAAACTAGTAAACAAACTAACATTATTTAATTGAGAATTACTCTTAACATCACATTCAAAAACAGCTTTATTACCAACATAATCTCCATGCACTGGTTCAACTAAAGTCACATTAATAACAGGCTCATCACAAACACCAATAGCACTACAAATACCAGTTTCAACACCATCATAAGTTGTACTACACCTTCTAGAATTTGTAACATCACTAGAACTACATCCACAAGTATTACCAGAATCTGTCAAATTAATAAAACCAAGAGCATCATCTCCATCAGAATCAACAATACCAGAAACATCATTACAAATCCAAAAAGGCCCATGACTTACTGTTTGATTTGCATAAGCCCAATTACCTGCTTTATCTTTACTCTTAATATTAAAATACCAATCCTGTCCAGTACCAACACTTGAAAAAAGTTTTGATCTCACATTAACATCAACATCCTTAACTTCACTTACAACCTCACTAGCACCATTAGTCAAACTAGTTGCATAACCATCAACACCAGATGTAATCGTTGCATTTTTTATTTCAACTAAAGATACAGAATCAACCCAGAATTCACCTTGACCATTTTTAGTAACAGGAGCAATTATAAAACTAGAATAATAAGCACCCTCTGGAGCAACACCAACAGCTTCTAATTTTGTCCAATCAGATGTACCACCTACTAAGTTAGATGAAACAAGATTTTGCCAAATCCAACTACCAGTAGATGTTTTCCAATAAGTCTTAAATACAATATTATTAGCAGAAACACCATTTGTTTTAACATAAGCACTAATTTTAAACTTTCTTCCAGCAATATTCTCACCAAAATATTTAGATGTATGAGCATATTGGTCCCCACTACTAGCAACAGGAGTATGTAAAGAAGAATTTCCTTGATAAGCAGAATTATTTGTAATTTGCCAATTTCCTCCTACAGCATTTGAAAATGCCCAACCACTAGTACTAGATGTTTCAAAATAAGGATTATAACTAAATAAATTATCTTCATTACCACTAGAGTCATATGCATTAGAATAATAAGAATAAGAAGTTCCAAAATCATTTGCATCTAACCAATTAACATTAAGATTATTCAGATTTGTCCAAGTAGATAAAAGATGAGTAGAAGAACCTAAACTAGTTGCAGTACCAGGTTTTTCCAAATCAACAGCTTGTGTATCATTATATTTATTTGAAGAAATCAAAGGAGTTATTTTAAAATTATCAAAGACAACATTTGAAGAGTGAACACCAACTCCAGCTCTACCATTAGAAAAACTATTATCTGTTTTATTTAAAACAAGAACATCATTAAGATATAATTTAAAATGATTCTCATTAACAACAGCCTTTGCATGATATTGTTGATTATAATTCAGTTGAGGAATATTTGAAACAGCTAAAAAAGAATATCCAGAATTATATTTATATAAATTAATATTTCCACCATTTAAAGTATTTGTACCACCATAAATTTCATATTGATAAAATTGATTAACAGCATCATTAGCTCGGAAAATCAAACTAGCATGAACACCTGAAACAATCTTAAAATCAAATTCAACAATATAATTTGTCAAACTAGAATTACCTGTAACAGAAACATATTCTCCAGACAAAGGACCTTGATAAACACCACCAGACTTTGTCCAAGAACCACCATTATTATTCCAAACATAAGAAGTACTATCACTAAAATTATCAAACACCCCACCAATAGGAACAAAATTATCTCCAGATACATTTCTATACAAACCCTTTCTAACTAAACCACTTTGCATATCATTAATAATCTCCTCTTGAGTCAAAGCCTTATTATAAACACGAACTTCGTCTATTAAACCCCCAACTGCAGCACTACCATCAGGCCAACCAATCCTATATGTTGAAACAGATGGAGGATTTGATTTAATTTCCGAGTTTTTTTCAAATCCATTAATGTAAGCTTTTAAAGAAATACCATCATAAACACAACTAACATAAGACCATTTTCCATTAGGTAAAACTTCCCCACTAGATACTGAATTCCAAACCCCAGATATTTTATGAGCACAATCAAAAAAATTAGAATTATAATTTGATAAACGTATATTATTTGATAAACTTAAAAAATAAGCATTACCCCCTGCATCTAAATTAACCCAAGCAGAAAGAGTATAATTTCCTCCATTCATACCATTAATATTACCATTAATCACATCATTAAGATTATCAAAATATAAAGCATTCCCATTTTTACCTAGACTCCATACAGCTTCATTAATAACTCCGTCACTACTTACCCCACTCCAATCAGAAGTTAATGTTCCTTGACCCTCTTCAAAAGGTAAGTATAGAACTAAATTAGGGTCACCTTCACTAATTGTTAAATCAATTTTATTGTTTGTTGAATCAGATGTTAAATTTAAAATAGGACTATATTCTCCTCTTCTATCCGCAGTATTATTTGCACCAACACTTGAATATCCAGAATAAAGACCACCAGCATAACTTCTTACCCTATAATAATAGACTTTATTGTCGTCTAAATTAATATCTACATAACTTACAATAGAACCTGCTCCACTAACACCACTTACAGTATTTATTTCAGAAAAACTAGAATTGTCAATACTTCTTTCAATTGAAAAACTATCTTCTCCGTCTGATGTATCCTCCCAACTAACATTTAGACTACCCCGACGACTATTCAAAGGTTTATCATAAAGAATACTCACATTAACATCCCCAGGAGCCATATTAACTTCAACACTCCTTGAAGTACTATTCACATTACCTGCCTTATCTTGAGAATATGCAGTAAAATTATAAACACGATTACCCAAACCATCAAAAAAATTTCCATACTGATTATTCTGTGCATTATACAAAGACTTAACCTCGCTCTCGCTTAATGCTCTATCAAAAATCATAACATCATCTATGGAACCATTCCAAAATTCAGTAAGAGAACCAGAATAAGTTAATGCACCAATTCTTAATGGAGCATTATCTATATAATTAGATGAACCTAAAACACTTTCACTAAATAAAATTCCATCAATATATCCTTTAACCCAAAACCCTTTCTTAATTGACACAAGAATATGATGCCAAGAACTATCTCTATAATCACCCGTTGTATATTTATATTCAATACCATCAGTACCTCTCACATTAATAAAAACTTGACCAGTATTACCATTAGAATTAATCCCAGTCCAAATTCCAACTAAGTTATCTCCACCAGAAGAATAATAATTTGAAAGAATTTCTCTTTTACTTGTAACTAAACCATTTGTTTTAAACCAAACAGAATAAGACCATTCATTGGGGTTTGATCCTAATAGTTTTGTAGTATCATCACTAAGTTCAATATAATCATTTACTCCATCAAATTCAAATCCTAATCCTCTTTTTCCTCCCATGACTTTTGGACAACTAGTACAACTTCCATGATTGTTATTCCCTGAAGAATCTAAATAATTATTTTCTAATTTCCACCATCCTACAAGAGAATCATCAAAATCAACAAAAGTAGAATGTTCTCCAGAAGCATCACTACTTGTAACATTTACTGTAAAATAACTTTGACTAAGAACTTCTTCGTTATCAGGAGTATCTCCACTAAAATAAAGATTTGGTACAATATTATCAACTGTAAAACTAACAGAATCACTTCCAACATTTCCTGCACTATCATTACAAAAAACAGTCCAAGTATTAGAACCGATTACAGAATTCTCATAAACATTAGTCCAATTAACACCTAATAAAACAGCACTTGAAATAGGATTAGAATTTTTTTGATACCAACAATGAGTCCCAATATCAACAGTATAATTAATATCTCCAACATAAGAATAATAAGTAGTTCCGTCAACAGGATAAACAATTTCAACATTTGAAGCAGTAGTATCAATACCATAAAAAAAACCCAAAGAAGTTTGAAAATTCAAAGACTCCATCACACCAGAAACAATACCCAAAACAGTTCTCAAAATAAAGTTACCAGACTCACTTTCTCCTCCGCCACTAGAAGTTATCGGAGAAGTAATTCCATAATTTTCACTAGAAATAGCACCAGAAACAAAAGCACCAACTACAAATACAAATAAAATTATAACTATAAAACAATTTACCTTCATATTATTTTATTTTAAGCTTCTTGATTTAAATTAAGGCATTCATATGCTAAAAGATTCATAACAACAGTATCATTAACACTAATTGGTACAAGTTCACATTTTTCAGCTTGACCAACAATACTAACAAAAGCCTGTTCATAACCAACATTATATCCTTGTTGATAAGCACTTGCCTGAAAATTAGCAAAAACATTTCCCACAACAAAATACCCAATTACAAGAACAGCCAAAACTAAAAAAACAGACAAAATCAAAATAACAAGTTTTTCTTTTTTCATTTATTCCTCCTCAAAATATTTAATTCTAAGAGACTAACCTCTATTAAAAATAATACAAAAACAAATTTATAAGTATATTGGTAAAAAAATTAAACAGAGCCTAAAATAAAGACTCAAAAAAATTAATCAGTTGTTTCATTAGTCAATGAACTCTCTAAAGAATTATTCATTCCATTACTTTGCATACCTTCCAAACATTCAACACTAAAAACATTAATAGCATCACTACCATCCTCAGCTAAAGACAAAGTAATCACTTGACAATTCCCAAGAGGAGCCATTAAATCAGCAATAGCCATTTG
>Ga0334882_1004152_pt1 | contig 12563 bp, 12 predicted proteins | sample GraSluR1_MG_5_FD_207226 | JGI IMG/M metagenome (GOLD analysis project Ga0334882, IMG submission 207226) | Sludge microbial communities from methane-producing bioreactor in Wageningen University, Netherlands - Granular Sludge_15_04-R1 | ecosystem: Engineered > Bioreactor > Anaerobic >... | reverse complement strand
AGCATCAGTAACTCTTAATTCTTAATTTTTAACTCTTAACTAATTGTCAATTTTGTTGTAAAAGACAAAATCACCTTATTTGTTTTTTGGACTTTGATATTTGAACTTTTTTAAACTCTCCACTTTCAACTGAGAAAAGGATTGTTTCGTCCTTTTCTCCCATTTTACACTTATTTTATGTAGACATAATTTTAACCACCTAGAGTGATATCCTGCTCACTATACCAATTTAATGCATCATTAAATTGATCCTTTGAAAAATCTGGCCACATGTCATTGACTACGTAAAAATCAGAGTAAACACTTTGAACTGGTAAAAAACCACTAAGTCTTCTTCGACCACCCCATCTAATTATTAAGTCAACTCTACTTATATCATGAGATCTTATAGTGTTATATATACTATTTCTAGAATGACCTTGATTATCTTTAAGATTCATTAGATCCCATTCCCATCCATAATTAACTAGAAAATTTACTTTCATGCCTCCTTTACCAAAATCTTTTCTTGTAGTAAAAGGAAGGAGTTCTTTGGGAAATATAGGAGAATCATAGTTTCCAATTACTAATAGAGAAGCATTTTCTTTTGATAACATTTCTACTGCTTTTACACAGGCTTTTATAAAAGCATTTTTTTGAATACTAGGTCGTTTAGTATTATCAACGGTAAATCCATAAAAAGTAAGTTCTTTTATTCCTATTTCTTTACAACATTTAAATAATTCAACTCCGGGAAGTAAGCCTTTATCGTAGCCCATTTCTTTTGTAAGACCATTTTTTACTGCCCATCTTCTGTTACCATCTGGAATAATACCAATGTGATTTGGAATTCTCATAAATTGCCTCCATTATAATAAATTATTAATTATTAACAATATATTGAAAGTACACTATAAAAATATTCTAATATTATACATATCATATTACAAGTCATATTAATTACTTAATAACAAAAAAATAGATGTACAAATCTGTACATCCTAAGTTTTAAAGACAGTTGGGTAAAATAAATTACAATAATATTATATTGTAAATGTTTTCATATTTCAATACAATTTACAAAAAAATAAGATATAATTATTACCCATGTGGATGAATATACAAAAATTCAATTAAAGGCTTTATTTTTAGCTATCCCTGAACAATAAAATTTTAATCAGAAATATCCTTCATGTTATTTATAGTGGAAATAATTAGATCAGATTCAGAATAGGTAATAGCCCCTATAGTTAATAATTCCTTAGCTAATAATTTCATTAAAACCCTATTTTTTTTACTTATAGTTATACTTGTATTTACAGTAGCCTCTTCCATAAAAAACCTCCATACATCAATTAGTTATTAAAATTATTTACTAATATTAATATTTTATACATTAATAGTTTTATATTATCAATTTGAAAGCACTAAATGATGGATTGATTTTTAAGAGTTTATAACATATAATAGTAAATAATAGAATAGCCAAGACAGTTCGAAATCCAATCCTGTCTATAAACAAAACTATGGAAAGCAATTCAAATAGATTATAGAAGTTTAACATGAGTTTATAGAGACAGAAAATGTCTCTTTTTTATTTGAATATATTTTTTACAGTTTAATTTTATAGAGCAGAATATATGCTCTATTTTTTTGAGGTGAATTATGAAAAAGATAGGAATAACTACTACAGTACCAATTGAAATATTGATTGCAGCTGGATATGAAGTAAAAGATTTAAATAATATTTTTATTACAGATGATAATTATGATAAATATATAGATTATGCAGAAAGAGATGGATTTCCTAAGAGTTCCTGTGCCTTTAAAAAAGGAGTCTATGGAGCAGCTCTTAAAGAAGGATTTAAAGAGATAATAGGGGTTACTGAGGGAGATTGTTCAAATACTAAAGCTTTAGAAGAGGTACTTAGGATGAAGGGGATAAAAGTGTATCCTTTTGCCTATCCTCAAAGTCATGATTTAAAGGATTTAAAAAAATCTTTAGATAATTTTATGAATATCTTTAATGTAAGTTTTGAACAGGTTGAGAAGGTAAGAAGAAGACTTATTGATATTAGAAAACTTATAAAGAAATTGGATAAGTTGACTTATATAGAAAATAAAGCAACTTCTGTGGAAAATCATATATATCAGGTAAGTGCTTCAGATTTTGATGGAGATTATGAAATTTTTCAAAAGAATTTAATTGATAAAATAAGAGAAATTGAAAATAGGAAGCCAATTAAAAAGAAACTGAGATTAGGATATATAGGTACTCCGCCTATGACATTAGATTTATATGATTATGTAGAAAAATTTGATGCACGGTTTGTATATAATGAAATTCAAAGAGAATTTTCTTTTCCAAGAGCTATAGATTGTCAGAATATATATGAACAGTATCACAACTATACTTATCCCTATGATATTAATTTTAGATTAAAAGAAATAAAAAAACAAATAAGTGAAAGAAAGATAGATGCAATTATACATTATACTCAGGCCTTTTGCTACAGACAAATAGAACATATAGTAATAAAAGATTGTATCAATATACCTGTACTTAATATTGAAGGGGATAAATTGAATGTTTTAGATGCAAGAACAAAATTGAGAATAGAGGCATTTTTAGATATGATAATTGATTTGAAGGAGATGAAAAGGTGAGAATATTAGGAATAGATCTGGGAAGCAGACAAGTGAAAATTGTACTAATGGTGGATAATAAAATAATAAAAAAGTTTATGGTAAGTACAATGTCTTTTTATAAAAACTATTGTACTTATAATGATAAATTAACTGCAGATTTAACTAAGTTAGATATTAGAGATGTAGATATAGCTGTATCTACAGGGTACGGAAGAAATAATACAGATATTAAATTTTTTAAACCTATAAGTGAAATTAAAGCTCATGCCTATGGAGCAATATATAGCACAAATATTAGAGATTTTATATTATTAGATGTAGGTGGTCAGGATGTAAAGCTCATAAAAATTGAAAAGGGAGTTATAACGGATTTAGAGCTCAATGATAAATGTGCGGCTTCCTGTGGAAGATATTTGGAGAATATGGCAAATGTATTAGAGGTTTCTATAGATGATATGTTTAAGTATTATGAAAATCCTGTAGAATTAAATTCAACCTGTGCAGTATTTTCAGAGTCAGAACTGATAGGTAAAATTGCTCAAGGTACTTCTTTAGATAGATTATGTGCAGGAGTAAATTATTCTCTATATAAAAGATTAAGACCACTTTTGACTAAATTTAGAGGAAAAACTCTTGTAATATCTGGAGGAGTGGCTAAAAATGAGGCTCTTAAAAGTTATCTGTCAGAGAACTATGAAAGAATAATAACCTTAAAGGATGCACAGTATAATGGAGCTTTAGGGTGCTGTTATTATGGAGAAAGATTTAAAGAGAAATTGGCATTATAAAATATAACAAATTTTAGAAAATTATTTGATGACATTAATGTAATATTAAGGTATAATATACTATAGCATCTAAGATGAATATAGAGGTGATTATATGGTAAATGATGATAAATTTGCATTAACTTTGTTGGTGCAGAATGCTAGAACTGTATTTTGTTATTTCAATATTTCTCCAGTAATAATAAAGATTTTCCAAGATAGATATGGGGAAGATTTTTGGAAAAATTCGAAACAGGTTTTAAAGGTATATGATTCAACTAATAATTCCTTAAAGGAGTTACAGACAATAAATTTAGATCCTTTAGCAAATAATTGGTTTATAAATTTAGATAGAAGTGGAATCGATGTATTTGTGAAACTGGGAAGAATACTGCCTGATGGGAAATTTATTCCAATTTTTGTATCTAACACTGTAACCACACCAAGAGATGATCAATCTAATAATTCTAATGTATACTATATTGATGTTTCTGAAAATTTTAATTTAGAAAATAATTTATCTTCAGAAGATAATATAAGCAATGCTGAAAACGATAAAAAAGAATCACCTTATTCATTTTTTGATGAAAAAAAAAATTAGTAATTACCCAAATATAATAATATGTTCCAATTCATCCCAAAATAATTTTATCAGGGAATATATAGAGAAGTGTTTAGCTGAATATTATAGCTTTTCAAGTTTTACCAATAAAGATAATCTTTTTAAGGAGGAATAAATGTGCAAAAGGGGTATAAGGGATATGTGTCTATAGTTCTGCACAGTCATATGCCTTTTATAAGGCATCCAGAGATTGCAGATTCACTTGAAGAAAGATGGTTATTTGAAGCTATGAGTGAGTGTTATATACCATTAATTCAGGTGTATGATGGATTAATCAGAGATAATATAAATTTTAAAATTACAATGTCTATAACTCCTCCGCTTATGTGTATGTTGCAGGATAAGTATCTTAATGAAAGATATATTGAATATTTAGACAAGTCTATAGAACTTACAGAAAAAGAATTAGTAAGAACAAAAGAGGATAAAGAATTAAATGAATTAGCTAAATTTTATAACGATAGATTCAATAATCTTCTTAAGACCTATAAGGAATATGATTGTAATTTAATGAATGCATTTAAAAAGTTTGACAAGCTAGGTTATCTAGAGGTGATAACTTGTTCTGCTACTCATGCATTACTTCCTTTAATTTCAATAAATCCAGAGGCTGTAAAAGCCCAGCTAGCTACAGGAGTTCAATCTTATATTGATACTATGGGACATAGCCCAAAGGGTATATGGCTGCCAGAATGTGCCTATACTTATTCATTAGATGCAATACTTAAAGAAGTTGATATAAAATATTTTATTGCAGAAAGTAAAGCTTTACTATATGCAGATCCTAAACCCTTATATGGCACAGCAGCTCCTATAGCTACTCCAAATGGTATATGTGCTTTTGGAAGAGATATGGATTCCTCTTATCAGGTTTGGAGTGATTTTATTGGATATCCGGGAGATGAAAATTACAGGGAATTTTATAGAGATATAGGATTTGAATTACCTATGGAGTATATTAAACCTTATATCAATCCAATGGGCATAAGATTGGATACAGGGATAAAGTATTATAGAATAACCGGTAAGACAGAAAATAAACAATATTATAATAGAAAAAGAGCTATTGAAAAGACAAAAGAGCATGCAGCGCATTTTGCCAGATGCAGGCAGGATCAAATTAGTGGATTAAGTGAACATATGGAAGTTCCACCTATGATAACATGTCCTTATGATACAGAATTATTTGGACATTGGTGGTTTGAAGGCCCTGATTTTATAGATGCATTTATAAGAGAAAGCTCTAAAGATGGTTATTGTTATGGATTTACTACTCCATCTGAATATTTAATAAATAATTCAAAAGTTCAATGTTGTAGTCCTAACCCATCAAGCTGGGGGGAAAATAGTGATTATTCAGTATGGATAAATGGTTCAAATCAATGGATATATAGGGATTTGCATAAATGTGAAGAAATAATGATAAGACTTGCAAATACTTATAAAACTCCAAATGATCTGCAAAGTAGAGCGCTAAATCAAGCTGCCAAGGAGCTTATGTTAGCTGAAGCTTCTGATTGGCCTTTTATTATAAAAAATAATACAACAGTAGAATATGCTGTTAAGAGAATAAATACTCACCTAGATAGATTCACTAAATTGTATGAAAATATAAGTAAAAATAGCATTGATATAAAGTTTTTGAGGGAAATAGAATCTTTAGATAATATATTTCCAAATATAAATTATAAAATTTATGAAACATAATAAAATAATAAAAACACTATCAAAACTGAGAAATTTAATAATTTGATAGTGTAATTTTTTATTGAGAAGAATTTCATTTAAGCTCAGATAAAGCCTATTTTCATATACACTTATATAAAAATACTAATTTTTATTTTTAGCTACTTCAATATTAACTCTTCTATTATTAAATTTTTTGCCATCAGTATTTTTAATTACTAATGATACTTTCTTTTCATTTACATCTACAAAAGAAAATTTATCCAATATATCAATACTTCCTATATAATTTGAATTGACAGTGGAAGTAGTATCTATAAATTCTAAAAGTGATTTTATATTTATTCCATCTCTACGACCTATAGACATAAATAATCTCACTGAATTTTCTTGATTAAATAAATCATCATTGTATTCTGTGGATATTTCTTTATCAAGTGCATTCTTCAATAGAGCTGCTGCAATTTGATTTAATGAATATTCTTTACCTAAGTTTTCTATAATTGGTTCGAATTTTTTGTATTCTTCTGTACTAAGAATATTTGAAACTTTACTTACAATATTTTTTGACTTAATGTTTATTATTTCCTGCATAGTAGGTATCTTTTGTTTAGTAATTTTGCTCTTTATATCTTTTTCTATCTGCTTTAGTTTTGTAAAATCTTTTCTAGTTATAAGGCTTATTGCTGTACCAGATCTATTAGCTCTTCCAGTTCTTCCGATTCTGTGAACATAGGATTCAGTATCCTGTGGAAGTTCATAGTTAATTACATGGGTTATATTCTCTACATCAATTCCCCTTGCAGCTACATCCGTTGCGGCAAGAAAGGTTAAATTGCCATTTTTAAATTTATTTAAAGTAGAAAGTCTATTCTTTTGTTTCATATCACCATGCATTCCCTCTATATTGTATCCTTTGGAACTCATGGTACTTACTAATTCATCAACACTTTTTTTTGTTCTGCAAAAGATAATAGCACTTTCCGGTTCTGATATATCTAAAATTCTGCATAGAGACTCAAGTCTTGTATTATTATGGACTTCATAATAATATTGATCTATTTTTGATACTGTTAAAGATTTTTTTAATATTTGAATATGTTTCACATCTTTTTTTAGATAGTTTTCAGATAGTTTTTTTATTGGTTTTGGCATAGTTGCAGAAAACAGCAAAGTTTGTCTTTCGCTATTAGTATTTTTTATGATTTCTTCAATATCATCAATAAATCCCATATTGAGCATTTCATCTGCTTCATCTAGTACTAAATAGTTAAGATTATTCAGTTTTAATGTTTTTCGTCTTATATGATCTAGAACCCTTCCAGGGGTACCAACTATTATGGAAACATCTTTTTTTATACTGGATATTTGTCTATCCATAGATTGACCTCCATAGACTGGTAATGAACGAACCTTGTCGTATTTAGAAAGTCTTCTTAATTCTTCATATATTTGAATTGCAAGTTCTCTTGTAGGAGTTAATATTAATGCTTGAATAAAGCGTTTTGAGGTGTCTATTTTACTAATAATAGGAGCACCGAAAGCACAGGTTTTTCCAGTACCTGTTTGTGCTTGACCGATAATATCAAAGCCTTCCATTATAACAGGAATACTTGCACTTTGTATTTCAGAAGGATTTTCAAATCCCATATCATCTATGGCTTTTAAAACCGTATCCTTCAATTCAAGTTCAGTAAATTTAATGTTTTTCATCCGTTATCCTCTTTCTTTAATTAATTTAACAACTCATGATATCACATAATAATAAAATTATCAAATTAAGTTTCAGATTATTTTATGTAAAGTTTTAAATTATTTTATTGAATTTAAGTTATTGGTATTCAAATCCAAACTATAAGTTTCACCAGTAGTTGCATTCACAAAATACCATCCCAAGGTATTACTGTGATTTTCTGCAGAAGAAGAGTTACTGACGCTGGTAAAGCTTTGGAATACGTAATACTTAGAATTATCCTTTTTCTGTAGATGATCATAATTTATGGTCACTTTAGAATTATTATCAATTTTGCTTTTTAATATACCCAAAGCTTTTTCTACAGATATAGTATTTCCGTTAGAATCACTGGAGGAAGTATCTAAAGCCTTAGAGGATTCTATATTAGAGGTTTTAGAAGAAGATGTACTGTCAGCTGCAGTATTGTCTTTATTATTTACATTTGGAGTACTATTAACTTCTGAAATACTATTTGTATTATTTTCAATTTTACTATCTGATGAATTATTTTCTTGCTGGATAGGTTGATTAGTATCAGCATTATTAGATTCATTAGCAGTATTGTTTACATCAGTCTGAAAATTTTTATTATCGGCAAGAGCTATTTCAGTTTCAATATTTTCACTTGTATTTTTATCATTAGCTGCATTTGTATTGTTCTGAGAAATACTTGAAGTTGAGTTTGAAGCATTATTTGTATTGGATTGATTTGCAGTATTTTTAATATTTTCCTCATTTGAATTATAAGAATAACTCTTTAGAGTTTTAAAAGAGAATTTAGATATAGTAAAAATTGATACTATACATAATACTATTAATATTGCAATAAAAGGAAAAATTTTTTTTGATTTTTTTTTATGTCTTTTTATTCGATTCATATATATCCCTCCATAAAAGTTTATAATAATCTACATTAAGCTTATATTAAAAATTATACTACTAATTTTACTATATTTTTATAAAAAATCGTAAAAATTTTGTAATATTAAAAATATGTTCAGATGTATGTAAATAATATGAAATATGATATAATTAATTTTCAGCTGAATAAGATTCATTAATTGATAGGATTAAGGAGAATTTATGGATAAAGATATTATTGATTATAAAGAAACAAAATTTATTAATGGACTAAGAATTATAACTATAAAAAAATCTACTAATTTGTTTTCCATTCATGCTGGGATAAAAATAGGTTCTATATATGAGGAAAAAAATAAGAAGGGAATATCTCATTTTGTTGAACATATGCTTTTTAAGGGCACTAAAAGCAGAAGTAATGAGGAACTGAATAATGAACTTGAAAGTATAGGCGGGGAATATAATGCCTATACTGATTATAATTGTACAGTCGTACATGTATCCGGATTAATAGAAGAAATGAAAAAAGCATTGAGTTTAATAGAAGATATGCTTGTTAATTGCAATTTTCCTGAAAAAGAAATTGAAAGGGAGAAAAAAGTGATACTGGCAGAAATAAAGACAAGTGTAGATGATGTAGAAGATTACAGTTTTAAAAAAGCCCATGAGATTGCATATAAAAACAGTCCTATAAAATATGAAACTATTGGAAACGAAAACACAGTGAAAAATTTTTCAAGAAAAGATATCTGTGGTTTTTATAATAAATATTATGTGCCTAATAATTGTTATATTTCTATAGTATCTTCTATGGAACATGATGATATAATTAATATGGTTAAAGAATATTTTGAAAGATGGACAGGTAGGAACTTTAAATTAAGAGATATAATTATTGAAAATAATATTCCCATTAAAAAAACAACTTTTAAAAAAAATATAGAGCAGAGCAGTATTATATATATATTTACATTTCATAATTTGGATAAGAGGCTAGAGTTAGCTCTTAAAATACTTAACAATAAATTTGGTGAAAGTGCAAATTCAATTCTCTTTAGAGAGTTAAGAGAAAAACGAGGATTAGCTTATGATGTTTATTCCGAATTAGATACTAGTAGTTTTGTTAAAAGTTTATATATATATACTGCAGTAGGAAAAGAAAATATAGAAAAAACTATAAATTGTATAGATAATTGTATAGAAAAGATTAAAAATGAAGAGATTTTATTTGATATTGAATCTATAAATTTGATGAAAAAAATATTAAAAACAGCTATTATTCTAACTTTAGAGGATACTTCTGAATTGTGCAATTATGCACTGCATCAGATGATAGAAAATGAAGATATATATAGTTTTTTATCAGATATGAATAATTTAAAAAATATAAAAAAAGAAGAGATATATGAAGCTGCTAGAGAGGTTTTAAAAGATCCTACCATTCACATATTATTGCCAAAAGAGAGTGATATATTTGAATAAAATAACAAAAATAGAAGTGCAGAAGAAAAGAAAAGATAGAGTTAATATATATGTAAATAATGAATATAGATTTTCCTGCAGCAGTGAATTAGTTTTTTTACATTCTTTAAAAAGTGGGATGAGTATAGATGTTGATTATATAGAGAAAATAGTAGAGGAAGAAAATTATATAAAATGCAAGAATGATGCTCTTAAAGCTATAGAAAAAAGCTATAAAACTGAAAGAGAAATATCTGTAAAACTTCTCCAAAAAGATCATAGTGAAAAAAATATAAACAGAGCTATAAAATTTTTAAAGCAGTACAATTTTATTGATGATTGTAAATATGCAGATTTGTATATAAAGGAAAAGATTAAGAAACAGGGAAAAAAGAAAATAAAATATGAATTATTGAAAAAAGGTATTGAAGAAAATATTATAGATGATAAGCTTAATAATGTTAGTTATGAGTACGAAGTGTCTATTATAAATGAATTAGCTAGAAAGAAGTATAATATATTTATGAAAAGTGAGAACAATTCTTTTAAGATATATAGTAAATTATTTAATTACCTTTCTAGATTGGGATATAGCAGTAATATAATAAAAGATACTTTGAAAAAAATTATTGGAGATATAACTGAAGATAATAATTTTATAGGAAATATGAAGATAACTCATGAGAAAAATTATGAAGAACTTCATAGGATTGCAGAGAAAAAATATAATTTAGTGATAAAGAATGAGAGTAATTCTATGAAGGTATACGCTAAGCTCTGGAGATTTTTAATATCCAAAGGTTATAGTAGTGAAGATGTAAAACAAGAGTTAAAAAACTTAATGGAATAGATAGAGTGTAGTATATTATAGGATGAAGAAATAGAATACAATAAGATTTTTAAATATATTTTAGAGGTGATTTTGTGAAGATCAATCCTGTAACTTTAATTATAATAATTAGCTTTTTTTATCCAATATTAAAAGGGCTTTTAGTTGGGTTTTCATCTTATAGTGCTAAAAGGGATTTAGAAAATGTTATTGGAAGTGTATCATTTATACTTGCTATATATGTGGGTATTAAATATATAAGAAATATATTTATAGGAAATGAAAATAGTATATTTAATAAGATAATTAGCCATTTACCAGATAATATGGCCTATTATTTTCAAAGTAAACCTATAGTAATATATCTAATTGTTATTCCTTTAGCAGTATATATAATCTATAAGATTATATATACAATATTATTATTTATAAGCAATATTACTCTATATCATTTAATTGATGGAATTGAGAAGCTAGTTAAAAATAAAAATTATGTGTTTAGAAAAATAATGGGGGCAGTAGTTCAGATACCTAGAGCGGTATGCTATATTCTAGTGGTGCTATTGGCACTGAATTTTGCATCGATATTTACTACTAACAGTGATTTTAATAGGTATCTGAGTAATTCAAATATCTACAGGTATTTATGTCAGCAATTTGTAATACCTGTTACTAATTCTAGTGTTGCCAAAAAACTTCCGCAAATAATTGATGATTCTGTAAGTATTGTAGTTAAACAAAATAATTTAGAAAAACTTCCTAATGGAAAAATAAATGATACTTCACCTGGCAGAACTATTGTATATTATAATGGAGTTACTTTAGATGAAGGTATAAAATCAAATCAGCAGATAAATAATTTTGCAAAAAATTTAACTGCTGGTGAAACAGATACTATAAGTAAATCAAAGAAGTTATACGATTGGATAGGTAGAAATATAGATTATGATTATAATAAAGCCAATTTAGTCTTAAATAATAATTTTAATGTACAGTCAGGTGCTATACCAACTTTTGAATCCAGAAAGGGGATTTGTTTTGACTATGCCTGCTTATATGTGGCTATGGCTAGAGCAAATAATATTAAAGTAAGACTTGTTACAGGTGATGGATTTAATGGAGTAAGCTGGGTAAGTCATGCTTGGAATATGGTTTATATACCTGAAACAGGCAAATGGATTAATGTAGATACTACCTTTTCTAAGGGAGGAAACTACTTTAATAGTAGAATTTTTGATTTAGATCATAAAAATGCAAAGATCATTGGTGAATGGTAAAAAAAGAAAGATTTCCGCTATGCGGCAATCTTTCTTTTTTTCATATTGTATCTTTTTTATAGGATTTTATGATCATATTAATAGCTTTCTCACAATCTTTATCATCATTATTTAATGACCAGGCTTTATTAAAATAGATTAAAGCCTTTCTTTTATCTTTCAGCATAGTATAGCAGTAAGCTAAATTAAAAAAATATCTACTATCATGTTTTAGAATTAAAGCTTTTTTTAATAGAGGTATTGCTTTTTTATAGGATTTAAGTTTTATTAAGCAAACAGCCCAATTATAGAAAGAAGCGGCTTCATTTTGTTTAACTTCCACAGATTTTTGATATAGACTTAGTGCATTTATGTAATCTTTTCTATTATAGAAATTATTTGCTTCTTTAAAGTAGTTCATGTTTAACTCCTCCTCATCTAATCCGTTTGAAGCAAGTTCTTAATTCAGGTTAAAATATCTACTTAAATTTATATCCATAATATACAAGAAATATTCTCTATAATTTATTTTTTAACTTAATTATCAAAAAAATCTAATAATTAACATATAAATATGATTATATAGATAATATACTTAGTGTATAATTTTTGTAGGCAAAAGAGTTATTAAATACTGCAAAAAATATAAAAGGAGATGCGAAAGCATCCCCAATACATAAATTATCCATTATAATGTTAATTGAGTAGAAAAACATTA
>Ga0334882_1004147_pt1 | contig 12575 bp, 11 predicted proteins | sample GraSluR1_MG_5_FD_207226 | JGI IMG/M metagenome (GOLD analysis project Ga0334882, IMG submission 207226) | Sludge microbial communities from methane-producing bioreactor in Wageningen University, Netherlands - Granular Sludge_15_04-R1 | ecosystem: Engineered > Bioreactor > Anaerobic >... | reverse complement strand
CTTCTGTCAGAAGCTGGTGCTGGATTAATATAATTCTGATCTTCAGCGATGTAGTACATATTTTTTACCTCACCTGAAGATCCTTTAGCTATATTGAGAAACTGTCTGAATTCATTATCACTTGAGCGGCAGAATCCCTCCGAGATATTGTTCATAATAGAAATCCCGGCTTTTGTGATCTGGTTCCGGAAGACAATATCCTTACATTTAGAAAAATCCTGGTAAATAAGATTAACCAGTTCTCTCGCATTTTTCCATAAATCGAGATCTTCAAGATTTTTAATTGTTGACATATTAGCACGAGTTTGATTAGTAATGATTAAAGATAATCATTCTTTTGATTGCAGGATTGTACGATCGCACGATTGCACGATTATCTTCTTTTATTTGACATAGCAATCATAAGCAATTTTAGTCCATGTTTCCATTCCTTCGTAGAACAGAGCCAGATCCTGTTTTTCGATCCAGGCTGCGGTCATTTTATTCGTTTCATTTACATATACGCACTTACCTGATACACGGATATTATACAAAAGTCCGATATGGACCCTGCTGACCGGGATGGATTCATCATTTATAAAGCCGATGAATTCAATGTTTTCTATGGAACAATCATTCGATAATCTGACCTCTTCAAAAAGTTCTCTTTTCAGTTCATCTATCAGGAATTGCGCATCCGGTTCATCTGACCTGCATGGATTCACATGCCCGCCGGCTCCCAGGTGGAGCTTATTATGCAGTCTTTTTTCCGTCTGTCCGGATCTCCTCTGAAACAGCAAAAATGATTCCTTATGAGAGATAATTGCATACGGTATTATCTGCCTGAAGGAAGGATCTTCTTCCAGGTCGCTTCTTTTTCGGAACAGGCCTTTCTTAACGACCATGTTCAGGAGACCGATATCTCCTTTTATCAAACCTGTTTCCTTCCAGGTCAATAATTTCCACAGGTCGGCTGCAGGAATGGCAAATACTGATTCTTCCAAATCCGGACTGGTTAGACACACATATTCCTTCTGATCGGAGGATGGGGATTGTAATCTTCCACAACGAAATCATCGATCGTCAGTTGATCAAAAGGTTTTTTTGCAATATGCAGTTTGGGCATAGGCTTCGGTTCCCTCGACATTTGTTCCAGAATAGCTGTAACATGATCATATTTTTCCTCATTGCCGTCGGCGGGAGCATTTTTATTGATCCAGTCGACGACATCCATGTATTCTTCCCTTTTGGTAACATTCCTTAGTCTTTTCTGCAATTCCCTGAAATTATCCCTGTGCCAGAGAGTTCTCTTTCCGATACTGGAATAGAAATGTGAATCTCCGAAAGTGTGGATGAATGTTTTCGGGACCATCCCCGCTCCCTGGGCAATTACATGCGTAAGGGCGGCATAGCTGGCTATGTTGAAAGGAACACCCAGGAACTGGTCACAGCTCCTCTGGTAGAGCTGCAGTTCCAGTTCGCCTTCTTCATTTGCAGTTGCCTGGTAGAGAACGTGGCATGGAGGCAAAGACATTCGCGGGGTATCCCCGGGATTCCATGAGTCAACAATATGTTTTTTCCCGGTAGGATTCTTTTTCAGTCCTTCTATCATTTTCCCCACCTGGTCTATTTCAATAAATATTCCTTTTTCATGATCATAATATTCCCATCTTCGCCACTGTTTCCCGTAAATGGGTCCGGCATCACCCCATCTCATTGCGAACTCAGCATCTTCTTTTATTCTCTGGCCATACTCTTCCATTGCCTTGTCCCAGTCGGGGGAATATTTTACAATATTATCACGGAAGACACCCTCTTTCTGCATCCGGGGAAGATTATCCTGGAAGGCATCTGGTCTCCATATGGGGCAGTTGTTATCTTCGAGGTATTTGATATTTGTATCACCTCTCAGGAACCATATTGTTTCATGGAACATCGATCTCGTTGCCATCTTTTTGGTGGTCAGTAACGGATACCCCTGGGTAAGGTCGTATTCGTTCTGGTAACCGAATAGTGAAATGATCCCTGAGCCCTTGCTGCCACCCTTGAAATTTGAACGGGCAGAAGTAAGGATAGCCCTTGAATGATCGAGATATTGCTGCGCCATTTTTTGATGTTGTTTTTGATTATTGTGTTGTCAAAAATAGGCTTTAATTCTGTTAAGCTTCAAACATCGTGGATCAAAGTGCCGGTAAAATTATCAACAGGGGGTGTTAATCGTCTTCCGAAGCTCAATACATCAAATATGGCACAACACGATATACTAAAGATATAACGACACCTTTTAATTCATAACCTGATTAGTATCCTCGGATAATACTTATCAAACCGGTGCGTCTCTTGAAATTTACGCGTATCTCTTCGGCAATGCTCCTGGAACGCATGGGATTGACCCGTTTCATAAGGTCAAGAGATTCAGCAATTACATCGTAATGGTTTTTACCTGTGTGCTTCAGATTCTCTTCGATCCTGGCTTTTAAAAAAGTTTCGGTATCTTCCGGGAAATGTTTATGGTTCTTTTTGAAGAATTCGAAAGTTACATCTCCATGAAAGAGGCCTGGTTCAAGGGCGAGGGCAAGGGCTTCTTTCATCCGGTTGCTCTTTTCATAAAAAGTCAGCAGATCTTCAGGATTTCTATGTTTTACAATTTCTTCGCACTTGGAACCCACTGAGCCTCTAAGAGCATGGATCTTATGCAGGATGGAAGTCTCGGGGCATTGTTCGGCAACCTCTTCACATACAGCATCAAAATCCAAATTGAGTTTAAATGCTGCTTCCAGATATATTTCTGATACCCGCGAGTCTGCCAGAGGATTAAATTCCTCAGAATCATCTTTTATAAGATCAATGACTTCCTGTAACCGGTTTTGCCCGTATAACTGCTGGCAAAAAGATAAAAAATGATCTGCTTCAGATCTGCTGATTACCCTGAGTATTGCTTCCTTTTGGTCAATACCAAGCCCGGGTTCCAGGAACTTGTATAGCCGGGAGACCAGTGACACCGGAAGGGCTGCTTCGCTGTTAATGAATGATTTTAGATCTGTACGTTCAAGTTCGCTAAAGAAACGGTGGTAAGACTCCTGTATAGTGTTAAATGTGTCGTATGACATTTCATTCAGTGCCTGATCAAGTTTCAGAAGGTACTTTGTTTTTAGCTCAAACGGAAGCTGCTTTACATAGGCAATCACATATTCACAGAATTCTTCTGATTCGAAATATTCATCCCCGTAATAATTGTCAATATAAAGATATCCTTCGTTGAATGCAGACTCAATGCTTCGGATAACAAAGAGGAGCAATTCTCCAATACCATTGCTTAATTGGTTTTCAAGGCCTTTAAGGTTGTTCAATTGGGACATCAGAGCACCTTCCATACCTTCGGGATCATACAGCAGGTCGGGATCTTCAAAGGCCTTCCTTATTTTCTTTTCAGCCTTTCTTAAAATGGTTTCAGCGTCCTTTTCGGGCATTTCCCGGTTTTGTACTTCCGTTATAAAATTCGTGGGAGCGAACTTCATTGCCAGATATACCAGATCTTTTTTGGAAAGTGATTCCAGGTATTTCTTCAGGAAATCGAGAGGTTCTCCTGTTATAGGACCGGTCAAAGTATAAGTTCTGATATTGTCCGTTCCATCATGAACAATTAATAATAGTGCTGCAACTGTATGTTTGCATACTCCAGCGTATGGGCAGTCACAGGTACTGTAAACACCTTCCTCACCTAGGCTGAACTCGATCCGGTATTCTCTTGTTCCATTTACAGTGGAAACAACAGTGTTATTGGCTTTATTGTGAAGAAGTTCTTCCACCAAGCCCTCCTCATAGTATTCCTGACCTCTCCTGAATATTTTAAAATCACTGCAGTCGCGCACATCTTCTTCGGTAATGCCGGCCAGGCATTCCAGGATTGACTCTGAGGCTGCCTCGAAGAGGTATTCTCCGTGTGTTATTCCCATTTTGGTTAATTTTAGCAGATGTTGATCCGGTATAAAATCAATATTTTTACTTTATGAACTGCATTAGCCGGGGATTTTGACCATATTTCGCCGGTCAGATCCAAATTTATATTTTTCTATGGAAACCCTGCAATTCCCGATTCACTTCGTTCATCGGGACTTCGTCGTATTGCTCCTTGAATCTTACGATCCAACCCTCACACGATAATTAGGGAGAAGTCAGGATGTGTTGGGAAGTCATGCATTATGCAATAACTATTTTCGGTACAATCAGCCTTTGCATAAAAACTTTTATCTTTGCTTATCATGGAACGGCTGGAAATAAATAACATTATTGTAAATTATCTGAGTCAATACAACCCTGAGAGAATCGGGATCTTTGGTTCATTTGCACGACAGGAAGAAAGTAAGGATAGTGATATTGATATTTTAGTCGGATTCAAGGAAACGATTTCACTTCTGGACCTTGTTCGGATCCATCGTGAGCTCTCTGGCTTGCTCGGGAAAAAGGTCGATCTGGTTACTGAACAAGCATTAAAGAATAAAAAGATCAGAGACTACATTTATAACGATCTTCAAATAATCTATGAATGAAAGACGACCTTTTCTACGTCGGAAACATATTACAGAGTATTTCAAGAATTCTGCTTTATATCTCAGATAAGGATTATTCAGCTTTCCTAAGTGATTTCATTCTCCAGGATGCAGTTGTAAGACAGTTGTAAATTATTGGGGAGGCTGCAAAACGAATTTCCAAAGATTTCCGAAATAAAAATCCTGAGATACCCTGGACCGATATGGCCGGTATGAGAGACATACTGATTCATGACTACATTGATGTTGATCTGGATATTGTCTGGAAAACGGCCTCTGAAAGTATTCGGGGACTAAAAATACTACTGGAAAAGTTAATCTGAACGAAATTGCAGAGTAACGGGAAACCCGGTGTTGCCTTTCGTAATCTTACGATACTCTGGAGGCTTCGTGGAATCTCCGCCAATAAGATGAACTCATCCACGATATGATTGGCGCAATTACAGGAGATATCATTGGTTACACTTATGAATTTGATAATGCCGGCAGATACGATTTCGATCCGTTTCCGGCACGACCAGATTTTACCGATGATACTGTGCTGACAGTAGCTATTGCTGATGCTATTTTAAGCGGCAGGGATTATGGGGAATCGGTCAGGGAATATGCAACAGGTAATTTCTCATATAATATTGACAGGTCACTTTCTGAGATCAAACCTATTACAGCTTCAACGAGACCTGTCAGAAAACAGTTCCGGAGGCATTTACCTGTTTTCTTGAATCGGAGAATTTTGAGGATGCCATAAGGAAAGCTGTCTGGCTAGGCGGAGACGAAATCCCGCCCTGGCGGGGCAAAAACCCTGCTTGACTATCGCAGGCAGGCGTGATAAGGGTTCTTATTATAGCAATTAACCTGTTATGGGTAGGGTATTTTAAAAACTGTAACGATTAGATTGTTTTCTTACTGCACATTTGTTCTTAGAAATAACCTTTATACATTGTCGGGACAGATTTGCAGATACTATTTAAGGCACCATTTTTTTGAAATAGCTTGACATCATTTTCGGCGTTAAATAGCCTGTAAAGGTTATAATCCGAAGCTTTTTTGATCGAGAATTGCAGTTCATTTGATGAAAAGAAAAAAGGAGTTTCCTTTCCAAGTCTGGTAGTCTTAACTTCGATGTATTTATCTGTTCCGTTTAATTTTTTTGAAAGGATATCAAATCCGGCTCCATCTCCTTCTAGTTTTGAAATCCACTCAATTTTATCCGCTAATTTATCTTTCCCTAATCTGATCAGATTCCATTTTTCAAACTCGATAACTAACTCTTCTCCAAAAAGTCCGAGGGCTTTGTTTGATTGTTCTTTCTCTAAGTAATTAATTTTAATTGGCTTATGTTGATAAAATACCTTCGGTTCGGTCACGGATACAATCTCAGGAGGCGGAACAATGATTTTTTCAAAGTTAAGTCTGATTTGTGGTTTGATTAAATCCTTTTCTACGAACTGCTGAAAGTCGGATTCAATTTCCTGATGATGTATCAGGTAATCAATTACTTCGTTTTCTAAGAGGATTTGATAATTGTATCGTGGTAAATATCCCGTGATATACGGTCTGCCAAGATTTATCAATATTGCACTGATGTTTTGATGCTTAAATTCGATAGATCCTTGAGATCTGTTTTTAAGAAATGGTAATAATTGTCTTCTATGTTCTGATTTCTTATAAGGAATCCGGTTTAGCTCTTTGATAAGCATATCAAAATAGTCAGCGACAATTAATGCTACCTCTATTTGAGACCACGATTCAGCCATCTTAAAGCGAATTATCCTGAATAATATCAATAACTCTACCTAAAAGGGAGAATTTATATTTTATAGCTTTATTATCCATCTCGATTATTTTACTAATATTATTGAAAATACCTTCTTTCATGGAGCAAAGCAATTAACCTGCATCTTTTAATCCCTTCCATTATTTGTTTCCATCCCGGATCTGAAGAAACATTCTGTTTCTTTATCGGTAAAATACACATAACACCCTTTCATTCCCCTTGTCAGAAGCACCCGGTAGATGTTTCTTACATATTTATCGAAGTTTTCCTTATCCCTTTTAAGGACCGGATCGCGGGTGGCGGAAATATTTCCTTTGAGTGAATCTGATCGTCGATCGTAAACAAGGTCATTACCAATGATTACTCCAATATAATCGAATTCAAATCCCTGGGCGGTGTATATGCAGCCCACCTGTTCAAATCCCTTAGGCACAATGGCCCACTGGTGCCAGGGAGGATAATCCCCTGCCCACTGGTCGCCCTTCGTTTCCCATGGCATTTCAAAATCTCCTGTTTTAACATCCCTGACCAGCGTTCCGTCGGGACGCGGATCGCTCCAGGGCCAGCAGAACCCCGCAACAAGCCTGGCAGAGCCGGCTTTCTCCGTTTCCTTCTTCTTCAATTCTTCATACATCTCCCCCGGCGTATCAAAAATACGGAAGTCAAATTTCTCTGTATCCCTGAAGATTCTTTTTTCGCCGCCGAAACCTAGCAACGACTCAATCCACAGAAGGTAATCGTTCGATCCCATGCATCTGAACTGAGACACCAGTTCAACCTCATCGACCGATGCACCCATCCGGACAGCTGCATCGCGTATGAACTCAGAGTTTCCGATTTCGAGATGCCTGACACTCTGCCTGTCATCGATAAAGAATACCGATGTCCTTGCAGCACGAATTATCTGATCGACCTGAGGCAGATCCGATTTATGTTCAGGCTTCATGTACCGGTGAACGTTGGACTGTTCGAGACGGTGTGCCTCGTCAACAAATATTACGTCGAGTCCGTTCTCCTCAACCCTTGCAGGAACCAGGAAATAGGGATTGATGAAAAGGTTCCTGGCACTCCCGCCTACAAGTTTTTGCAATCCCTCCCTGAAAGGTTTCGACTTGCAGACAAAAAGGGCTGTTTGGTTCCGTGCAGCGACTTCGGCAAGCACATTCAGGGCAATTATTGATTTTCCGGTTCCGGGCCCTCCTTTAACGAGGACAACCGATTTACGATTGTTCTTCAGCCCCTGCCTTATCTTTGCCCATATCAGGTTTTTTGCTACCAGCTGTTCGTTTAGCAGCGAATACTGAATACCATTCCGTACAACATCCCTGACATTATCGAGAAGCTTCTTTGATGGTCTTATCCTGCTGAACATAAAACGGTTGAATACCTCCAGTCCGGCCCCGGCATTTAGCCTGTTCCTTAACTCTTCTGCCAGTCCGGACAGATCTTCCTTGCAATAGACCGGGAACTCTGAAGTAATCTTCCGGTATACCGGACTAAAGAGTCCCGATTCGTCGGTTCTGCTATAGTTATGGCAGTAGACACAGCTGGTAAGCTGCATTGTTTGTCCGGTATGAAACTCCTCAACAAAATCGAGCAGATAGTTGTGGTATCCCTTCACCTGCTGGGAAGGATGTGGTACGATCCTTCTTGCTCCGCCTGTATACGTTTCCACATAGTTGCCTTCAATCTCCGTGGCATCCACCTTCGACCATTGCTTGAGTTCCATCAGGTAAACGTTGTCTCTTTCACCGTCTCTCCCGAAAAGCAGGCAGTCAATGCGGCTGTGACTGTTATAGGGAACGGAGTATTCAAGTGCAATATGGTTGTCTGTCAGGCCTGCGATCTCAATCAGGTCCCTTACACGAGACAGCGAATTCTGCCATGATGTATATTCGGCAATACCTGCATGCCTGCCGGTAACGGACAGGAAAGCCTCATCCATTATATCAGCGATGCGGTTGAAACGGTTATGCCCGACGAATTCAGTTACAGAGCCCTTGTAGATTAACATTGATCAGAGGTCGGTATATTTGGTTGCAGTGTTCTTCGACTTATCGACAGGATATTTCAATCCGTTCTTGCGAATCTTGTCCAGCACAATTTTCTTTACATCCAGGCTATGCTTTTCCGCAAGCAGCAAGGCAAATGCAAATATATCGGCCAGCTCCTCGGCAATCTTTTCCTTGTCCACCATTTCTGCGTCCTGCGTGCTTTTCCAAAGGAACAACTCGTTCAGCTCAGCAGCTTCGATAGATATTGCCAGGGCAAGATCCTTTGAATTATGGAACTGTTCCCAGTGACGTTCATCGCGGAACTTCACAAGCTCATCAATAAGTACCTGAAAATCGTTCATAGAAAATAATTTAATCCCAAATCATTATTATCACTCCGGCAAGATCCTCTGCCATCTTCTCCCCATCTTACTGCCATGGCAATTGGCTTTCGGGCTGGTTGGCCTGTGTCTGGTAAAGATAGTTAATTCGTGCAATTAGGGGATCATGCAATCATGCAATCGGTAGTTTCTTTGATCGCATGATTGCACGATCGCACGATTATTTCCCTATCTTTGCGCTTTCCAAAAACCATGGTTATTACCGAGGGACTGACATACCGCAGGATATTTCTTTTCTGGGGGCCGCTGGCTCTTACATGGCTGATGATGGCCTTCGAACAGCCATTCCTCATTGCTTTTATCGCACGGCTGAGTGACGCTAAATATAACCTTGCTGCCTTTGGTATTGCCGGATCGTTTGCCATGATAATAGAAGCTCCCATAATTATGCTGATGAGCGCCTCTACAGCCCTTGTAACGGGACGCCACTCCTATATGAAGCTGAAAAGATTTACAGATATACTTAATGCAGGCATTACAGCTTTCCAGCTGATAGTTCTTATCCCGCCGGTATTCAATTATATCGTAGTAGTCCTGATGGATGTGCCGGTGGAAGTAGCCAGAATTGCCCACATTGCGTTGCTTATTTTTCTCCCCTGGGCCGCATCGATAGGCTACAGGCGATTCTACCAGGGTATCCTTATCAGGAATAACCTTACACGACGGGTAACTTATGGGACCATGGTGCGGCTGTCGGTTATTGTGATCGCCGGATCAGTCCTTTATTTCGCAGGAGCCAAAGGGGCATACGTTGGAGCTGGAGCAATGTCGATAGCCGTGATCTGTGAAGCAATTGCGACCAGGTTCATGGTTTCCCGCACCCTGAAGGATCTTCATCTGAAAGAAGATACGGGGAACGGCACTATTCGTTTAAGATCAATTGCCAGGTTTTACTATCCGCTTGCGCTTACATCTATACTGTCGCTTGGCGTGCATCCCTTCGTCACGTTCTTCCTCGGCCGGAGCTATATGGCGGTGGAGTCGCTGGCTGTTCTTCCTGTTGTGAGCTCCCTGGTATTCATTTTCAGAAGCATGGGCCTGTCATACCAGGAGGTTAATATTGCCCTGATAGGAAAGCAAAAACAGAACTATAAGCTGTTGAGAAACTTTGCCATTAATCTTGGAATAGCTGTTACTTTCCTGATCTCGGTCCTGGCTTTCACCCCCCTTGCCGATCTGTGGTTTATAAATATTTCCGGCCTTAGCAAGGAACTTGCGGATCTGTCATACCTTCCGCTTAAGATAATGATACTCCTTCCGGCACTTACGGTCCTGCTGAATTTCCAGAGGTCTTCCCTCATAATAAACGGAACCACAGGCCCCATCTCAGTGGCTACAGCCCTGGAGCTTATCGGTATAATCGTGGTATTGCTCGTATGTGTGGTGTTCCTCAACATGACCGGTGTGGTCGCGGCATCAATTGCCTTCATGATAGGCCGCAGCATGTCGAACCTGTACCTGATACCAAAACAGTTGGCAGCTGTGAGAGGCTGGGATAGAAACCTGACTGCCAGATCCGGATCGATGTCGGGATTATCAAAGTAAAGCCATTTCAAAAGATCGTGTATCGACTGTCAGCTCCGGGTTTGAGGCAGAGTTATTCAGATTATTCTCTTTCCGGGATTCGCATTAATGAGAGCAGGAATTTTGCACCAACCACCAGTTTTTTTGTTTAACGGAAAAACATTGCAGCGTTTCGGAGGTTTTCAACGTATCAGTAGTTGAATGATAAACCTGGTATAAACAGTAAAAACAGATAATCGTATGAAAAGCAATGTATTAATGCTATTGGCCGGGCTGGCTGCTGCTGCTTTCGTCAGCTCATGTTCAAAGGATCTCAGTACAGAACCCGATCTGACACCCAGGAACTTTAATCTGACGGCGGTAGCTCCGCAGGCCATTGAGAGCAGCAACGAATTCGGCATAGAACTTTTTGCGAAGGTTGCTGAAACAGAAGATGAAAACTTTATGCTTTCGCCCCTTAGCGCAAGTACTGCCCTCACCATGCTGCTTAACGGCTGCGACGGCGATACTTACAGTCAGTTGCAGGGTACACTTAAATATCCGGCAGGGATGACCATCGTTGATATCAACGAAGCATATAAAAGCCTTGTTGACCAGTTGCTGAAAGCTGATCCGAAAGTGAAACTCGCTCTGGCAAATGCAATCTTTTATCGTAACGGATTCAGTGTCAAACAACCATTCCTTAACGTCATGAGCAATGATTACAAGGCTGCGGTTGACGGACTGGATTTCTCGGCCCCATCGGCCCTCACTACCATAAATAAGTGGGCCAGCGATAACACTAACGGCAAGATCACCAAAGTGTTGAATGAAATATCCGCCGATGCGGTCATGTTCATAATGAATGCACTCTATTTCAACGGCGACTGGAGCTATCAGTTCGATAAATCGCTGACACAGGAGCGTCCTTTTTATCCTGACGGGGGTAGTGTGATAAATGTCAGTACAATGAACGGCGAAGTTGGCTCGAAGGTTGCTCAAGGAAATAATTATAAAGCCATTGAAATGCCCTATGGCCGCACGAATTTCACAATGATTGTTATTGTTCCGGAAGAACCACTGGACGTTTTTTACCCTTCTTTCACACACCAGTCGTGGAATCAGCTCACTTCTGACTTCGACGGGATGACCGAGTTCGGAAAAACTACAGTTTTCATGCCGAAGTTTAAGTTCTCTTACGAGAAGTTTCTGAATGACCAGTTGCAGAGCATGGGCATGGTTGATGCATTCATCCCCTTCCAGGCGAACCTGTCAGGGATCTCTGACCAGTCGATATTCGTAAGCTTTGTGAAACAGAACACTTTCGTTGAGGTCGATGAGGAGGGAACAGAAGCTGCAGCGGTTACAACAATTGGTATAGAGTTAACAAGCATGCCGCAGACACATCAGTTCGTTATTGATAAGTCATTCATTTTCGCCATACGCGAAAGGACAACCAATACCTTATTGTTCATCGGACAGGTTATTGCACCAGAGGAGTAAAAATAACGATAAAAGACAAAAGATGAGGAGCATAGCGACGAAATCCCGCGAATCGGGATAAAAGACAGAAGATAAAAGTTAATTAAAACCGAATACCAACTTAAAATAAACCAGAAACTCAAATAAACGAATATGAAGACTCTTATCAGATCGTCAATTACCCTGCTTGTTCTTGCGGCCTCACTGACCGGATGCATGGACAAGACAGTCGAACGGATAACATATACCGCCAATGTGCCTGTATACATGCCGTTTGGTGAATTCCGCAGCAGCTTCAGCAAAAGCGATCCCATTGAAATATCCCAGCCAGGGAAGATCTATTTCAAGGATAATTACCTTTTTGTTAATGAGATTGGCAAAGGGATTCACGTCATTGACAATTCCGATCCGGCAAATCCTCAGAAGGTCGCTTTTTATGAGATCATGGGCAATGTTGACATTGCAATTTCGGGGAACATCCTGTATGCCGACAGCTATATCGACCTTGTTGCCATAAACATAACCGATATTAGCAATCCCGTTGAGGTGGGCAGACTGGAGAACATCTTTCCCGAAGTCGTTCCTGAGGGAGACAGATGGTATCCTTACGCCATGGTTGAGAAGTCGAAAGGTGTTATAATAGACTGGGAAGTGAAACAGGTGACAGAAGAGCATGAACCCGGAAGCAACTGGGGTGGCTGGATATACAGGGAGAAGATGACATTGCTGGCAGCCGGTGACGGCGGCTCAAACTGGTCGGCCGGAGCAGGCACTGCAGGCTCGATGGCCAGATTTATGCTGAACGATGGGTATCTCTATCTTATTGCCCACCCCTGGATGCTGAAAACGATCGATGTTGAAAAGGCAGAAAAGATGAACGTGGTCGACA
>Ga0334882_1004142_pt1 | contig 12581 bp, 9 predicted proteins | sample GraSluR1_MG_5_FD_207226 | JGI IMG/M metagenome (GOLD analysis project Ga0334882, IMG submission 207226) | Sludge microbial communities from methane-producing bioreactor in Wageningen University, Netherlands - Granular Sludge_15_04-R1 | ecosystem: Engineered > Bioreactor > Anaerobic > Unclassified... | reverse complement strand
GTAAGTTTTCCACTAAGTAAGCCAGTGGCCAAACAGTTTCTTGATGCTGCAATTCAATAAACAACTGAGCAATATTTTGTAAGTGCTTAGGTTGGTTGAGTCTCAATTTTTCTAACAATTTGGCATCGGCAATAATTGTCCAGGGGGAAATTTTTTCTGTAAAACCAGTTATCGCTGACCTTCCGTTAGCAGCACGAACTACCTCCAAAACATCTTGGGAGTTTGTCTCTAGCCAGGGCACTTGAAAAGCGGTTAAAAATTGTTTGTCCTCTTCGCCAGTCCTAATCGACTGCAAAAAAAACAATAAGTTCATTATCTGTCGAACCATTTGATTGGTAACAATATTGGTCTGTTGCTGAACTTGAAAGGAAATCCCCGCCTTTGTTAGAACGTCCTTTAATAGCTCTGCCTGGTTATGTTGCCGATAAAGTACGGCAATATCAGACAGATTTGTACCTTGCTTATTCAGTCGCTTAATTTCGTCAGCCACCCACAGACACTCAGATAGTTGGGTGCTAGCCTGGAAATGTCTAATCTGACCAATTTCATTTTGCCAGTGCTGGAGCGGTTGATACAGCGCTGCCAATGCTGGCTTACCAGTTACCTGTTTATTATTTGCTATTAATTTGGCCGCAGCGTCGTAAATTTTCTGGCCACAACGATAGCCAACATCCAGGACAATAATTTTTGCTTCCGGATACTGATCGGTAAAACTAAGGGTGTTAGCCAACGAAGCTCCTTGAAAACGATAAATGGATTGGTTGGGGTCGCCTACCACAAATAAGTTAGCCTGCTCGCCCCAAAAACTGGCTAGTTCGGCAATAACTTGTAATTGTCCCTGGTTGGTATCTTGATATTCATCCACCAAAAAATACTGAAATCTTTCCTGATAGGCTAAGCGTAAATCTTCATTTTTTTGCAGACCATCCCTGACCCAAATAATTAAATCCTCAAAATCGTAAAGCTGCCGATCCGTCAGTATTCGTTGATATTCCGAGTAAACCTGGGCAACCTCTAGATTTTTTCGAATTTGTTTTTCCTCTTGTTGGCGTTGAGTCTTGGGCAAATCAGCAGTTTCTAAAGCCGATAGATTTTTTTCAGCCAATTGTCGAATTTTAAGTGGCGAGTAACCCTCCCTTTTATAATGAGCCACTAAAGACTGTAAATCTTTCAAATAGAGGTAGGGATATTTAGCATTTTTAATATACTCAAAATCGTTACTGTGAAGGATTGTCTCAAATATTTTAATTTTTTCCAGATCGGATATCGGCTCCTGCGAAGATGGCAGAATTGGAAAAAGATCAGCGTTTTCCTCGATTACACCTAAACAAAAACTGTGAAAAGTCGAACAATTTATGCCATAAGCTGCCGGTCCAATTAGTTCAATTAGTCTGGTCTGCAAATTTTTGGCGGCGGCATTGGTGAACGACATCGCCAAAATGTTATAAGGCTGAGCGTCGGTGCGTTCTAAGATATTGGCAATCCTTACCGCCATTACTTGAGTTTTGCCCGTACCAGGTCCAGCCAAAACCATCACCGGACCTTCGATCGTATCAACCGCCAATCTTTGGTGATCGTTCAGTTGTGAGTATGCCTGCTTAAAAGTCACAATAAAGCTAGTATCGCATATCAAAACAAGTGGAGTGATGAGGAACTCAACAATAACCCAACTTAGCGATGGAGTCCTTGATTCAGACTATCCATATCAATTCCTGGCACTCCTGTTGGAGTTGGACTTGGTGTGGCAGTTGGTTCAACTTGAGCCGCTTTCTTTCTATTATTTAAGTAGTCAGTTACTTCGCTATCAATCATCGGGGCGAGCTTTGTAAATAAAAATGAGATCGACGTTCCAAATATTGCTATTGCTGCCAAACAAATAGCCGCAGTTTTTCTTGGATCATAGGGATTATATTCCCTTGTTCCTATCGGCTCAGGTGAGGCTTTATATCTTGACATTTATTTCTTTCTCTAGGTGCTATTACTTTAAAAAGTCCTGACCAAGTTTACCATATTTTGCTGTGTTATAATCCACTTTGGCAAAAAAGGCGGTATGGTAATTTATAATGCTGACCATCGCCTGCCCGCTCTTTTAACTTACGGTTTTTTTGCTTTTTCGATTTTTCATAATATCGCTAACCAAGTAATGCAACTTCAATGTAATTTGGATAAAACCGCTAATTATTTACCAAACACAACATATACACAAATAAACGCACAACTTCAGCACATTGCTGAGGTTATTGGCCATTCGCAAAGAATAATTGCCGATCGCCAACCAGCCCAGGAAATTTTTAGTCTTCATCATACACTTCGTCAGATTTTAGAGTTGTGCCAACCATCCTGCCAACAAAATCAAATTAATTGTCAATTAGACTGCTCTGATCGGTGGTTTCTAATTGGCGATAAAATTATATTTAAACAAATCGTTCTAAACCTGCTTTACAATAGCTTACAAGCACTTGAATCAATCGACCAAGATGATAAACAAATTATTATTATCACCAAGAAAAATAATAACGGTTTGTCATTGGTCTTCAACGACAATGGTCCCGGATTTCCTGCAAACTTCAATAGAAGAACAGATTCTTTAGAATCAACCAGCCTCCTAGATAATGTGCGAAGCGATGGTCACGGCATCGGTTTAACTTACGTTAAGCAGCAGATGAAATTATGTTTTTCCGGTAGCTGCCAATTCTCAAATCTTAAGAAAGGCGCTAAGGGGGCAATGGTGATCCTCTTCTTCCCCAAATCCCTGGTTTTAAGCAACTACTCTTGGGTTCCGATTAAAAGTTAAGTACAATTACTCAGTAATGGCTGCTATCTTGCCAGTCGCAGTCTGACGCCTATCGCTAATAAAAATAAAAAAGTTAAAAGTTATTTATGATGGTTACATCAATTAAATCTTGGTTAGCTAAACAGCCGTCAAAAATGCTTGTTATTCTGACTATTAGCGGTTTGTATTTTGTCACTAGATTAATCGCCTTAACTTCTTTACCTGTTTTTGCCGATGAAGCTATTTATATTCGTTGGGCACAGCTTCTAAACCAAGATCAAGCTTATTTATTCTTCTCAATTAACGATGGTAAGCCGCCATTATTTATTTGGCTAACAGCCCTGGTGCTGAACTTTGGCACCAATCCTCTTTGGCAAGCCAGACTGGTTAGCGTAATAATTGGTTGGTTACAACTAATTGTTAGTGATCGAATTTTAAAAACTCTAGGCGGATCGGAAGTCTCACGACTAATTCAGGCAATACTAATCATTTTATTACCGTTTTGGTTTTTCCATCATCGGATGGCGCTGATGGATAGTTTGTTGGTTTTAGGTTTGAGTTTGTCATTTTGGGGAGTGGTAGAAACCGATAAATGGCTAGCTCAACAACATTTTTCCAGTTTATCTGATTTTAAAAAACACTGGTGGCAAATCCTGACTAGTGTTTGTCTGGGAGGAGTTGGTTGGGGTGTAGCGCTCTGGACAAAGACGCCAGCATTATTTTTTGCTGGAGTTATTTTCTTTTGGGCGATCTTTGGCAAGTTTGAGTGGTGGTCCAAAAATAACAAACGCAATAAATCGTTATTATTAGCCAGAATTTTGAGCTTTGGGTTGCTAGGGCTGATTGGTTTACTAATCTTTTTGCTTCTTAAGGTGTTCCCCGCTTTTGGCAGTTTGTTTTCCCGCAGCAGCGACTTCTCCTTTACTTTTAAAGAAATTGTGGCTGGACAATGGGTTAATTCGATAAATAACTTCGGTCGAATGATTAAATGGCTCAGTACTTACCTGCGACCGGAGGTGTTTTCACTACCATTTATCGCTCTGGTCGTTAGTAAAAAATGGAAAACTCACCTGAGCCTGATTATCTCGGCACTAATTTTAGCGTTGCCTTTTGTCGTTCTTGGCCGAACCATACACCCCAGATATTACTTACCCGTAGCACCATTCTTAACCATAAGTGCTGCATTTTTAATCACGGAAGCTAATCAATTAATTAATCAACGCCAACAAATTAATATGCGCTTAGTTTTTTGGCTGTTGGTTGGCAGTTTTCTAATTGGCGTTTGGCGGTTTATCCTACTAAGCTGGATAACTCCAGATCAGACACCCTTCGTTTTAGCCGATCGTACTCAGTATTTGACCGAGTGGTCTTCTGGACATGGCATAGCTCAAACTAGAGATGAAATGATCAAGTTTGTTCGAACAAATCAGACCAATTTAACCATAATCACTGAAGGCTCGTTTGGTACTTTACCGGATGGTTTATTAATGTATTTTGACAAATTACCTGAAATTCAGTATTTGAGTATTCAAGGACTTGAACAGTATCCTGTGCGTTATATTCCTGATTGGGTTTGGGAAAAATCCGAAACCGAAACCGTCTGGCTAGTGGTTAATGAGCATCGATTACAATTATCCGATTCCGCAGATTACAAGCAACTTAATCTATTACGTAGCTGGAGACGACCTTATGGCGGCCCGGCTTTACAACTCTATGAGGTGAGAAATAAATAGTAAGATAGTAAGATCTTGATATGCGCAGCTTAAAAAACCTCACTGTTCTACAAGCTGCTTTTTTACTAATTATTTTGGCGTGTTGGCCATTATTTCACCCAGAATTTTTTCGGGTTCATGATTACACTCATGTTGCTCGCTTGGTTGAAATGGTTGATGCTTTGCAAGTCGGCCACTTTCCGGTTCATTGGTCGGCTAATTTTGGCTATGGCTATGGTATGCCGTTGTTTTTGTTTTACGGACCCCTGCCTTACTACTTAGCCAGCATTCCAGCACTAATCGGTTTCTCTGCACTAAATTCAATTAAACTATTAATAGTTTTCACACATTTCACTGCCTGGACAGGTATGTATTTTCTCCTAAAAAAATGGGGTCGCACACCCGCTTTCGTTGGAGCTAGCGCTTTTTTGTTTGCTCCTTACCGGGCTGTCGATCTTTATGTTAGAGGTGCTTTCAATGAATTGCTTGCCATGAGTTTTCTGCCATGGATCCTTTACTTCTCTTGGCAAGTTGTTAAAAAGCCAAAAAGGGGTTGGTTGGGTGTAAGTTTGCTGTCAGCCGGCTTGGTGTTAACACACAATTTGACGGCTTTAATCAGTTTACCGATTTTATTTTGTTTGGGAGCAGTTGGTTTATGGCTCACAAATCATAGCTGGCGACCAATCTTGATTCTTATCTCCAGTTTTGTTATGGGAGCGGCACTTAGTCTGTTTTACGCCTTGCCAGCTTTGGTTGAAAAAGATTTAACCATTATTGAAAGCATCACCTCAGGTTATTTCGATTTTAAACTGCATTTCCTCTACATTCGACAATTTTGGCAAGAAAATTGGGGTTACGGTGGTTCTTCATTTGGCCCTCACGACGACATTAGTTTTCATTTTGGTTGGCTAACGTTAGGACTGACGATTCTGGCTGGTTGGCAGATAATTAAAAAGATTAGCTTGTCTTGGCATGAAAAAAATACTTGGCAGTTTGACCGTACCAAAAATAAGTTATTACTACTGACTCTTATTAGCGGGGGCTTTTTGGGCATCAGTTTATATATGTCCATCTTTAAAAGTCAGTGGCTCTGGGAAATGATTCCACTACTGGCGTATATTCAATTTCCTTGGCGATTCTTAGCCGTAGCCAATTTTCTGGCTGCGATGTTGGCGGGCTGGTCAATCTGGTTTATTAGACCCAGACTAAGACGCTGGTTACTTGCTTGGTTAGTAGTAATTCTATTGGTGTTAACACAAATGAGATGGCATCAACCGGAAAAATATTTAGACAATCATCAGACTTTTTATTATGAGGATCGTCAGTTAATTAGAGAAAAAATGAGTGATATCCTGCTCGATTATCTTCCTCTAACTTTTGACCGTAATCTGCCACCGGTGGAGCCAGAAAATCGCATCGTACTGGATGGCCAATCAACCAAAGTCGATTGGCAAATTAACGAACCGCATAGGCTTCTATTTAAAACAACGGGGACAAAAAATACCAAGATTATCTGGAATATTGCCGATTTTCCAGGCTGGAAATATTACATTGATTATCAGGAAGTTCAGCCGCAGCTACTTGGTGATGGTCGAAGATACCTTGTAACCGAAAAAGATTTTGAGTCGGTTGGAGCAATTTTTACTGCTACACCCATTCGTCAACAAACTCAGGTTGTCAGCTTGCTTGCCGGTTTAATTTGGCTGGCGGTAGCATTGCCGCCATTCTTTTCATTAGCAGATTTCAAATTAATTAAATTCAACCAAAAAAAGAGAACCAAAGAAAAATAAATATATGTCAAAGTTTGACGAGATTATCAGCAATGATCAACCGGTTAATGGTTTAGAATTTGTTGATAGTCAAGTGGTAGAAGCGGCAACTATCAAGAGGCGTTCGGTAGTGGGTGCGATTGCCTATGTTTTTCGAACTTTTGCAATTCAAATTATAGCTATTCTGGCCAATATTGCGCTTTCTATTTTTTTGGGTCCGGAAGAGTACGGCGTTTATTACCTAGTAGTGGCCTTGATTGGTTTATTCACATTTTTGTCAGATATCGGTTTGGCGGCTACCTTGGTTCAAAAAAAAGATGATCCAACTAGACAAGATTTGCGCACTACCTTCACGGTTCAATTGGGTTTAGCTATTTTAATCGTTCTTATCTTAGTAGCCTTAACTCCCTACTGGCAGCTAACACAAGGCTTTGGGCGAGCCGAGCTGGCTTTGCTGTACGCGATGGCCTTCTCCTTTGTAATGACGAGTCTAAGAACCATTCCTTCGATTTTGCTAGAAAGAGAGTTGCGTTTTGATTTAGTCATCATCCCCGCCTTGGTTGAAAACCTAGTTTTTTACTCACTGGTGGTATTTTTAGCCTGGCAAGGTTGGGGAATTAGTAGTTATACGGCGGCGGTCCTGGCCAGAGGCATTGCTGGCGTAATTGCCACCTACTCCATCAAGCGCTGGCCAATTGGGTTTGCCCTGGACCGCCGCAGCCTTAAATCACTCCTTGGCTTTGGTGTTAAGTTTCAGGCCAACGATTTGCTAGCCAGAATTAAAGATGATTTATTTATTGTCTTTTTGGGTTGGTGGTTAGGTAGAGAGCAACTTGGTTATGTTGGCTGGGCAAAGCGTTGGTCTACCTATCCCTATCAATTAACGGTTCAAAGTGTTTTATCGGTAACCTTTCCAACTTTTAGCCGTATTCAGTCTGATCAAAACTTACTTAAAAAAGCAATCGAAAAATCAATTTATTTTATTTCACTTATGGCTTTACCAATGTTAGCCGGCATCGCGGGGTTTATCTTTCCACTTCTAGCTTTGCTACCTCAGTTCGCTAAGTGGCAACCAGCCGCCTTTTCTTTAGCTTTATTTGCTTTGCAGATATCCTTTAGTAGCATTTCCACACCGTTAACCAACACGCTGATGGCCATTGGACAAATCAATAAAAACCTTTGGTTAATGACTTTTTGGACTATCTTAACCTGGACCATAACTCCTCTTTGTATCTGGCAGTTTGGGTTTAATGGGGTGGCGATTGCTTCTTTTGCTATCGGTCTGACCTCAATCATTCCTGCCTATTTTGTTAAAAAAGCTGTTCCTAGTGTTACTTTCTGGCCGCATTTAAAGTGGCAAACATTGGGCGCTGTTTTAATTTTATTGATTGGTTGGTTGGGTCGAGAATTTTGGAGTCAGTCACTTTGGTGGTTACTGAGCGGAATGTTTTTATCGGTATTAACTTATGCCATAATCGTGATAGGTGCTGGTTGGCGGCGCTTTAAAAACGAAGTGCAATCTCTAGGAGTTATTCCAAAATGGCAAAATTAACGGTTATCGTTCACACTAAAAACTCGGCAGCAATTTTAGATCGCTGTCTGAAAAGTGTTAAGCCTTTGTCAGATGAGTTGCTAGTGGTTGATATGGCAAGCACCGACAACACTCGTCAAATAGCCCGAAGTTACGGAGCCAAAATTATTAAACATCCAGATGTTGGTTATGTTGAACCAGCTAGAAATCAAGCTATTAAACAAGCAAGTGGTGACTGGATCTTAATTATTGATGACGATGAAGAAATTAGTCCTGATTTAAGCAAACACATTAAGGAAGTTATTACTGGCTCCATTTCGGCCGATGCGATCGCCTTACCAAGAAAAAATCTTATTTTTGGTAGGTGGGCAAAAACCGGCTGGTGGCCAGATCATCAAATTAGACTTTTTAGATCAGGAACAGTTGATTGGCCGCCGTCCTTGCACGCTCAACCTATCGTCAGGGGTGAAGTTCAATATATGCCATCTCAAACATCTTGGGCGATCATTCATTACAACTATGATGATTTGGACGATTTTATCGATCGAGCTCAGAGATATAGTCAGATTGCTGTCAACGAGTCTAAAGAAAACCAATCAAAACAAGAACTAGGTAGCCAAAATTTGATAGATGTTTTTTTTAGAGAATACTTAAGGCGATGGTACGCTAAAAACGGCTACCAAGAAGGTGATTACGGACAAACTTTATCGGCAATGCAAGCTTTTTTCGAAATGCTAGTCTTGGCTAAAAAATGGGAAAAGATCAATTTTAATAATCAAAATTATTCCTCAAATAAATTGTCAATTCAATTAAAAGAATTTGCCAAAGAAGCTCGCTGGTGGGAATACCAAATAAAAATCAACCAAAATAAGAGCTGGCAAAAATGGTACTGGAAGCTGCGACGAAAACTTGGCTGATATTACTTTAAATATGTCTAATATTTTACCTATTATTATCGTTAACTACCAAAATCCTAGCAATACTTTGGAGTGCTTAGAATCTATTGCTAAAGAAGAAGACCTTAATTTAATTAAACCGGTTGTGGTTGATGTTGGAAAAAACAGCGGCAAAGCTAGTGCTTTGGCAAAAAAAATAATCGGTCGTTGGCCAGAGATTGATTATCTACCTCTTAAAAAGAATCTTGGGTTTAGTGGGGCAAACAACTACGGCCTGCGCTTTAGTTTGGAAAAGTATCAGCCTAAATCGGTAGCTTTATTGAATGATGATACCGTCATTGGTGAGCGAGCCCTAACACAACTAAATCAATATTTACTGAATCAAAAAAAAATAGCAGCCGTTAGTCCAAAAATTCTTTTTTATCCTGGAAAAGAATTTCATAAAGGTTATCGCCAGAACGAAATTGGCCAAGTTATCTGGTATGCAGGTGGGGCAATTGATTGGCGCGAAGTAGTCGGTTTTCATATTGGCGTAGATGAGGTTGATCGTGGCCAATATGATCAAACTCGAACCACTGACTTTTTTACTGGTTGCAGTGTGGTTCTTAAAACTAGTGCCCTGCAAGAGGTGGGTTTGTTTGATGATAAATACTTTTTATATCTTGAAGATTTAGATTTATCGGTGAGACTTAAAAAGGCTGGCTGGGATATAAAATATTACCCAGAAGCAAAGGTGTGGCATAAAAATGCCGGTTCTTCTGGATCAGGCTCAAAACTGCATATGTATTACCAAACCCGAAACAAGTTTTTATTTGGTGAAAAATACGCGCCTTGGCGAACAAAGTTGTTTTTACTCAAAAATCTCTTAGTTGGTTACTCATCAGCCTCGGTTGCTGGTCGATTAGCCCGTCGAGACTATATACTAAGAAAATATGGCCACCAATCTAAAGTCCACTAAACCTAGTATCACGGTAGTTATTCTCACTAAAAATGAGGAAAAAATGATCGCCAACTGTGTGGAAACCCTGCGCTGGGCGGATGAAATTATTGTTTTTGACACCGGCTCTAGCGATCGAACCTTAGAAATTGCTGAAAGACTAGGGGTTAAAGTACACCACGCCAAAGGAGGAAATTTTTCACAGTGGCGTAATGAAGCTTCTAGACTTGTCACTACCGATTGGCTGATTTATATAGATGCCGATGAAAGGGTAACTCCTGCTCTAGCCAAGGCAATTACCAGTAAACTTCATCGTAGTGAGTACGACGCCTTTACTTTAGCTAGAAATAATATTCATTACGGACGCTGGATGCAAGCTGGCGGTTGGCAAAACGATCGCCTCCTTAGAGTTTTTAAGACTAAACAATTGAAAGGTTGGCAGGGTGAGGTGCATGAGAGCGCCCAGATTGTTGGCCGAATTGGCAGCATTGAAGAGCCGTTAGTGCATTTATCTCATCGAAACCTTTATGATGGTCTGCACAAGTCAATCGAATGGACCGACACCGAGGCAAGACTACTTTTTAAAGCCAACCATCCTAGAGTCGGCTGGTTGCGGCTGATTAAGGTTGTGGTTTTTGATTTTCTGAAAAGAGTTGTCTGGCAATCTGCCTGGAAAGATGGTCAAGAAGGCATGATCGAAGCGATGGTGCAAAGTATGAACCGGTTTTTAGTCTACGCTCGACTGTGGGAGCTTCAACAGAAACCACCACTTGAAACAAGATATGATCGAATTGAGGATCAAATTCAAAAGCTTTGGCAAGAAAAGTAGTTTGATAAAAAGTCGGTTCGGCAACTGAAGGATTGGATAAAATTAACAAGTACCTGATAGTGAAAATTATGAAAATAGGCGCATACTCTCCATATTTGCTCAAACATTTTGGTGGTGGAGAAAAACATTTTCTAACTAGCCTCTGGTATTTAAGTCAAAAAAATAAGGTGGAGGCTTTGATTTCACCTGAAACCAGCCCCGAATTACTATCAAAAGCTATCGAAAAGTATCAGAGGTTGTTTAATTTGGATTTATCAGGGGTTAGGTGGGTAAAGGCGGCGCTGGCCGCCAGCGCCGCCTACTCTCACCATTACAAAATTACCTGGAAACTAGTAAATATGATGCCTTTTTATATTTAACCGATGGCAGTCTTTTTTTCAGCGGTGCTAAAAAAAATATCCTGCATATCCAATTTCCTTTTACACAATCAGGTGGCAAGTTATTTAACCTTAAACTCAAAAACTGGCAAATTAAAAACGCTAACTCGAAATTTACCAGGCAAGTGGTTGAGAAGGCATGGCGAACCAAAATTCCTTATTTGCATTACCCTTATGTTGATCTGTCACCCAACCAGACGGAGGAAGAGTTGAATACTCTATTTAGCAACAAAAAACCAATTATTCTCAGTTCCGGTCGATTTATTAACCACCAAACCAGTTCTGCCCATAGTAAACGTCAAGACATCTTAATTGAAGCTTTTAAAATAGGTCAAAATAGATACAAATGGTCCAACTTAAGACTTATCCTGGTCGGTAGTATTGAACCGGGAAAAAGTCATCAGGAATACGTTAAATCACTAAAAAAACAAGCCGCTGGTTTGCCAGTTGAGTTTGCTCATGATATTTCGAATTCAGAGCTGGTTAAACTCTACCAGCAAAGCTCTGTTTTTTGGCACGCTGCTGGCTATCAAGTTGATGAACTGGCTTTTCCGCATCGAGTGGAACACTTTGGGATGTCGGTCATCGAGGCGATGGGTCAAGGTAGCATTCCAATTGTGGTAAAAAAAGGCGGACTCAAAGAAATCATCACCGACCAAGAAAACGGCTTTCTGATCAACAGTGTTGATGAGTTAGTTAATCAAACAAATGAAGTCATCAGTCTGGATTTACCCAAGCAAAACCGCTTGCGCCAGGCAGCTTTCAACCGGGCAAGTGATTTTTCACTTGATAAGTTTTGCCAAACACTTGAGGAAATGTTGCAAGCAGCGATATAACAAACTTTATGAAACACCAAACACGCCAAACGAAAAATAGCCAATTAAGGCATAATCATCGGCTATCGGTAGTCATTCCAACTTACAATGGTCAGGCTTTACTAGCCAAACATCTGCCAGATGTCATCAAAATACTTGATCCTGGTGATGAAATCGTGGTTGTGGATGATGCCTCCCAAGACAACACCTTAACTTGGCTGGCAGATCAGCAACCAAAACTTGATCAGCAAAAAATTCAGCTCAAGCTAATATCTCAAAAAACTAATCAACGCTTCGCTGCTACCGCAAACAATGGGGTTGCTTCGGCCAAACATTCTTTGGTGCTGCTATTAAATAATGACGTCTCCCCTCTTTCACCTGATCTAAAAAATAGATTGGTCACTTGGTTCGAACAAACACCTAATCTGTTTGCAGTTGGTTGTGGCGAGGTTAGAAACAACCAACCAGATGCCAAACTTTATGGTCGTGGAACCGGCGGATTTCGACGCGGTTTGTTAGCTCATTGGTACGACCCAGATCAAAAAAAGTACAGTACTCTCTGGACAGCTGGCGGAAGTATGTGTCTGCAAAAATCTATCTTTTTAGACCTGGGAGGTTTCGATTCTTTGTTTTCTCCAGCATATGAAGAGGATCGAGACTTATCTTATCGAGCCTTGAAGCAGGGCTACGAACTAATTTTCGATTATGAAGCCTTGGTTTGGCATCAGCACGAAAGCACTAATCAGATTACTTTTGCCTCTCAAGAGGTAAACATCACTTCTTGGAAAAATCAGTTCTTGCTGGTTTGGAAAAATATTACTAGTAAGCAATTATTATGTCAGCACTTTCTTTGGTTGCCCTATCATTTACTGGTTACAAACTGGCGAACTAAAGGTAATCTTGGTCGAGGTTTCTGGCGAGCTTTGCGGCAATTGCCGGCGG
>Ga0334882_1004140_pt1 | contig 12584 bp, 8 predicted proteins | sample GraSluR1_MG_5_FD_207226 | JGI IMG/M metagenome (GOLD analysis project Ga0334882, IMG submission 207226) | Sludge microbial communities from methane-producing bioreactor in Wageningen University, Netherlands - Granular Sludge_15_04-R1 | ecosystem: Engineered > Bioreactor > Anaerobic > Unclassified... | reverse complement strand
CTTGTATCCGGTTCCTGTTCGTCGGGTCCGAGTTTCGCCTGCAGCTTCCTTCAGATTCCGCCTCGCGACGGACACCCTTGCTTCGGCTAGCGGTTCCGGTCATCACGGCCCGCAGAGGACTCACCTCCTGGTTACATGACATGCCTGGCACACCAGGGGAGAGGCACGGCGGGCTGCCGTGCCTCTAGAGCGGTCCGCATGACATGGCCCGAGGGCCGCGTGGCACTCACCGGGCCCTGGGAGCCGGCCGGGCGGCGCTGGGCGAGAGGACGGCGGCCTCCTTCTGCTCCGTGGCCCCCTCCACGCGCGCCCCCTGCCCCTCCATCTGCTTGACCTGCCGTCGTATCCAACCGATTCCGGCGGCCTCATACCGGCGCACCAGCAACACCGAGGTGGGCACGTCCGCGGCGATGCGGTCTGCCACCGCCCCAAAGAGCTCGGTTTGCGGATCGAACAGCACCGCCGCGCCCATCACCATCAAGTCATACTGGTGCTCGGCGATCTCTTCCTGGATGCCCCGCACAATGGACGGCGCGCAGACGGCCTTGACGCCGACGCGTTTGGGCACTCCGCCCAGCTCGGCCGCGATGATCTCGCGCAGCAGCATCAGATCGTCATACAGGTCATCCTCGCCGTCGTGGCTGGGCTGCTCACAACGGCAGCGCAGCGCCGTGACCTCGGCCCCCGAGGCTTGCGCCAGCTCATAGGCCAGGCGCACCGCCAGTCGTGAATGCGGCCCCCCGCCCATGGGCACCAAAATCCGCCGGATCGGCCCGAGGTTGCGGTCGAGGAACACCGCCACGGGCGCATGGGCCTCGTGCAGCACCCGGGTGACCAGGTTATAGCCGGCGCGATCAGGCGTGAGGGGGCCCGGCCAGCCCATCAGGATCAGCCGATCGCGCCGGTAGTGGCGCACCTCGGTCAGGATGCCCTCTGCCACCGACCGGGAAACGACCCGCTTGGTATAGACGGGGATGTTGCGCGAACGCAGATCGTCGACCACCTGCTGCAGCCGCGAACGCGAAGCCTGCCCCAGCAAACGCTGCGCCGCGGCCGACACCAGCATCCGCCGGGTGGGCAGCACGCTCAACAAGCACACCGTCAAGTCGCTGTCGTTCCGCGCCAACAGGCTGGTCAGGCGTGACAGCCCTTGGGCGGTGCGGGGGTTGGCCACCGGCACCAGGAGGCGATTCCGCGCCATTGGTCTGCGCAGGCGGGCGGCCATCAGGCGGCCTGCGGGCTGGCGCAGCAGATAGGCGCAGGTGAGAGAGAGCAATACGCCCCCACCAAAGAGCAACGGCCGCCAATCGGTAAAAGCGAGTGTTAGAACGCACGCAAGCGCCGCCAGATACGGCGTGAGGGGATACCACGGCACCTTGAACGGTCGCTCCAACTGGGGGCGCTCGCGACGGAGCTTCAGCATGGCCAGGCTGGCCCAAAAAACCACAAACAGATAGCCCGAGCTCGATATATAGCTGAGAAAATCCACCAGGCCGATAAGCGCCACCAGCGCAACAACGGCCCCGATAGTCAGGCTGGCGGCGTAAGGCGTGCGGAGCGTCCCGAGCCGTGCCATGTAGCGCGGCCATAGCCCATCGCGACTCAGGGTGAGCGCCTCGCGGGTGGCGGCCAGCATAGCTGTGTTGACGCTGGTCAGCGTGGCAATGATGCCAGCGATGCCGATCATCGGGACACCCAGCACAGGCCAAAAGCGCCGGGCGGCCTGGGCCAGCGCCGTGGTGGAGCCGCTCAGTTCCCCACGCGGCACCGTGCCCAACGTCACTAACGTGACCAGCGTGTAGACCAGGGTGATGAGAGCTAGGCTGACCAGGATGGCGATGGGGATGGTGCGGCCCGGGTTCTTGACCTCCTCGGCATCGTCGGCGATGATCTCGAACCCCACATAGGCGTTAAAGATCAACGCCATAGTGGAAAACACGATGGCCACGCTGACCCAGGGGGACTCGAACACCCTGCCCTGGGGGGCATAGATGGCCCAGTCAAAGCCGCCCGGGCGGGTCAGCCCCAGCACAATGTACGCCACGAGGATGCCCAGCAGCACCAAGCCGAGAATCACCTGGGCGCGGCCGATCTTGCTGATGCCCAGGATATTGAGGACCATAAAGACCGCCACGGCCAAGATCGCCATGGGCACCACGGGCGCGCCCGGCAGGAACACCTGCAACGAATAGCCAAAGCCCACCGCCGAGAGCGCCGCGTAAAAGGCGCTCGACAGACAATCCAGCGAGCCCACCAGAAACGAGAGCAGGCCGGGGCCGTACGCCTCGCGCACATAGGTTAGCGCACCGCCAGTGACGGGAAACGTGGTGGCCAACTCGGCATAGTTCAGCGCGATGGCAAAGCAGAGCACCCCTACCATAAGGACAGCCACCACCCCCAACGGTCCGGCCCTGCCCCCCACGTAGCCGGTCAGGGTAAAGATCTCGGCAGCGATGGTGCCAGCCGTGCCCAGCATCAGCACCTCGACCAAGCTCAACTGCCGCTTCAGACGACGCTCAGGCATGCTACCTCCGAGCCAGCCGCTGTGGCTCTCCCCACCAGATGTGAACACAACGATCAACCATGGGGCGCTACCCAGTACGCCCTTGGCCTCTCGGTCGTGCCCTCTCCGTGATGGTTCGGCGGCTCTGGCGCCGACGTGCGGGGCGGGTAGATCGGGGGTGCCGCGCGCGTTGCTACGCGCAGCCAGAGGCAGACGAATTATAGCACCAATCCGCTGCAAGCGTGAGCAGGGTCAAACCGCCCTGAGCACTGCTGTCGATTTGCCCCCAATGTGCTTCGCACCCTTGCCCCCTCGGCGGAGCACGTCTATGCTACGTGTGACGTCCATCTTGAGAGTCAGGAGCAACGCCATGGAAAAGCAGATTCACCAGCTCACCGAGGTGCAACGCATGCTGGCCGCCGGCGGCGGCGCGCTGATCATCACCAGCGACGAGGAGATAGAGGCGCTGGAGGCCAATCCCGGGCTCCAGTTGCGGGCCTTTGGCCGCAGCATGGTCGAGCTAGCCGAGCAGGCCCAGGGCCGCGACCACGTCCTCATCAATGTGGCCTATGACTTTTTCTTTGGGGGCGAGGAGCGCAACTATTTCCCCACCAGCCCCCAGTGCATTCGCACCTTCAAGGCCCTGCACGACGTGGCCCGCGAGCACGGCATCGGCTATGGCGCCAGCGTGCTCTCGCCGCTGGATCTCGGCCCCGGCTATTACCGTGAAAAGGGCCACGGCAGCCAGAGCTACCACTTTCAGGAGGGCCTGCTCCAGCCGGACGGCTCCTTTATCGTGCCCATGCGGGTGCAGCGCCAATGGTTCCACAACAAGGGGCCGGTGCCGCTCCACATCGCCGAGGTGCGGGCCTATGCCTTTTCCGAGGAGCGCATCCCCGGCACCCACTGCTATGCCGTAGACGTCGACCAGATTCTTGACATCTCCCCCAGCGCCAGCGTCTCGGTGGACGACGATGCGCGCCAGTCCTTTAGCTCGGGCTACTCGTACGCGCCCGGCGTCGTCTCTGGCCGTGCCGAGGGCATCGGCGACCGCGACCGGGTGCTGGCCGTCATTGTCTATGACGTCGAAGAGATGGACTATTTCGGCGAGGACGCCTACATCTACCTCAAGGAAATGCTGGACGCCTACCACGAGGCCGGCGTGTCGTTCGAGTCCTTCTACTCGGACGAGATGCATATCCAGTTCGATTGGGACCTGCGCAACCACTTTGGCACCACCGAGATCACCACGCGCCACATCACGCCCGGCCTGGTGGATGCCTACTGCCAGGCCCACGGCGACCAGTACGCCGATTTCGCCCGCTACCTGGTCTATTTCAGCTACGGACAGCACGGCTTTTTGCAGGAGCCCGACACCGAGCCCGAGCCGGCGCAGCACGTCTTTGGGCCCACGCTGGAAGATATCCACGCCACCTGGAAGTTCCGTCGTGACTATTTCACGCTGCTGACCAACCACGTGGTGGACCTGTTCATCCAGGCCAAAGAGTACGGCGAGGAGCTGTTCGGCCAGCAGCGCATCTGGACCCGCGCCCATGCCACCTGGCAGGAGGCGCCCACCTGCGACCACACCAACGCCGTCTGGGCCCCCGCCGACGCGCCCCGCAGCCGCTATGACTTTACGCCCGCCTATGACTGGTCGTCGTCCATCCGTGAGAACGTCTCGGCCTGCTACAACTATTTCCGATGGGGCGATTTCCTCACCGGCATGGGCACCGACCATCCCGAGGGCGGCTATATCGACCGCAACTATTACGGGGCGGCGCTGGCCTGCAGCTTTGGCAAGTGGAACGACGTGCCGTACAGCTACCACGGGCACTGGGGCGCCCCCGAGGCCGTCCGCGAGCGGGTGCACGCCGTGGCCGCCGCCATGGGCATCGGCGGGCCGCGCCACACCGCCACCTGGGTGCAGGGCTGGGCGCATCGCACCACGCCGGTGCTGGCCATCCACCCGCTGGACCTGAACTATGTCGAGGAGCGCTTCGGCACCTGGATGGTCCAGTACGGCTACTGCGACCATATCACCGACGAGCAGTTTGCCGAGTGGGCCGTCGTGCTGGACGACGGCCGCATCCGCGTCAAGGATCAGGTGTATGGCACCGTCCTCGTGCTCTACCAGCCGCTGGTGGAGCCGGCCACGCTGGGCATCCTGGCCGCCATGGCCGATCGCGGCGGGCGCGTCGTCTGGACCGGGCCGGCGCCGGCGCTGTTCAAGGATGATGCCCCCTCGCTTCAAGACTGGGTCGAGCTGTTCGGCCTGCGCCAGGTGCAGGATCCGGCGCTCGGCCTCTCGGCCGAGGGCGAGCTGGTACGCTTCGAAGGCGCGCTGGGCGACGTGGCGCCCTACCGGGTGCTCACCCATCTGCTGGTCGATGACGTCTACCCGGCCGAGCCGGCACGTGGTACCGAGGTGACCGCCACCGTCACCGCCGACGGCGCTGAGCATACCATCGGCACGCTGCGCCGCACCGACGGCGGCGGGCTGCTGGCCTACCTGGGCGCCCGCCCCCGCGACGACCAATCCGGCACCACGCCGGACGCCCCCCGCGCGCTTTACGAGCTGCTGGTGGCGCTGGGCGCCTACCAGGGCGCGGGCTGGGCCGACGTGGCCGCCAACAGCGGCCCCTACATGGTCTGCTCCTCGCCCAACGGCGCCGTCAGCGTGGCGCCGCACTATCGCCAGATCGAGGAGGATTGGCCCGGCGGCTTTTTCCGGGAAGAGGGCGAGACCTATGACGAGTCGCTGCTGCCGCCACGGGAGGTCATCCTGGAAGAGGCGCTTTTGGGCAATCACCGCATCAGCTATCGCGGCGATCTGCTCCTGAGCTACCGCCTGGAGGATGGCAGCCTGGTGGCCTTTGCCGGAGCCGATACCACCGGTATCAGCGTGGACGGCGTGGCCTACCGATTCGCCGAGACGCCCGTGGACTTGCTGTTCGCGCCCCTCACCGAGGCCGAGCTGGCCGAGGGCATCGCCCAGGCCTGGGCGGTCGAGGTAAGCGCCCGCGATGCTGGGGGCGCCGTGACGGTGACCCTGCCGCTGGCTCCCAAGGGCGCCCTGCTCTGGGCGGCGGACCCACTGGGCAACGGCCGCGGCGAGGCCCAGCCCGCCCGCTATGAGGCCGTCGACGGCGGCATCCGCCTGACGGTGCCTCAGGAGCTGCAAGGCACGCGGCTGTACCTGTTCGTGGAGGCATAGCCGCAGGTCACGCTGGTACCAGAACGGGCCGAGTCCTCGCTGGACTCGGCCCGTTTCGCTCGGGCGGCTAGCGTCCGCCTAGCGGCCCCACCGCCTCGTCGCCGTCAGGCACCGGCGCCATCCTCGGCCTGCCTTGGCCGCAGCGTCACCAGAAGATCCGCATCCAGTGCCTCGGCGATGCGCTCCAGCATCTGCAGGCTGACCCGCCGTCGACCGCTTTCGATGCGAGCGATGCTGGGCTGCTGGGTGCCGGCGCGTTGTGCCAGCTCCTCTTGCGTCAGGCCGCGCAGGATCCGCAACCGCGCAATCTGGTGGTTGGGCTCCAGCGCCTCGTATTCGCGGCGGAATGCGGGGTCTTTGCGCTGTTCCTGGAGCCACTGGTCTAGGCTCACCAACTCTTCACTCATCAGCAACCTCCCCTGGCCTCCAACTCGGCCAGGCAGCGCCGCGCCCTCTCAATCTCGCGCCGTGGCGTCTTCTGGGACTTTTTTCTGAAAGCGTGTAGTAACACCACGCGTTCACTAGCCACCGCAGCATAAATGACTCGATGGGCGCCAGGCCTCAACTCCCAGAGACCGCCATCGAGATGGCGCGCGTGTGGCATCGCTAGCCTGGGACCAAACTCACGCACAAGCTCAAGGTAGCGAGCAACCCTCGCCCGATCTCTCGCCACCAAACCATCGAGGTACTCGATGACAGGCGATCGGCCACGAGCGTCGTGGTAGAAGGAGACTTTCCACATCACCTACACCCTCGACTGTCAGATTATAACATATATGTTATGAGCATGCAACTCATTGCTCCACCACCCGCTGGTACACCGCCTCGTACTGCGGCACGATCTTGTCCACGGGGAACTGGTCAAAGGCACGCTGCCGTGCCGCCGCACCCATCCGCTGCCGCCGCGCGGGATCGTGCAGCAGGCCGATGGCATGGTCCGCCATGGCGGCCACGTCGCCCACGGGGGCCAGGTAGCCCGTCTCCCCCGCGACCACCACCTCGCGCAGGCCGCCGGCATCGGCGCCGATGACCGGCACCCCCGCCGCCATGGCCTCCAGCGCCACCAGGCCAAAGCTCTCGCTCTCGCTGGGCAGGAGCAGCAAGTCGCTGCAAGCCAGCACGGGCTCGACGGCGTCCACCACGCCCACAAAGACCACGTCCTCCGCCACGCCCAGCTCGTTGGCCATACGTATCGCCAGGCTGGTATCGGGGCCCTCGCCCACCAGCAGCAGCCGCGCCCGCATCTGGCGGCGCACCCGCGCAAACACCTCCATCACATCGCCGATCCGTTTCACCGGCCGAAAGTTCGAGATATGCGTCAACGTGACCTGCTCGGGGCAGGCCAGCGGCGGCACGCAGGGCGCTTTGCGCCCCACATAGCGAAGAGGGTCGATAAAGTTATAGATCACGTCGATATCCCTCTCGCAGCCAAAGGCGCGGCGGGTCTCGTCGCGCAGCCAGTGCGAGACGGCGGTGACCGCATCCGAATTGCGGATCGATACCTGCGTGATCGGCGCAAAGATCGGGTTCTGCCCCACCAACGTCACGTCGGTGCCGTGTAGCGTCGTCACCACCTTCAGGTCCAGCTCGTGGGCGATCTGGCGCGCCAGCATGGCCGCGGGCGTGAACGGGATGGCGTAATGCACGTGCAGCACCTGGAGCTTGCGCATACGGGCCACCTCGGCCATGCGCGACGCCAGTGTGATACAGTGCGGAAAATGCTGCTGAAAGAGTGGATAGTCGAACTCTGGCACCTCGTAAAAGCTGACCCCCGCGGGCTGGTCGCCCAGCCGCAGCGGTGTGGCATAGCTGACGAACGCCACCTCGTGGCCGCGCTCCGCCAGGGCCTTGCCCAACTCGGTGGCCACCACGCCGCTGCCGCCATGGGAAGGATAGCAGGTGATGCCGATGCGCATGGTTGTGCCCCCTAGAAGCTAGACAGGTTGAGCGTCGTCGGATCGTCCACTGCCAGCATGCCGCGCATGCGGAACCCCTCGCCGAACCGCGCGCCGATCATGGCGCCGTAATAGCCCAGGCGGTGCTCCACCGACGACCAGAAGCCGTCCGAGGTCAGCCGCGTCTGCGGATCCGAGCCCACCCGCGCATCGAACTGGGTGGCATAGGCCGCCACGGCATCCAGCTTGCGCTCGGCATAGTCGCTGATATCAACAATGAACTCGGGATCAAAGGTATAGAAACCCATGAAATAGAACAGCTTGGAGGGGCGAAAGGCCGCTTGGCCCGTCTCATAGCGGCGCAGGCCCGCGGCAAAGACGCCCTCGTACACGATCTCGCTGGCGTGCCCATGGTCGGGATGGCGATCGTGGTCGTGCGGCAGGAACACCACCTCGGGCTGGTACCAGCGCACCACGTCCACCACGCGACGGATGGCCTGCTCGTCGCGTGCCAGCCTGCCATCGGGCAGGGCTAGGTTCTCGCGGGCGGTCGCCCCCAGGATCTCGGCAGCGCGCGCGGCCTCTCGAGCGCGGGTCTCGGCGGTGCCGCGGGTGCCCATCTCGCCCCGCGTCAGGTCCACCAGCACCACCCGCCGCCCCAGGGCAGCCAACTTGGCCAGCGTCCCGCCACAGCCCAGCTCGATGTCGTCGGGATGCGCCCCGAAAGCCATCACGTCACACGTCGGCATGCCCATCCTCCCATGTCACGATTCGGTGGTCCCAGGTACCCAGCTCGCCCCAGCCCATCATGGCGTCCAGCCAGCCCGGGCCGTGCCGCGCCAGGTGCCACGCCAGCGGATAGACCCGCTCCTGCAGCCGCTCGCGGGGCAGGATCAGGTTGCGCAACGCCCGCAGTTCGCCCTTGGAGAGGCCCCGCTGGCTCAGTGCGGCCTTGAGGGCGCGGTCGTCCAGCTTTTCCAGAGCCCGCAGCGCGCTGCCCAGGGTCGATTCCCACGTCTTGGCCAGGTTGGGATCCTGCGCCGCTACATAATCCCGCAGCGGCGCATAGGCCTGCTCGACCAGCTCTCGCGCCCGTCCAAACAACTGGCGGTGCTCGGCCGTGGCCAGGCTGTCGGTCGCGTCGGACGGATCCTGCCCAGCCGCCAGCAGCTCGCGGGCGCTGGTGCCATAGGCAGCCAGGCGGCCCGCCTCCTCCGCAGTGACCAGCGTATACGACTGGCGCGGGTAGGCCACGGGCTGCGCCACGCCCAGCAACTCGTACAGCGGCCCCAACATGGCCTGGTAAGCCAGCTCCCCTGGCCCCAGCACGCTGGCCAACGCGGGCAGGATGCCATCGGCCAGGATGGGCCGCAAGGCCGCGTCGGCGGAAAAGCGCTCGGGGTATCGCGCCACCTCGTCCGCCACGGCGGGACCGTGCTCCACGCGGACGCGCCGCCCCCCAGGCTCGTCCAGGCGGAACAAGCCGCCGTTGGCGGCGGGGTCCAGCGCGGGCTGATAACCCGCCACCTCAACTCGGGCGGCCACATCCTGCAGACGCGCATGAATCTCGGGCTCACGAGCAGCCATCGCTGCCATCAGCTCGCCAGCCAGCGGGCGCAGCACCCACGGCTCGACTACCACCAGCCCCCACGGGGCGAACAGCTCGGACCAGACCCGCGCCTGCCAGGCGGCGTAACCCTCGCCTTCCCGCGCCGCCAAGGCGCCCATGGCGGCGTCCCGATGCGGCGTGCCGCGCAGAGCCTCCCAGTAGGCCTCCCAGGCCCGCAGCACGTCCGCGCTCACGGGCAGGTCGGCCACGGGACGGCCCTCGCCCTCCCAGCCAAAGCCGACACGGCCCACCTCGCCGTCGCTCTGCTGGTAATAGGCGTGGTTGATCTCTTGCAGGTCGTGGTCCTCGCTCGCCAGCCAAAAGAGCGGCACCACGCGCACACCCAACCGCTCCTGCCACGACGCCGCCAAGCGAATGGCCGTGGCGATCTTGTAGGCGGTATAGGCGGGGCCGCCCAGGAATCCCGCCTGCTGCCCCGTGATGACGCCGTAGGTGTCGCCCTCAGCCAGAGCGCGGGCGGCCTCCCGCGCCGCGTCGGGCGCGTCGATGCCCTCCAGGTAGCGCCTCAGCGCCTCCGCCAGGGCCGCCCGCGGGTAGGCGCCGCCCGCCCGCGCGGCCAACGCCCCCTCTGCATCGTCGGGGCACAGGTCGAAAAACGATCGCGCGTCGCCGACGCCCTCCAGATAGTCCACCTGGAATCCGTTGCCGCCCACATGGAGCAACTCCCGCCAGCTCAGCGTCTCGATCACGCCGCGCCTCCCCTCTCGGCCCGCAGCACCAGGCGCGGGCTCTCTGGCGTGTAGGCATCGCCCGCCAACGAGCCATAGCGGCGCACGCCCACAAACCCTGCCCGCTGTAGCAACGTCGTCATCTCGTCGGGCGTATACAGCCGCACCGACTCAAAAAAGCGCCGCAGGCTCCCGTCGGGATAGCGCACCAGGCACTCTTTGGTGACCCGCTTGCCGTCGGGCGTCAGGCAGCGCCGGTTGGTGATCTCGCGGTCGCCGCGCTGGCAGGTATCGCAGGCCACCAGGTTGGCCAGCACCCAGGGGCGATTCATCACGTCCATCAGCAGCACGCCGCCCGGCTTGAGGGCTCGGTAGGCCCCTTCCAGGACGGCCAGGTCCTCACGCTCGTGCTCGAAATAGCCGAACGAGGTAAACAGCGAAAAGACGGCGTCGAACACGCCGTCAAAGGGGATCTGCCGCATATCGGCCCGCACCAGATCGACGCAACAGCGCGCATCGTCGTCCAGGTCGTCACAGGCGGCCGTCAGCAGGTCGGCGGAAAGATCCAGGCCCACCAGACCGTCGAACCCCTCAGCGCACAAGGCCCGCAGATGCCGCCCCGCCCCACAGGCCAGGTCCAGGATCCGCGCCCCAGGCCCCAGCCCCGCCAACGCCACGGCCGCGCGGATGTCGCGCCGCGCCTCGGCGTCGTCGCGATGGGCATACAGCGCCAGATACTCGGCGCCAAAACTCTCCTGATACCACGGCTGCATGGGTTCTCAACCTCCCAGCTATAGAATAGCCGCTATAGAATACCCATGATGGCATCGCGATGCAAGCGACGCTCTGGCAGGGGGAGAGGCGGCGCGATGCCGAGGCTAGGTGGGGTCGGACGGGGAGGCGCCGCCTCGGCGCGCCTGTAGCTTGGCCTTGGCGCGCTTGGCGCGAAAGAACTCTTCGCGCTCCCGCTCCTCCAGCGCCTGCTCGATGCGCGTCACGGCCTCGGTGTACGTGGGGATATAGAGATGCTCCAGGGCGTTCAGCCGCCGCTGGGTGCGGCGTAGCTCCAGCGCCAAGCGCCACACCGTGGTGACCTTTTCGGCCAGGCGGCCGATCAGCTCCAACACGGCGTCCCAATCGAGCTGGGCCTGGTCCAGCACCACGCTGGTGGTGCCCGAGCCATAGGTCAGGTCGGCTTTGAGCACGTCATAGCGCACCATCGGCACCACCACGCCCATGACGCTGCGTGGGGTGATCTCCACATCGACGCTGCGCTGACCCGAGAGCGCCAGGCGGCGCACCCGCTCGGTGCCCATGACGGCGCGGGCCACGTCCAGCCGCTGGTACGCCTCGCCAAAGCGTTCGCTCGCCTCGTGGCGGACCGCCTCGGCCTCTTCCACCATGGCCAGGATCTCGCCGATGAGCACCTCGCGTTTGCGATCCAGCAGCTCGAATCCGCGCCGCGCCACCGCCAGCCGCTGGCGGGCCGTCAGGAGCCCTGCCCGCGTGTTGGGGATGGCGCGGCCCGCGCTGCTCATCGCAGGTCCTCCACCAGGCCGTCGTCGCTCAGGTAACGCTGGGCCAGCTCGTCCTCGCTGACGCGCGCCAGCTCGTCCTCGGGCAGCAGGCTCAGCACCCGCCAGGCCAGGTCCAGGCTCTCGTCTAGCGAACGGGATTCGTCGGCCCCCTGCCGCAGGAACCGCTCCTCGTAGGCCTGCCCAAACTCCAGATAGCGCTGGTCACGGGCCGAGAGCGCGTCGGCGCCGATCACCGAGGCCAGGGAGCGCACCTCGTGCAAGCGGCTGTAGGCGGCATAGAGCTGGTTGGCCACGGCGGGATGGTCGGCGCGGGTGCGCCCCTCGCCGATGGAATCCTTCATCAGCCGCGACAGCGAGGTCAGAATGTTGAGCGGCGGATAGACGCCGCGCGCGTGCAGGTCGCGGCTGAGCACCAGTTGCCCCTCGGTGATATAGCCCGTCAGGTCAGGCATGGGGTGGCTGATGTCGTCGTTGGGCATGGCCAAAATCGGCAGTTGGGTGATTGACCCAGGCCGTCCCCGCAGCATCCCCGTGCGCTCATACAGGCTGGCCAGGTCGCTGTACAGGTAGCCAGGGTAGCCCTTGCGGCTGGGCACCTCGTCGCGCGTGCTGGAGAGCTCACGCAGCGCCTCGCCATAGTTGGTCATGTCGGTCATGATCACCAGCACGTGCATGCCATGCTCGAACGCCAGGTGCTCGGCCAGGCTCAGGGCCGCCCGTGGCGCCACGATTCGCTCCATGGGCGGATCGTCGGCCAGGTTCAGGAACACGGCCGTGTCGGCCATGGCGCCGCTCTCGCGGAACCGCTGCGTGAAAAAGGCCGCATCGTCGTGCTTGACGCCCATGGCCACGAACACGACGGCAAACTCCTGGTCGGTCTCTAACAGATGCGCCTGTCGGGCGATCTGGGCCGCCAGCTCGTTGTGCGGTAGGCCCGACCCCGTAAAGATGGGCAGCTTTTGCCCACGTACCAGCGTGTTGGTCACGTCGATGGCCGACACGCCCGTGACGATCAGATCCCGCGGATAGACGCGACGGACAGGGTTCATCGGCGTGCCGTTGGCGTCCACCATGGCCTCGGGGAGGGGCGCAGGCAGCCCGTCGAGGGGCCGCGCCAGTCCGTCAAAGGTGCG
>Ga0334882_1004138_pt1 | contig 12590 bp, 10 predicted proteins | sample GraSluR1_MG_5_FD_207226 | JGI IMG/M metagenome (GOLD analysis project Ga0334882, IMG submission 207226) | Sludge microbial communities from methane-producing bioreactor in Wageningen University, Netherlands - Granular Sludge_15_04-R1 | ecosystem: Engineered > Bioreactor > Anaerobic >... | reverse complement strand
CTGCCCGGCGGTGATGCACATGCGCGAGCACGGCTACACGGTGGCGCGGCTGTTCGTGGAGACGACCAGGACGGTCAACGAGGCGCTGTGCGAGGGCTCACAGTTCACGGCCGAGTTGCTGGAGTATGACGAGCAGACGGGCCGCAGCGTCCAGCGGTTCTCCAGGAGGGCGAGCCGATGATTCCCTGCACCGACTTCATCCCGGCCTACAGCGAGCTGTTTGGGTACCTCGAGCACCGCGGGGGCAAGCAGGCCGTCGTGGGCTTCTGGCACTACATCGCCGACAACTTCCTGGGCAATCTGCGGGAGCTGGTGGAGGAGCACGGCATCCGGGGCTGCTGGCTGTACTGGATGCGCACGCTCAATGAGGAGGCCGCGGACTTCCAGATGGAGCTGGATGAGGAGACGGGCGAGTTCCGGATCATCATGTACGACTGCCCCTCGAAGGGCATGCTCCTGTCGCTTACGCACATGGAGCCGTATGACGACTACTGCGGGCACTGCCCGGTCCTGTACAGTCGCGTCCTGGAGCCCCTGGGCTATGAGTTCACCACAGACCTGTCGGAGTGTGACCGGGCCAGGTGCTCATGCACGGTGAGGGCCAAGCAGAACCCCTGATTGTGTTGGGGCAGCGGACAATAGGCGGGCGCCGCCCCCGGGGGGGGAGCGGCGCCCGTTTGTTTGGGGCGGGTGGGGCAACAGAGGCGCGGCCGAAGACCCCGCTTCGCCGAGGATGTCATTCTGAGGGCGCCCGCTCCCGCAGGGAGCAGCCCGAGGAATCTCCAGGGGCCAGGAAGCGATCCTTCGCTATCTCGCTGCGTGAGATGGACGCCCAGGATGACATGAGCCAAGCCAGCCGGACTCTTGGGCCGGACCTATGGACGTCAGGCGCCTATCCCGTCTGCTCCCGGAGCTGTGGAGGCTCCGGTGTCGGGTCGGGCTCCCGGAGATGCTCGGGAGTATGGAGCGCGTGGAAGGCCCGGCTCAGGGCGCCGGTCTGCTCGTCGCTGAGCTTGGGGTAGGTTCGTCGGGAGACGAAGAAGATCGCCAGGAAGGCGATGGGGACGCTGATGACGGCGGGCTGCTCGAACTGCCACAGATTGGCGAGCGTCCCGACGACGATCACCGCCGAGATGAGGCCTCCCACGGTGATCCCGGCCAGGGCGCCTTGCTCTGTCATCTTCCGCCACCAGATGCCGCAGGTCAGGAGCGGGAAGAAGGTACTGGCCGCCACGGAGAATGCCAGCCCGACCATCCAGGCGATGTTCCTGTCACGGAATGTGAGCCCGATGCCGATGGCCAGGGCGCCGAAGGCCAGCACGGCGATCTTGGCCGCCAGGATCTTCTGCCTGTCGCTGGCCTGGGGGCGCAGGATCTCGCCATACAGGTCGTGGGCGAAGGCGGAGCTGAGGGCGATGAGCAGGCCCGAGACGGTGGACAGGAGAGCGGCGATGGCTCCGGCGGCCACCAGTGCCTTGGCCCATTCGCCGGCTTCCGCGCTGGTGATGAGCATCATGGTATTGGGGTTGGGCTGGCCCGCCGCGTTCTGTAGGACGGCCTCGGGCCCGAGCACCATGCGGGCGTAGGTGCCCCAGATCGGGGTGGTGATGTAGAAGACCCCGATGAAGATGAGCACCCAGACGGTAGACCACCTCGCTTTGGCGGCGTCGGGGTTTGTGTAGAACCGTGCGAGGATGTGGGGCAGGCCGGCGGTGCCGCAGACCAGGGCGATCAGCAGTGAGAGGCTGTCAAACAGCTTCCATTTCTTGAACGGCCCGAGCCAGGCGTAACCGTTGGGCAGCCGTTCTTGCTCCGCGGAGCTGAACGCCGCGGTGCCCCGGACCGTCGTCCCGCCATCGGCCACCCCGGTCTCCGCGGGTGCACTGATGGCACCCCTGTCCTCATAGGCATGCATCAGCAGTTCAGTGTAGCTGTGCTGCGAGAGGAGGATGACCAGCGGAACGATCATGGCGGTGAGCATGATCCAGAACTGCAGCATCTGGGTCAGAGTGACACCGGTCATGCCGCCGAAAGCGACGTACAGGGTGATCACGCCGCCGAGGATGATGACCCCTGTGGCCCACGGGAGGCTGCCCCCGGTCACCGACTCCATGAGCGTACCGACGCCCACCATCTGGGCGACGATGTACAGCGCCGAGATCACCGAAGTCCAGGCGATGCCCGCCTTGCGCAGTCGGGTGGAGAAGAAACGGCCCTGGCAGAAGTCGGGAATGGTGTACTGGCCGAAGCGGCGCAGGGGACTGGCGATGAACAGCAAGAGGAGGATGTAGCCCGCGGCGAAGCCTGTGGAATACCAGACGCCGTCGAAGCCGTTGGCCCAGACGAAGGCCGCCACACCCAGGAAGGAGGCGGCGCTCAGGTAATTGCTGGAGATCGCCGAGGCGTTGGTGAAGACACCCACCGAACGTCCCGCCACCCAGTAGTCGCTGAGGGTCTTGGTCTTCCGGGCCGACAGAAGCCCGATGACCATCGTCAGCGCCAACACGAGCACCGCCGCGATCAGAGGGAGACTAACGACCATCGCCGATCTCCCCTTCCCACTTGTTGGAGCACAGCGTGTACACAATCGCGATGGCCCAGAACTCAAGGTGCAACACGATGCCTACCCACAGCCAAACCAGCGGGATGCCCATGACCGGCATCAGCATCGCGTCGGGCAGGGCACTATTGAGAAACGGCACAACGAAGACACTGGCCAGGAACACGACTGCCAGCACCGCGCTTAACCTCAACTGCTTGCCTTGCATCTGCTCGTAGGTCAACCGGATACCCTCCCAGCGGTAGTGGAGATGACCACTGCTTCGCGCTCAACATCGGCCGATGTCGGTGTGGCGCCGAGCGGCAGCGTGGCCTGCGGGCAGAGGTTGTCAATGTCCCCCCTTTGCGGAGTCGCTCCTATCGTTCGACACGGCACCCAGAGGTGCGGCCCAGAACCCCGCCTCGCCGGAAACGTCATTCCCAGAGCGTCCGCTCCCGGCAAGACCAGCTCGAGGAATCTCCTGACATTCACCGAGATCCTTCGCTATCTCGCTGCGCGAGATGGGCGATCAGGATGACATCAGCCGGGCCGGCCAGAGCTCTCGGCCGCACCGCCTGGACCGCCCTATCGCGGGCGTCTTCGGATCGCCGGTCGTCCGCCCTTCGGAGACGGCCGGGTCGGCGATCGCGCCCGGCTGCAACAGGTTAACCTATTCTGCAAAGAGGCGGCAAGAGGCGAAGTGAGCGCAGGCCGGGGGGGACGGCAAGGGACGAGGCGGACGAGGCGGCCCGAGGGCACCGGCGGCGACGGGAGCCCCTCGGCCGGGTCAATGGGGCCGCCTACATGCCTGGTTGCCCCGGCCCGAAGGGCTCGGGAGGAGTGTCGTCACAGTATTGGGCATGTGTTGCCGCCGCATTGAGGACGCGCCTACCCACGGGTAGTCACTCGCCCGCGCGTATCCGAGGATGCAAACGGACCTTGCCGGCAGGCTCGCCGGGGCCCCGCCTGCCGTCCTGCCGGACGCCGCGACAACCCGGCCCACTCACGGAAAACCCCGCCCCCTGGCCCTGCGGCGATTGTCACGTCTCGGCATTTGTGATAGAACTACACGATCAAGTTGTCCCTCTGGAGGCTGAGCGCAGTGCCCGACATCTGGTCCCTGGTTCGTGAGAGTGTTCGTCAGATCACGCCGTACTCGCCGGGCAAGTCGTCCAAGGAGGTCATGGAGGAGCTGGGGATCGAGGAGGTCACCAAGCTCGCTTCCAATGAGAACCCTCTGGGCACATCGCCGAAGGCGATCGAGGCGATGCAAAGAGCCCTGCAGGATGTATACGTCTACCCCGATCCCAACTGGGTGGACCTGCGCCGGACTCTGGGCGAGTTCTACGCTGTGGACCCCGAGGGCATCATCATCGGGCGGGGTTCGGATGAGATCATCCACATGATGGGCCTGTCTTTCATAAGCCCCGGGGACGAAGTGATCTACTCCCTGCCGGCCTTCGCCCTGTACCCGTTCACCACCACGCTCATGGCGGGTGTGCACCGCTGCATCCCCTCGGCCAACCACGAGCACGACATCCGGGCCATCGCCGGGGCGATCACCGACAGAACGAAGCTGATCTTTCTCGCCAACCCGTGCAACCCGACGGGGACGATGCTCACCGCCGAGGACATCGCCTGGTTCATGGATCAGGTCCCCGACCACTGTCTGGTGGCCTTCGATGAGGCCTACTACGAGTATGTGGACGATCCGGCCTATCCCGATACGCTGCAGTATGCCAGGGAGGGCCGCCACTGCATCAGCCTGCGGACCTTCAGCAAGGCCTACGGGCTCGCCGGGCTGCGGGTGGGCTACGGCATCGCGCACCCGGAGGTGGCCAAGGCGATCCGCCTGAGCTGCGAGCCCTTCAACGTCGGCCTGCTGTCCTTGGCCGCCGCCGAGGCGGCCCTCGGCGACAGGGAGCACGTGGAGCGCTCGGTGGCCGTGAACCGGGAGGGCAAGCAGTACCTGTACGCCGAGTTCGAGCGTCTCGGCCTGCAGTACCTGCCCACTCAGGCCAACTACATCTTCGTCAACACGGGGATCGACTCGCGCGTGTGTTTCGACCGGCTCATGCGCCGCGGTGTGACGGTGCGCACCGGCGACATCTTCGGCTACGCCACCTGGGTCCGGGTCACCATCGGTACGCGGGAGCAAAACGGCCGCTTCATCACCGCCCTGGAAGAGGCGATCGCGGAGGGGTAGGGGTGTCCGGGGCGCCCTCGCCGGTGGACGGAGGAGAACCGCAGGGGCCGCACGCATACGTCTTCACGGGCCGCACAGGTACTGATAAGGGAAGTGCACGACGATGATCATTGTGATGGCGCCGGGCGCCGGCGAGCAGGACATACTGGATGTCATCGACCGCCTGGAGCAGCGGGGCTACGGGCACCACATCTCCCGCGGGGTGGAACGGACGATCATCGGCGCCATCGGCGCCCCCGAGGGCGAGAAGGAGATGGTGGCCGAGCAGCTCCGGCTGATCCCGGCGGTGGAGCGTGTGGTGCCGATTCTGCGGCCCTACAAGCTGGTGAGCCGCGAGCATGCTCCCGAGACGCTGCCGGTGACGATTGGTGGGGCCCGGTTCGGCGGGGCCAATGTGGGCGTCATCGCCGGCCCCTGCTCGGTGGAGACCGCCGAGCAGACGCTGGAGGCCGCCGAGGGCTGCCGGGCCGCCGGGGCCCACGTGTTCCGGGGCGGAGCGTTCAAGCCCCGCAGCTCTCCCTATGATTTCCAGGGCCTGGGCAAGACCGGGCTGGATTATCTGAAGGCGGCCGGGGATGCGGTGGGCCTACCGATCATCACCGAGGTCATGGACGTGCGCCAGGTGGAGCTGGTGACCGAGGTGGCCGATGCCCTGCAGATCGGCACACGGAACATGGCCAACTTCGATCTTCTCAAGGAGGTCGGCCACACCAGCAAGCCGATCATCCTCAAGCGGGGCTTCGCGGCCACGGCTCAGGAGTGGCTGCGGGCGGCGGAGTACATCGCCGCCGGCGGCAATCTCAACATCATCCTGTGCGAGCGGGGCATCCGCACCTTCGAGACGCAGACCCGCTACACGCTGGACCTGGGGATCATGGCCTGGATGAAGCTGGAGACCCACCTTCCGGTGATCGTGGACCCCAGCCACGCCACGGGCAACCACGCCCTGGTGCCGCCGATGGCACTGGCGGCGGTGGCCGCCGGGGCCGATGGGCTGATGATCGAGGTGCATCCCAACCCGGACAAGGCGCTGTCCGACGGTCCGCAGTCGCTGCGGCCGGACCGCTTCGCGCAGCTCATGGCGGATGCACGCCGGGTGGCGGAGGCCGTGGGACGGGTGATATGAAGGGCACGGACCCCGGGGGAGACTTTCGCCGCCTTGCCGTGATCGGCGTCGGGCTGATCGGCGGGTCTTTCGCCCTGGCCGCCAGACAGCGCGGCCTGGTGGGCAGCGTGGTGGCCTGTGCGCGCAGTCCGGAGACCCTGGCGGTGGCCCTCGACCGCGGCATTGCCGACGAGGTGACCCACGACCCGGCGGAGGCGGTGGCCGAGGCCGACCTGGTCTACGTCGCGGCGCCCGTGCGCGCCACCGAGACGCTGTTTTCGGCCATGGCTCCGGCGCTGCGGCCCGAGGCACTGGTTACCGACGCCGGGAGCACGAAGGCGGCGGTGGTGGCCCTGGCCGACAGGTACCTGGCCCAGCGCTGTGTGTTCGTGGGCGGACACCCCATGGCGGGCTCGGACCTGGCCGGTCCGGCCGCGGCGCGGGCCGACTTGTTCCAGCACAAGACCTACATCCTCACCCCCACGGCCGACACCCCGGTGGCGGCACTGGCCCGCATGCGGGATATCGTCACCGCCATCGACGGCGTGGCGGTTCTGGCCGAGCCCGAACAGCACGATCGGCTCGTGGCCGCCACCAGCCATCTCCCGCACCTGGTGGCCGCCGCCCTCTGCGGGGCCCTGGGAGACCTGGCCGCACGCACCGGAGACATCCGGCCCTTCACCGGCGCCGGGCTGCGCGACGCCACCCGCATCGCCAAGGGGCCACCCGAGGTGTGGAGAGACATTCTGCTGGACAACCGCGACAATCTCAAGACCGCGCTGCGCCTGTTCTCCGACGAGATTCTCCACTACATCGAGGCCATGGAGGCCCAGGACGCCGAGGGCCTCGAGGGGCTGCTGGACAAGGCGCGCGGGTTCCGCCGGAGCCTGGACCCATGAACCGGACCCTGCGCTGCTCTGCCGGCTCCCGCCTGGAGGGCCTTCTTGACGTCCCCGGCGACAAGTCCATCTCCCACCGGGCCGCGATGCTGGGGGCCATCGCGCAGGGCGCCACGCAGGTCGAGGGCTTCCTTGTAGCGGAAGACACGCTCAATACGGTGCGCGCGATGATAGCCATGGGCGTCCCGGTGGAGGGTCTCGGCACCCCGCGGATGGAGATCGAGGGCGTGGGTCTCTGCGGTCTGCACCCACCCGCCGGCCCCCTGGACATGGGCAATTCCGGCACCGGCATGCGCCTTTTGCTGGGGATCTTGGCCGGGCAGAGCTTCTCCGCCACGCTGACGGGAGACGCCTCACTGAGCCGACGCCCGATGGACCGTATCGCCGCTCCGCTCCGCCAAATGGGCCTCCGAGTGGAGGGGCAGGGCGAGAGGCTCACGCCGCCGGTGACCGTGCACGGTGGGAAGCCCGCGGCGATCCACTACGACAGCCCCGTGGCCAGCGCACAGGTGAAGTCGGCGGTGCTCTTGGCGGGGCTGTACGCCGAGGGCGTGACCTCCATCGCCGAGCCCTCGCTCTCGCGGGACCATACCGAGCGCATGCTCGCGGCTTTCGGCGCGGAGCTCTCCACAGGCACCGGCGCCGATGGCCGTCCCGTGGCGAGCCTCCGCGGCTGCCAAGACGGGCTGCGGGGACGGCGGGTCCGGGTCCCCGGCGACTTCTCCTCGGCCGCGTACTTCGTCGCCGCAGCGCTGCTGTGCCCGCAAAGCGCGGTCTCCGTGGCCGGCGTCATCCTCAACCCGACACGGGCGGCGCTGCTGGACGTGCTGGCTCGCATGGGGGCTCAGGTCGCCGTATCCGACCAGGCCGAATGCTCCGGGGAGACGGTGGGGACGATCGCGGCAACCTCCGGCGCGCTGGAGGGGACCACGGTGGCCGGCGACGAGGTGCCGCGGCTGATCGATGAGGTGCCGCTGCTGGCCGTACTCGCCACTCAGGCCGAGGGCACCACGGAGATCCGTGACGCGCAGGAGCTGCGGGTCAAGGAGAGCGACCGCCTCGCCCTGATGGCCCGGGGCCTGCGGGCGATGGGCGCCGATGTGCGAGAGCTTCCGGACGGGCTGGTCATCCACGGCCCCACGCCGCTTGAGGGAGCCCGGATCGACGCCGCCCACGATCACCGCATCGCCATGAGCTTCTGCGTCGCCGGTCTGGTGGCAACGGGAGAGACGGTCATCACCGGCGCGGAGAGCATTGAGACGTCCTTCCCGGAGTTTCCGCAGGCACTGCGGCGACTGGGGGGCGCGGTGGAGGTGGGCTGAGCGTCAGGTACCCCGCCCCCTTGTACGGTTGTGGGGGTGCGTGATGGCTACGGCGAACGACTGCCTCACCCCCCATCGCCGCTTTCCTACGCCCGCAGACGCCCGCAGACACCCGCGGGCGACGGGAGGACGGAGGAACGGCAGCGACCGTGGCGCGTGGTTCCTGGCGCGCAACGGCATCAGCGGCGACGACGGCAACCGCGCGAGCGCCTGCCGTTCTGTAGGGCGCGGACCTGTACCGCGCCACCCTTGACCGGGGGCACAAGGCGCCCCGCCTGCGCACCCGGCAGATGGCGGCCCCATCGACCGAGAACAGGAGGTATCCCTTGTCCGCGAAAGTCCAGGTCGCCATCGACGGGCCCGCGGGGGCGGGCAAGAGCAGCGTGGCGCGCGACGTGGCCCGCGAGCTGGGCTACGTCTACATCGACACCGGCGCCATGTACCGCGCCGTGGCCTATCGCGCCCTGCGGGCAGGCCTGGACGCGGACACGGACGCCGCCGCCATCGGCGAGCTGGCGGGACGGCTGGCCTTCGAGTTTCGCGAGGCGGACGGGGAGCGCAGGCTCCACGTGGACGGCGAGGATGTCTCCGAGGTGATCCGCACGCCTCAGGTGGGCAATCTGTCCTCCCCGATCTCCGCCATTGCCGCGGTTCGCGAGCACCTGGTGGCGGCCCAGCGGGCGATGGCACAGGCCGGCGGTGTGGTGATGGAGGGGCGGGACATCGGCACCGTGGTGCTCCCCGCCGCCCGGGTGAAGGTCTTCCTCACCGCCACGCCACAGGAGCGGGCGCGGCGGCGCATGAAGCAGCTCGCCGAGAAAGGGGTCCACCAGGACATCGACGAGATCCTCGCCGACATCCAGGAGCGCGACCATCGCGACAGCACGCGGGACGTGGCGCCGTTGCGCCGGTCCGAAGGGGCGGTGGAGATCGTCAGCGATGGCATGGAGAAGGCTCAGGTGGTCGCCACCATCTGTCAGATCATCCGGCAGGCCGAGGAGGCACTCTGAGCACCTTGTCCAGCGATATCCGTCTTCCAGGCAAGCGGACCGTCCTGCAGTACAACATGTGCGCCTATGTGCTGGGGCCCGCGTTGTTCCACAGCACCGGTGGCTGGCACGTCTCGGGCCGCGAGAACGTCCCCGCCTCCGGCGGGGCGCTGATCTGCCCCAACCACATCTCGTACCTCGACCCCCCGGCCATCGGCATCGCCGCCAAGCGCCGCTGCTGCTTCATGGCCCGCAAGAGCCTCTTCGAGGTGCCCGTGCTGGGGCCGGTGATCCGCAGCGTGTACTCCTACCCGGTGGACCGTGACGAGGGCGGGCGCCAGGCGATACGGCTGGCCACTACGCTGCTCGAGGCCGGCGAGCTGGTGGTCATGTTCCCCGAGGGCACCCGCAGCCCGGATGGCGAGATGATCGCCGGTCAGCCGGGCGCCGTCTACGTGGCCTCCCGCGCCAACGCCCCCATCATCCCCGCCGCCGTCTGGGGGACGCAGATGGTCATGCCCCGCGGTGGCGGCTTCCACCGCAGCCCCACCTACGTCCGCTTCGGCGAGCCCTTCCACCTCCCCACTCCCCCCGAGGGGGAGCGGCTCTCCAAGGCGCAACTGCAGGAGATCACCGATCTGCTCATGGCCAGGATCGCCGAGCTGCGGGAGCAGATCATCGCCCAGGTGCCGGACAAGGCGCTGCGCAGGGCACAGGCGGTGGCCGAGGCACTGCGGGAGAAGGCCCGGCGTGAGGCGGCACCGGGTGATGGGCAGCAGCCGCCGGAGTAGGAGACCGGTGAACGCCGGCGCTCCCGCCCGCCGCGAGCCGCACCGCGGGCGGCGGCTCGGCAGGGCCCCGGCTCGCGGTCCACGACACCGTCCTCGGGCAGCGGCATGAAGACCGATCGGTCCAGACAGGACCTCCACTCGCCCACGTCCGGGGCGGCGCATGGCCTCCAGTTCGATCCCCAGCGGCAGCACCTCTTCCCCACCGACCGCCGGAGACGTCCACCCTTCAGGCGCGGCGCCGCCGCTCCCCGTATTGAGCAAGCGGCTGCGACGGTTGGGGAACACCCCCTGTGACGCGTTTGGGGGAGTGACGGGTTGGTGACACGTTTTTAGGTGAAGTTTGGCATGTCCCCCTCGTGAAGGGGAGTTTGCCCATTCCGCTGTCACAACGCATCACAGGCCCCAAACGCGTCACAGCCTCAAGGGTCGGAGGGGCGCTGAAGGTCACGCAGGACGCCGGCGGTGTCCCGGGGAACCCTGTCGCAGCAGAACACCGGAGGGAGAGCCCAACATGGCAAAGCAACGCATGGTCGCAGCCCTCATGGGCGACGGCAGTATCGATCTCGTGCAGCAGGATGTCCCCGAGCTGCGGCCGGGGGCGGTGTTGGTGGAGGTCCACGCCTCACTGGTCAGTCCCGGCACCGAGCTGGGCGGGTGGCGTAACCTGAAGGCCCGGGCCGAGAACCCGGACCCGGACGCCAAGCCGCGGCCCTTCGGCTATCAGAACTCAGGGATCGTGCTGGAGGTCGGGGAGGGCGTGGAGGAGTTCAAGCCCGGCGACCGAGTGGCCTGCATGGGCGGGGGCTACGCCCTGCACACCAACTACTCCGTGGTGCCGCATCACCTGTGCGTGGCCCTTCCCGACAACGTGAGCTTCGCCCAGGGGGCGTACAACCATCTCGCCGCCACCGCCCTGATGGCCCTGCGCCGCGGGCAGCCGGAGTTCGGCGAGTTCTGCTGTGTGGCCGGCCTCGGCGTGGTGGGCCAGCTCACCGCCATGCTCTACCAGCTCGCGGGCAATTACGTCATCGGCTGGGACATGATCCCCATGCGTCTGGAGGTGGCCAGGGGCTGGGGCATCGCCGGGACGGTGGAGGTGGGCACGGAGGACGAGGTGCAGGCCACCGCGGATTTCACCGGCGGCCATGGTCTGGACAGCGCCGTCATCGCCTTCGGCGGCAATGCGGACAAGGCCCTCGATGGCCTCACCCGCTGCATGAAGCTCTCACCCGACGGGCACCACTGGGGCGCCATCGTGGTGGTCGGCGGAGCGACCTATACCGTGCCGAGCAATACGACCAATATCGACATCCGCCGCTCCAGCCGCACCGGGCCCGGCTACCATGATGAGGCCTGGGAGTACGGCCCCGCCTATCCGCCGGTGTTCATGCGCTGGACGACGCAGAGCAACCTGCAACTGTGCCTGCGGCTGATCTCCGAGGGCAGACTGAACGTGGATTGCCTCACCACCCACACCGTCCCGCTGGAGAAGGCCAGGACCGCCGTGGATGAGATGATGCAGGACCCCGACGGCATCCTGGGCGTCGTGTTTGAGATGAGCCACTGATCGACCACAGGAAGACCGGGGCCGCCGGGGGCCCCGGTCTTGCGTGCTTCCGGAGGTCTCCCATGCCGCGTTGGATCGCCCTGCTTTGGCTCCTGCTCGCCTGTGGACTGCGCGCCCAGGAGGCTCCGCTGACCAATCCCGGCTTCGAGGCGGACGCCGAGGGCTGGAGCACCTGGGTGGCGAGCAAGGGGGCCGCGGTGAGCTTCGTACCGGGGGAGGCGGGGCACGGCAAGTGCGCCCGACTCCTGGGCTCTGCGGGCTCGCGCGTCATGCTGAGCCAGAGCGTGCCGGTGCGGCCACAGGAATGGTACGAGGTGACCTGCCGCTACCTGGCCGGACCCAACGGCGACAACGGCGGCACCATGGGCTTTCTGCGCCTGACCTTCCGCGACGCCAATGGGCGCTTCGTCGACTACCCGGCCCAGGCCCAGTTTCTCGACACCTTCGACCGCTGGGCGTCCGAGCGGCTCCCGGTCAAGACCCCCCTCTCGGCCGCGACCCTGGCCATCGAGATCAACCAGAGCGGCGCCTCCGAGGTGTGCGTGGACGACGTTTCGGTACAGACCACACAGGCCCCGGAGCCCGAGCCCAACACGTGGGATCAACTGGCATCCCGGCGCTCCGAGCCCCTGTGGTTCTCGGCCTGGCAGTACAACCACGGCGCCGAGCATTTCCGCAGGTACGGCCTCAAGTACGGCTGGCACTACGTGCTGGCCGAGCAGTTCGCCGAGGCCAAGGAGAGCCGCGCCATCGGGCTGTGGTCGGATGACCGCTCGGTGGAGCACCTGCGCCGCGAGGGCGTCCCGGCGGTGGTGTACCTGCACTCCGGGGCCGAGGCGTACCGCAAGGCCCACTACGGCGGCAATCCCCCCGAGGACATCGCGCCGATGCTGGACCCCGTCTGGCACGACGGCTACGTGGAGGCCTGTCGCCGGGCGTGTGAAAGGCTGGGCGAAAGCCCCGGGCTGGCCTACGTGTTCGTCCAGGACGAATCCTTCGGCCGCTGGGCCCATGGGCCGATACCGGCGGACAAGCGGGTCTCGACCCAATTCTGGAACCGCCTGGAGGAGGAGGTGCGCAGCGGTTACGGAGACGGCCGCTTCGGGCTCCCGGAGGACCCCGACGACAAGGACCCGTACCGCTGGATAGCCTTCCTGAGCTGGGCCAATGAC
>Ga0334882_1004132_pt1 | contig 12601 bp, 13 predicted proteins | sample GraSluR1_MG_5_FD_207226 | JGI IMG/M metagenome (GOLD analysis project Ga0334882, IMG submission 207226) | Sludge microbial communities from methane-producing bioreactor in Wageningen University, Netherlands - Granular Sludge_15_04-R1 | ecosystem: Engineered > Bioreactor > Anaerobic >... | reverse complement strand
CCACTCCGGAGTGGGTTGGGACACGGCGTGTAGAGTTGCCCGCGTCACACTGACCACCGCCATACCGGCCGTGGTGACCGTTTCCCTCAGCGTCGAGGACCCTGCTCGTGCACCCGGCCCGGTGCGGCCGGATTCCCGTGTGGCCCGACATCCTGGAGGAAGCTCGTGTCCCAGACCGCCATCCGTTCCGGGTCGGCGACTCCCGCCGACGTCCGCTCCACCACCCGGCGCGACAACCTGGTGATCAACCTGTTGCTCGTCTCCGCGTTCGTCGTCATCCTCAACGAGACGGTGATGGGCGTGGCGATCCCGCGCCTGATGACCGATCTGGGCGTCACCGCGGTGGCGGCACAGTGGCTGACCACCGCGTTCATGCTGACGATGGCCACGGTCATCCCGATCACCGGGATGCTCATCCGGCGGTTCCCCACCCGGGTGCTCTTCATCACCGCGATGTCGCTGTTCTCCCTCGGCACCGCGGTGGCTGCCGCCGCGCCCGGGCACGAGGTGCTGCTGGCCGGCCGGATCATCCAGGCCTGCGGGACGGCCATCATCATGCCGCTGCTGATGACCACGGTGATGACCCTGGTGCCCGAGGAGGTCCGCGGGCAGCGGATGGGCAACATCTCCATCGTCATCTCCGTGGCGCCCGCGATCGGCCCGACCATCTCGGGTCTGGTCCTCAGCGTGCTGAGCTGGCGGTTCATGTTCGTCCTGGTACTGCCGATCGCGCTGGCCGTCCTGGTGCTCGGCGCGCTCCGGATGCCCGACGTCAACGAGCCGGTGCACGCACCGATCGACGTGCCGTCGGTGATCCTGTCCGTCCTGGGATTCGGCGGGCTGGTGTTCGGCCTGAGCAGTCTCGGCGGTGCCACCGGTCAGGGGGTGCCGACCACTCTGATCGTCACCCTGGCGACCGGCGCCGTGGGACTGGCCCTGTTCGTGTGGCGGCAGCTGGTGCTGCAGCGCAGCGACCGGGCGCTGCTGGACCTGCGCACCTTCCGCAACCCGACTTTCGCCGTCTCGGTGGTGATGTTCGTCGTCAGCATGATGGCGCTCTTCGGCACCCTGATCCTGCTGCCGCTGTTCCTGCAGAACGTGCTGGGCATGACCGTCCTGGACAGCGGCCTGCTGCTGTTGCCCGGTGGGCTGGTGATGGGACTGCTCGCCCCGCCGGTGGGCAAGCTCTTCGACCGGGTCGGCCCGCTCCCCCTGCTGGTCCCCGGCACGATCCTGGTCGCCGGAGTGCTGTGGATGCTCGCCCTGGTCAGCTCACCGGCCACGCCCTGGCCGGTGTTCCTGGCCGCCCATGTGGTGCTTAGCATCGGTCTGGCACTGATCTTCACCCCGCTGTTCACCTCCAGCCTCGGGTCGCTCCCCCAGCACCTCTACGCGTACGGATCGGCGACGGTGTCGACGGTCCAGCAGGTGGCCGGGGCGGCCGGCACCGCCCTGTTCGTCTCCACGATGGCGGTCACGGCGGCACGCTGGACCGCCGGGGAGGCGACCGCGATCGTCGCCGAGGCGGCCGGGATCCGGGCCGCCTTCCTGGTCGGGGCGATCCTCAGCACCCTGGCGATCGTCACCGCGTTCTTCATCCGCCGGCCACCTCGTACGGCAGGGGCGCCGGTCACCGATCAGCCCTGATCCTCGTTCGTACCGCGGCGAGGATCCGCCGTACGGCGAGCACCCCGACCACGGCGAAGGCGATCCCGCCGGCGACGTTCTTGACCAGTGCGGCGCCGCCGCCGGCCTCGATGAGTGGCGATGTCGGCACCCGGCCGGCGGCGAGGATCGACCATGCAGCGGCGTTCTCCAGGTAGTCGGCCAGCATCCCGGCCAGGGCGGGGGCGGCGAGGGCGATCCGCCACCTGCCCGGCAGATCCCGGGACAGCAGCATCGTCCAGACGAGGAGCGCGGCGGCGAGCAGGGCGGGATAGACGAGATCGAGCAGTTCCATCGTCGCGTACGCCCTCAGGCCGTCGGTGCCGCACGCCGCGACGAAGGCCTGCGCGTCCGTACGAGACCAGGAAAAACGCCCGTCGAGCGGCGGGACACCGCAGGCGGTCCGGACACCGGGCATCGCCCGGCCGAACATCGCTGCCGCCGCGACGGCGTAGACGCCGGTGAGGATGCCGATGGACCACCACCGTGCCCGCGCGGCGCTCACAACATCCCTCGCTCCGCGGAACGCGCGGAGAACCGGGCCTCGCGCAGGACCGCACCCTTCGACGACGTATCACCGCCCCGTTGCATGATCCGACGATATCGGATCGATCCGGAGGGCCGACCGCCCAGCCGACCGTCCCGCCTGGCTACCCTGGGAACGTTATGGCGCATCTGCTCGGGGCCGAGGCCCTTCACCTGGAATACCCGACCAAGCTGGTCTTCGATGCGGTCACCCTCGGGGTGAACGAGGGCGACCGGATCGGCATCGTCGGCCGCAACGGCGACGGCAAGTCCAGCCTGCTCGCAATGCTAGCCGGGCGACGTACGCCCGACGGGGGTCGGGTGACCGTCCGCAACGGGGTGCGGATCGGCGTGCTGGACCAGGCCGACACCCTTCCCGACGAGGAGACCGTCGGTCATGCCGTCGTCGGGGACACGCCAGAGTACTCCTGGGCCGGCGACTCACGGATCCGCGACATCATCGCCGGCTTGCTCGGCGATCTGGACTGGGACGCGTCTCTCGCCACACTGTCCGGCGGGCAACGGCGGCGGGTGGCGCTGGCCGCCCTGCTGACCGGCAACTGGGACGTGCTGGCCCTGGACGAGCCGACCAACCATCTCGACCTCGAGGCGATCACCTGGCTGGCCGAGCACCTCAAGCGCCGGTGGGCCGCCAACGCCGGTGGACTGTTGGTGGTCACCCACGACCGGTGGTTCCTTGACGAAGTGTGTACGGCGACCTGGGAGGTGCACGACCGGATCGTCGAGCCCTTCGAGGGCGGGTACGCCGCCTACATCCTGCAGCGGGTGGAACGGGACCGGCAGGCGGCCGCTGCCGAGGCCCGCCGGCAGAACCTCGCCCGCAAGGAGCTGGCCTGGCTGCGCCGTGGGGCGCCGGCGCGTAGCTCGAAGCCGAAGTTCCGCATCGACGCGGCCAACACCCTGATCGCCGACGTCCCGCCGATCCGCGACACCGTCGCCCTGCAGTCGCTGGCGGTCTCCCGGCTCGGCAAGGACGTGGTCGATCTGCTGGACGCCTCGGTGGCGTACGGCGAGCACCAGGTGCTGCGGGACGTGGAATGGCGGCTGGCGCCGGGCGAACGCACCGGCATCCTCGGGGTCAACGGCGCCGGCAAGTCCACCCTGCTGGGGCTGATCGACGGGTCGGTGGCACCGACCTCGGGCCGGGTGAAGCGCGGCGCGACGGTGAAGATCGCCACCCTCAGCCAACGGCTGGACGAGCTCGAGGAGCACCTCGACGAACCGGTCCGGGTGGTGATCGGCCGGCTGCGGACGACCTACACCCTCGGGGCAGGATCCAGGGCCCAGGAGCTCACCCCGGCCCAACTGCTGGAGCGGCTCGGCTTCTCCGGCGCCCAGCTGTCGACACCGGTGAAGGATCTCTCGGGCGGCCAACAGCGGCGACTGCAGCTGCTGCTGATCCTGCTCGACCAGCCCAACGTACTGATCCTCGACGAGCCGACGAACGACCTGGACACCGACATGCTCGCCGCTCTGGAGGACCTGCTCGACTCCTGGCCGGGCACACTGATCGTCGTCTCGCACGACCGGTACTTCCTGGAGCGGGTCACCGACCAGCAGTACGCCATCCTCGATGGGCACCTGCGGCACCTGCCGGGAGGGGTGGATGAATACCTGCGGCTGCGGGCGGCGCAGGAGGCGGCGACCGCCGACCGGCCCGCCGCGCCCCGGGCCCCGGAGCGCGGCACCCCCGACGCGACGGCATCGGGCACCCTCTCCGGCCGGGAACTCCGCGCGGCGGAGAAGGAACTTTCCTCCCTCGAGCGGCGTGTCGAACGATTGCGCCACCAGGCCGCCGAGGCCCGTACGAAGCTCGCCGACCTCGACCAGTCGGACTATGAGCGGCTCGGGACAGAGATGGCTGCGATCACCCGACTGGAGGACGAGGCCGAGTCGTTGGAGGAGCGCTGGCTGGAGCTGTCGGTGCTCTTCGACTAGTCGATGCCGCGGGACCTGGCGCCGTCCTCCGGCCGGCTCAGGCCGATCGTCTGAGCACCAGACCGAAGTGGTACGGGGGCAGCTCCGTGTACGCCTCCTGCGCCAGGCCGGCGGCAGCGGCCCAGCCGGCGATCTGCTCCGGGGTGGGTCGGATCTCCATCGACGGCCCGCGCGGAGTGTCCTCACGCTTCCAGTGGATCACCCCCACCCGCCCCGAGGGGGTGAGCAGTGCGGCGACGCGGCGCAGCAGGGTCACCGGTTCCTCGGCGTGGAGGATGTTGAACAGGGTCACGTAATCGATCCGGCCCCGGTACGGCGCCAGGGCCTGCGCAGCCTCCGGTGAGGCGACGTCGCCGGTCAGCAGGACGACGTTCGCCAGCTGCCGCTCGGCGATCTTCCGTCGACAGGCGGCGATCATCTCCGGATCGATGTCGACCCCGATGGCCGTGCCGGAGATCATCGTGGCCGCGGGGATCAGGAAGGTGCCGTAGCCGCAACCGACATCGAGGAGGTCGCCGACGGTGTCATCGACGCCGAGGGCGGCGAGGATCCCGCGGGGATCGAAGTAGGTCGTCCACCACTCCTCGGTCGGCATGCCCGACTCTCGATACTTCACCGGGATATTCTCGTTCCTCGCCACGCGAGCCGGGCGAGATGCTCGCCCGGTCGACCCACAGCGGGTGGCGCTGGCCTGGGAGCTGGCACTAGCCCCGGTGGTGATCCCGATTCCCGGCGCTTCCCGACCGGCGAGCGTACAGGACTCGGTGCAGGCGATCGATCTCACCCTCAGCGCCGATGAGGTCGCCCGACTGTCGGCGGTGTGACGCCCAGCGGTCCGCTCCCCCGCCGGGCCCGGCATCCCCGCCACCCCAACCGGTCGCCGAGTCACGTCCGAGCGGATCACAGCCGAGGATCCCGAGCGAGTGGCCGCGCGTCAGCCGGGCCCTGGTGCAGCGGTCGGCCGCCTGTCGGGTGAGCGACGGCTGGTGCTGACCCGGCCAGTGTTGGTACATCATCGGAGTGCGTCCTTGTGTGCGCGCAGTGCCTCCACGACCAGGGCATGGTCGTCGTGCATCTCCAGGCCACTGACACCGACGGCGCCGACCAGCGTGCCCTGCACCCGGAGCGGGAAGGCGCCGCCTGCCGCGGCGTACAACAGCGGATCCAGGGCGGCGTGCGTGTCGAACGACTCCCCGACCGCGGCGTACTTCACCCGCACCGCGAGCGAGGACCGCCCATAGTGCTTCACCACCCGGAACTTCCGGTCGAGCCACGCGTCATTGACCGCCGCCGAACCCTGCACACCGGCATGGAAGGCACGCTGCTCACCGAGCATCACGGCGATCGCGACCCCCAGGCCACGATCGATCGCCACCCGACGCAGCCAGGACCCGACGGCCCACGCGTCCTCCAGGCCGAACCGCACGAAGTCCAGGTCGGTCTCCTCCGCTGCCAGTTCGCCGATCAGCTCCTCCGGGGTCAGCTGCCGGTAGCCCGCGCCCGCGTCGATCATCGTCGATCTCCTCCACTCGTGGCGGGATCTCCTTCGCGATACAGGCTGCCACACCTGTCTGACACCGAGGACCCCGATGACTTACATGTTACATATGAATAAAATGTCCTGTCAATATAAACGCCATGACAGCATTATGGTCTGTATCACGACCACCCCCTCCCTGATCCGCCGACCGGATCGAGGTCCACCGAAGAGGGGCGGACACGCCACAGGGGGCACCCGGACGGGCACCCCCTGCGACAGTGCGGACGGCGATGGGCAATCAGAGGCGCTCGGCACTGAACCGCAGCGCCCGGACGATCTGGACCGCGCCCATCACGACCAGCGAGATGCCGAGCAACCACCACAACGCCAGCGCGCCGTAGAGCGGGGAGAACAGCAGGATGATCCCGGCGATGATGGTGATCACGGCGTAGATGATCACCCACACCTTGGACGGCACCCCGCGCAGCAGGGTCAGCGCGGCGACACCCTCGATGATCCACAGGATGCCGACGGTGATCCCGAGCACGATGGCGAGCAGCTCGGTCGCGGTGCGCAGATTGGCCAGGGCGACCACCCCGCCGATGATGAACAGCGCACCGAGGACGAGGTGGCCGATCCGGGCCCAGATCCCGTAGCGCTTCGCGAAGATCCCCAGGCCCAGGTAGACCAGACCGGTGATGATGGCGTAGATGGCGATGACCGCGGCGACAACGGCCGCCGTCTTGCCGGGCCAGACAAGGATCAGGACGCCGATGACGAGGGCGACGAGCCCGCCGACCCCCCACGCGGTGCGGATCACAGTGCTGGCCCTGTCGAGTTCGTTGTCGATAGCTTCGGTGGACATGCGCTTGAGACCTCCTGGCTGATGGTGCCGGTCATGGCTGATGGTGCCGGTCACTCCCGGTGTGCACACGCGCCCGTCCGCGAAGCCCCATTGACCCCGGAGACACTGCGGAGGTGTGCTTCCCAGGCACTGCGGAGCCTATCGGGGCAGGGGGCCACCGCCACCCCGAGGAGGGTGAGGTCGGACGGCACCAACCTCACAGAAATGTGATCTGGACCACAGAAGGAGCGGCGGGTTACCCTGAGCCATGAAGATCCGCGACCTGCTCCGACGCAAGGGGAACAACGTACTCACCCTTGCGGTGACCGCGACAGTCGCCGACGCCGTCAACGTGCTCCGCGACCACGGCATCGGCTGCGTCGTTGTGACCGACTCCACCGGCGCCATCGCCGGCATCGTCTCCGAACGCGACATCTCCCACGCCTTCGGGGCCGTCGCCGCCGAGTCCCCGGTCAGCGACCTGATGACCAGAGACGTACGGACCTGCCCACCCGACGAGGACGTCGAGGCCCTTGCCGCCCTGATGACCGACCAACGAGTCCGCCACGTGCCGGTGGTCGAGAACGGCCGGCTCAGCGGGCTGGTCAGCATCGGCGACGTCGTGAAGGCGCACCTCGACGAACTGCGCCGGGAGCGGGACCACCTCGTCGCGTACGTCCAGTCCTGATCCACTCCCCTGATCGATCCGAGTCCGAACCGTCCGAAGGTGAAGCGGCGTTGACGGCCGGCCCCCGCCGGCCGGTCAGCGCCGCTTCACCACGACCGTCCGCAGCATCATGTCGTTCAGGCTGCGCCGGTCCGGTCCGATGACGACCGCGGGGAGCACCAGGCAGATCATCAGGGTGCGGACGACCGCCGCCCAGAAGCTGACCGGGTGCCCGTCGACGCGGGTGACCCCGATCCCGACGACGCGTTGGCCGAGGCTGGAGCCGGTCAGTCCGGTGAGCAACGCCTTCTCGATGAAGAACACGATCAGCGTGGCGAACTTCTCCGGCCCGGTGCTGGACAGCACGGCTCCCCAGGTGATCAGCGCGGCCACCAGCATCGCCACCGCCCAGTCCACGACCAGGGCGGTGATCCGTTGCCCCCAAGACGCCAGCGCACCGCGCCCCTCGGCGGGCAGCCCCAGGGAACGGCCCGGGTAGTCCTGGTCACGGGTGGGTCCCGAGGTGGTGTTCGTCACCCGGACAGGCTACCCGTCCACCGTCCGCGACCCGTACGTCGCCGATCACGGTCCTCCCCGATCGTGGCCCTGCCGATCAGGGTCCCCCGCCGGTCGCGCCACGACGTGCCAGCCGTAACATGTCCGCAATAGCCGTGCAACGGCCGAGAAATCCGTCATTCCTAGGCTGATCACGCAGTTCACCACTACCTACCATTTCGGAGGCGCTATGTTCCAGGGAGCTGACGACCTGTTGGCCTACGTCAAGGAACAGGACGTCGAAGTCATCGACGTCCGGTTCTGCGATGTCCCCGGCGTCATGCAGCACTTCGCGGTCCCCGCCAAGTCGTTCGACAAGGACGCGTACGAGGAAGGCCTGGCGTTCGACGGCTCCTCGATCACCGGCTTCCAGAAGATCCACGAGTCGGACATGGCCCTGCTCCCGGACCCGACCACGGCCTACATCGACCCGTTCCGCAAGGCGAAGACGCTGGTCCTGGACTTCTACGTGCACGACCCGATCACCAAGGAGCCCTACAGCCGCGACCCGCGCAACATCGCGCGGAAGGCGGAGGCCTACCTGAAGTCGACCGGCGTCGCCGACACCGCGTTCTTCGCTCCGGAGGCCGAGTTCTACATCTTCGACGACGTGCGCTACGACACCAACGCGCACGAGAGCTATTACCACATCGATTCCGAGGAGGCCGCCTGGAACACGGGCACCGCCAAGGAGGGTGGCAACCGGGGCTACCACGTGAAGACCAAGGGCGGTTACTTCCCGGTCGCCCCGGTCGACCACTTCGCCGATCTGCGGCAGGACATGGTCCGCAACCTCGAGAATGCCGGCCTGACCCTCGAGCGGGCCCACCATGAGGTCGGTAACGCAGGTCAGCAGGAGATCAACTACCGCTTCAACACGCTGCAGTCCGCCGGTGACGACGTGATGAAGTTCAAGTACATCATCAAGAACACCGCCTGGGAGGCCGGCAAGACGGCCACCTTCATGCCGAAGCCGGTCTTCAACGACAACGGCTCGGGCATGCACGTGCACTCCTCGCTGTGGAAGGACGGCCAGCCGCTGTTCTTCGACGAGAACGGCTACGGCGGTCTCTCCGACATCGCCCGCTGGTACATCGGTGGCCTGCTGGCCCACGCGTCGTCGCTGCTCGCCTTCACCAACCCGAGCGCGAACTCCTACCACCGCCTGGTGCCGGGCTTCGAGGCTCCGGTCAATCTGGTCTACTCCCAGCGCAACCGCTCGGCCTGCATCCGGATCCCGATCACCGGCCCGAACCCGAAGGCCAAGCGCGTCGAGTTCCGCTGCCCCGACCCGTCCTCCAACCCGTACCTGGCCTTCTCGGCGATGCTGCTGGCCGGCCTCGACGGCATCCAGAACCGGATCGAGCCGCCGGAGCCGATCGACAAGGACCTGTACGAACTGCCGCCCGAGGAGCACGCCGACATCGCCACCGTTCCGGCCTCGCTGGAGGGTGCCCTCGACGCACTGCGCGCCGACCACGAGTACCTGCTCGCCGGCGATGTGTTCACCTCCGACCTGATCGAGACCTGGATCGAGCTGAAGGAGGGCGAGATCGCCGCCCTGCGTCAGCGCCCGCACCCCTACGAGTTCGACCTCTACTTCGACATCTGATCCGAGGGGTCTTCACCACCCTCCTGCCAGTAGTCGCCGCAACGGCGGCTGACCCGCGAAGACGTCTTCGAGCGTCTTCCGGCGTCAGCCGCCGTTCGTCGGTCTGGGGCCCCGGCGCGGCCCCAAGGGTTGGTCACGAAGCCCTCGACGCCGCCTTCCTGGGCAAGCTCACTACCGAGGACGGGAGTCCGAGGAGGAAGAGGACGACGACGACCAGGACGAGTGACCACCACACGCTCGACTACTACCGCTTATCGATAGTATCGCTGCACGTTAGAATCGTGTCGTGATCCGGTCCTTCAAGAACACTGACACGGAGAAGGTCTGAAATCGCGAGCACGTCCGGGCCTTCGGGGACGAGGTGCAACAGGCCGCGCAGAAGAAGCTCCGCCTTCTCAATGCGGCCTCAGCACTGAACAGCCTGCGGGTACCACCCGACAACCGGCTGGAGAAATTGGTCGGCGACCGTGCCGGCCACTACTCCATCCGCATCAACGACCAATACCGAATCTGCTTCGTCTGGAGCGACAACGGCGCAGACGACGTCGAGATCACCGACTACCACTGAGAGGAGACCGATCATGGCCAAGGTACACGACCCGATCACTCCCGGCGAGATCCTGCTCACTGAGTTCCTGGAACCGCTGGGCATCACGCAGTACCGCCTCGCCCAGGCAACCGGACTCCCCCAGACCCGGATCAGCGAGGTCGTGCGCGGTAAGCGCGCCATCACCGCAGACACCGCCCTGCGGCTGTCCAAGGCCCTCGGCGTCGATGACCGCTTCTGGATCAACATCCAGACCGACTACGACCTCGAAGTCGAGCGCGACCTGCACGCCGACGAATTGGCCAAGGTGACCGCCCTGGTGGCGAGTTGAGGGCCGGCCACCGAAGCCCCCACTGCGGGCCCCAGAGTGCGCGGAAGGTACACACCCGCAGGTCAGCTTGAGTGTCCCCGTCACTACTTCGACATCTGATCAGTTCGACGCGCCACTCCGCGGGCCCAGGACCAGCTCGCCGCTCCCTGCCCTCAGGGTCTTCGGCACTCCTACTGCGGCCTCGGAGAGATTCCCAGCGCGTTCACAGGCGTACCGGCGGCCCCGTACCGGGATCCGCCGACCGGGCACCGGCTCTCCACCGCCGGCCGTGACCTCGTCGTAACAACGGCCGATGGCAGAGGTCGAGGAGCCCCGCCGGCCCTGTTCCCCCAGGCCCGGAATGTATACTTTCGGTTAGGTCAGCGGTATTTCCGCGTTCGCACGCCCGTCACGAGGACGTCAACTTCGGGTTGAGTACGTTTACCTTGCCTCGATAGACCCGTACGTGGATTGCGACGTCGCCTCCGGTGCAGGGCCACATCGAGTGGCGTGCATGTTCCGCATATTTCCCGGAACCACCACCGCGGTGCGCAGGAGTGGCTTGTTGCGCTCCAGAATCGAGAATCGCATGATTGCAGTGGTTGGCTTTTCCGCACGCTCCGCCGGTTCCTCCGATGCGGACGAGTTCTGGCAGATCGTGGCCGGTGCAGTGCCACAGTTCGCCCCCGCCCCCTTCGATCGATGGCGGGAGGACTCCGTGCTCTCGCACGAGCGCAGCCGTCCCTTCACCTCGTACACCAACACCATGGCCGCCTTGGAGGATCCCTACGGTTGGGACCGGGCCGGCTTCGGGATCCCGGTCGCGCGGGCACGGGGGATGGACCCCCAGCAGCGCCTCGCCCTCACCCTGGCCCGGGAGACGTTCGACCGCGCCGGGCGGACCCCCGAGTCCGTCGCCTGACGCGGCATCGGGACCATCGTCGGGGTGAGCTCGAACGACTACCGGATGGTCACCGTCGCACCGGTGATCGCCCGGATGACCACCGACGGGTCCTTCGGGGTCGACGACCCCGAGGTGAAGCAACGCCTGATGGCCGGAGCGTCGTCCGCGATCCAACGGATCGGCGGCTACTCGATGTCCGGCGTCCTGAACAACATCATCCCCTCCGTCGTCCAACAACAGTTCGACCTCAACGGGCCCTCGTTCTCTGTCGACAGCGCCTGCTCCTCCGGACTCACCGCGATCCACCTCGCCTGCACCCTGATCGAGTCGGGTGAGGTCGACGAATGCCTGGCCGGCGGCGTCTACGTGGCGCTGACCCCCGACGTCCTGATCGCCTTCGCCCAGGTCGGCGCCCTGTCGCCCACCGGGCGCTGCCAGCCCTTCACCGCCGCGGCCGACGGCTTCACCCTCGGCGAGGGCGGTGCCCTCCTGCTGCTCAAGAACCTCGAATTGGCGCGGCGCGACAACGATCCGATCTACGCGGTGATCGAGGGATGGGGAGCCAGCTCCGACGGCCGTGCCCCCGGCATCATGACCCCGACCAGCGAGGGACAGGTGCGCGCCATCCGGGCCGCCCGGCGGCGCGCCGGCGGGGACTTGCCGGTCGACTACATCGAGGGTCACGGCACCGGCACCACCGTCGGTGACGCCCAGGAGATCCTCTCGGTCGCCGGCACCGATCCCGATCCCGCCGGACCCGGCCTGCCGATCGGCTCGGTCAAGGCGATCGCCGGCCACACCCTGGCCGCCTCCGGCGCCCTCTCGATGGTCAAGGCCGTGCAGATGATCCGCCACCAGACCGTCCCGCCGCAGCCCCCGGTGCGCACCGGGGTGCACCCGGGCCTCGAATCGACCCGGCTGCACGTGGCCGGCCACCGGGACCGCAACCGCGACGTACGGCGCATCGCCATCAACTCTTTCGGATTCGGCGGGGCCAACGGCCACCTGCTCGTCTCCCATCCCGAAGGAACCCTGTGATGAACGTGATGAACCCTTCCCTGCTGCTCCTCTCCGGCACCACCGCCGACGATCTCCGGGCCCGCTGTGAGACCGTCCTGAACTCCTTCGACGACCACGCCAATCACGACATCTCCCTGGCCGACCTGCAGGCCCGGCTCGCGGTCGTCACGCCCGGACCGCACCGCCTCGCCATCGTCGCAGCCACCGTCGGGGAGGCCCGTCGGGCGCTGCGCCGGGCGACCGACCTGCTCCCCGACCTCACCGACGACCCTGCCGACCCGGCGCACTGGTATGCCGCCACGGTGGCCGACAGCCCCCTCCGGGTGGCCTTCGTCTACCCCGGTCAGGGGGCCCAGCGGGTCGGTGACCAGCGCGTCCTGGCCGATCTCGACCCGGTCTTCGCAGATCGCTGCGTCCAGCTGCTCGACTCCGCGGTCGTCCCCGGGCTGCAGCCTCTGGTGACGGCGGGCTGGTCCGGTGCCCCGGACCACACCGACGTCGACAGCACGCCTC
>Ga0334882_1004131_pt1 | contig 12602 bp, 9 predicted proteins | sample GraSluR1_MG_5_FD_207226 | JGI IMG/M metagenome (GOLD analysis project Ga0334882, IMG submission 207226) | Sludge microbial communities from methane-producing bioreactor in Wageningen University, Netherlands - Granular Sludge_15_04-R1 | ecosystem: Engineered > Bioreactor > Anaerobic > Unclassified... | reverse complement strand
GTCTCAGGGTCAAGCTCTATTGCTTTAGTAAAATCGGCTATCGCTCCACGATAATCTCTCAATTCAAATTTACCAGCCCCTTTTAATAAATAATCAACTGATGTTTGACTGAGTCCTAAATAGGTTACTAATAATGTAGTGAGTAAAAAGAATGATTTCTTCATTACCGTTTATCTTAGGATGCTTAGTTTTTAAAGAAATTGTTAAGGTACGTTTTTATTCTGGACTAATTGACCCCAATGAAGAAATATGTCATTCTGTCGAAAACAGGGCCAAATGTATAAGGGGAATCGAACCTAGTTTGTTAGAATACATAAATACAAGCAGATATATGAAGAGTAAAGTCAGTGGTATCCTAATAAGTAACCAAATTAGTTATTCCGCTTTCCTTCTTCTTTTGTAACCCTTTGCCTGATAACTCTTTTCTTTTATGAGATAGTTTGTTATAATTATCTAGTAGAATAAAAGTTCGTTATTAATATAAAGTTAGGAGGTTTTACTCATTTGGTTTATCTTCTACTCGAGATCCTGTTATACCTCCCTGTTCTCTCTTCTCCCTCAGCGCTCTCAAAATCGCCATATAATTCAGCAAGCTTGTCGTTTCCACCTTTTTATTATTAGTTTCGTCATTCTGGCAATTTTCTTTCGCATTATCAGATCCCGTCTTATTATTAAACCCTATATTTTCATTTTGTTTATAAACTGAGATATGATCTTTAATGATTCTGATCATCCGATTTGTTTCTTGTAGCTCTTCCTTAAATTGATTGATGACGATAATTTCCAAATATCTCCGTAATTTAGGGTTAGTAACAGAAAACCAGATAAGAAAATAAACCCAAATCGTCCCAATAATTACTGCTACTTTTAACCCCATCTTACTTGATCCTAACCGATCAAAAAGTAAGTTATATGGTCCCATGGTCCCAATTATTGAAAATCCGACCAATATTATTCCTGCAAAAAATCTATATATTCTCTTCCATACATAATTAATTCGGATACTTTTTCTTTTTGCAGTGTATTGTTTCAAAATCACAAACAACTGATCTTTATTCATTTGATTTAAATAAATGTATATTCGTGGCGGACTTTCATAGCGTATTTTATTAAAAAGTTTCGGATCCAATGATTTATGACTTCTAACAGGTTCCTCAAAGCTTGTTAGCTCAGGTGAATCTTCATCAACACTCTCTTTAGTTCTGTTCATTCTTAATCAGTTTTTCTATGAATTTCTTGTTTGTTGTAATGATGAAATGACAGATTACTAATTTGTTTATTCTACATCCATAGATACATATCTCTTTTTGTTGAATCTATTTATCAGATAAATATTTGTAGTACTCCTATCAAAAAGAACGTGGACTTAAATCTTACAGTTCTGAAGGTACCGCTAAGCACCCCATCCACAATAAGCAAAGCCCACGTCGCTCGTGAGCGCATTGCTTATAATTCTTGTGGATTTCAATAAATTAGCGGTTTTACAGAACCAGAATCATAGCTTACGCTTTATTCAATATGTTTGTTGTATCCGATAATTCAATTCATAGGCTCAATTTGTATGTAAATTTATGAAATATTAATCAAATTGCAGATATTTGATCCTGTTGCATTTCTATTAATCGTTAAGACTATGACTGCGTTCGAGTTTAATCAAATGGATGAGGGTGACAGATATAATTATAATTATGGCCAAAGGGGAAATAACTATGTCAAGTTTATTTGCTTCCGCAAAGAGAAGGACTACACTTACTTCCTGTGGGATTGCAAATATTTCTTTGTTGAAATGTGTCATTCTTGCGTCGGTAAAAATGTCATAAGTATACATGGTCTTGAACTTGCTGACGATAGGATAAATTATTATATTGATTTTGCTAAGAAGGCTGGTATTCAATAAGGAATTATAAATAATTCTTTTATTCCTTGCCTATAGTTTTATATTCTCATTATCCAATTAAACCACTACATTTCACCTTAATCCTTTTAAATAGATCGAGGCTTCACTTCAGGAGTATATTTTATATCTCTGCCACACAGTATATTTAAGCATGTAATTAAATCAGCAGTATGCAATGACAACACAGAATTGTAATCATCTTTTCTATAGCCTCCAAAAAGCGTTAATATCAGTGGTAATTGTTTTCCTGTCTCGATTTGTATTTCCTTGATAAAAGAATACACAATTCTTGAACATTCTATCCATTCTTCTGTCGTAAGCTGGCTGGCGAGTTCATCCCATTCATGGCTGTCGGCTCCGTGAGCAAAAACAACATATTGAATATTCTCGTTTAAGATTTCTTGCCGAAGTATCTCAAGATTTGCCTTAAGCTCATCAATATATTTTTGATGTCGTGACAGAATATTTATATTTCCGCATACTGGCGAAATTGCTTTATCAATATCAGTAACAAATTCTCTGGAGTTTTCTATACTGTTGCCATAATGCCCATCCAGGTCGATATAAGCTCCACATAGACCAAACTCATAATAAATCTTCATTGAGGCAATTACCTGACCTGAAAAGGCACAAAACAGTGCCCCGCGAGTTGGTGAAGCATGATGAAATCCTCCGGAAGGACTGAAACAGGCTTCTTCAGGGTGTTGTACGGCATACCTGATTGAATTATACAAACTGGCATTTTCATATTTCACTGATTCAGCATATTCCGGGGACCATTCAATATGAAGAATTTTTCTTGTTTTTCCCCTATCAAAAAAATCGTCTACCATTTCTTTTGTGTGTGCTATGTAGAAATCTTCTTTTGTGAAAGGGGCAAAGGTCTCATCAATCAAGAAAAACGCTGATAGCTCTTTGCTTTTAAGATAATCTATCATTAATCCGGGTTTTGCAGGAGTTTGTGTATAGCCTTTCAACTGTTCCAGGCTAAGAGACATTCGGGGGTTAAAAAAAGTATGTATTTGGGGAGCCTTCAACATTTACCCTGCTTTTTACCATGCTACAAATCCTTTATTTTGGGCCTGAAATATTTATCAAATTTCTCAAGATTTGTTTTAAACCATTCATGTTGATCATTCCAAAGTCTTAAATCTCTTACATCAATATTTTTACGTAGCTGTATTATTGATTGTTTGGCACCGGGTAGTTCATCCCAGACAATATCTTCTCCCAAACTACTTTTTGAATCTAACTCACATTTCTCCTTTAATAGGTTGAATTTCTCTTTTGCGTTTTCACCAGCAATATTTACATCAATTCTTATAAAATTATCTCGGACACTACAGATTGCTGACATCCAGAAATTGCCTTTACCTAAGGAAAAATTAGCCCAGTGTTGAGGGGATGGTTTTGGGAACCTTAAGTAGCTTCCTGAATCATCAAAGTATTTTTTCATTGTCTCCCAATATTCAAGCTGAAGTCTTTTTGTATCAGTGATTTTAATGGAACTTGTTGAGGCTTTAACACTTTTTGTCCAATCGTTTGGCTTAGCAACTATGTTAAAACTGGGAGCAGGTAAGCTATCTCCTATTCTATATGCTTCAATTTCGATCCCAAAGAAATTAATAGACTCATCTGTAATATTATTAAGCCAATCTAAAGCAGCTCTATGTTCTTCAGCAAAGGTTTTTGCTATCCATATAATTGAAACAGCTTCTAATCCAGCTGCATAAGTCATCAGCTGCCCTAAATGAGTGTGGTCTGTACGTTCGAGTTGGTTTTCAATGAGAACGAAATGATCAGTTACTACATCTTTACAAAGTATGTCCGCACGAAATACTCCCACGCGTTGTTCCTGTTCCTGAACTTCCAGCTCCATTCCGATTGCATTCCCAAGTTCAGCAATATTTTCTTCTTGAGACAGCCACGGAGTAAATTCAGAGGCTTCACCGTTCCATAACTCTCTAAGATCAACTTTTTCAAGTTTGCCAAATTGCTTTTTCATGATTCAAATGAATGTTTTTCGCTTGTAAATTAATAACGCTAAAGTTATGAATTTCATGTAATTTATCAGAAAACACATTTTAACCTGATTTCTTTTGTATCATTTTACAGACAGCTCAAATAATAATTAGTAAGAAAAGCAGTCCTTCAAGAAGGAGATATAATAAAACTCCCCAATAGTTAATAATGCATCTTATTATTTAACACACTTCTTTCGATTTTTCGTAATTTTATTCGCCAATGTATAATCCCTCACTAACCTATGGCTGAGAATAACAAACTTGAACCAACTCTCTGGAAGGCTGCCGATAAATTGCGTAATAACATGGATGCTGCCGAATACAAACACGTGGTGCTTGGACTGATCTTCCTGAAATATATCTCTGATACATTTGATGATCTTTTTAAGAAGCTGAAGGCTGAAAGTCCGGAAACGGGCGCAGATCCTGAGGATAAGGATGAATATACAGCAGAGAGAGTTTTCTATGTACCACATCAGGCAAGATGGTCTTGGTTACAGAACAGGGCAAAACTTCCCACAATAGGCAAAGATGTTGATGACGCCATGGATGCCATTGAAAAGGAGAATCCCACACTCAAGGGTGTTCTGCCAAAGGATTACGCAAGACCGGCACTGGATAAGCAGAGGCTTGGAGAGCTGATAGACCTGATCGGTTCAATTACCCTAAATCAGAATGGCAGAAATAAGGGGCAGGATATTCTCGGATTCGTATTTGAATACTTCCTCGGACAATTTGCGGACGCCGAAGGTAAGAAAGGCGGACAATTCTATACCCCTCAAAGCATTGTAAAACTCCTTGTCGAGATGCTTTCTCCTGAAGCTGAGAAGAGAGTATATGATGGTTGTTGCGGCAGCGGAGGGATGTTTGTCCTGAGTGAAAGGTTCATCGAACTGCACGAACACCGTAGAGGTAAAATAAGCATATTCGGACAGGAGAGTAATTCGACTACTTGGAAGCTTGCCAAAATGAACCTTGCCATAAGGGGTATTGAGGCAAAGATTGAATTGGGAGACACTCTTTTAAATGATAAACTACCTGAAATTAAAGTGGATTATATCTTGGCAAATCCGCCGTTCAATGTCAGCGATTATAACATTCAGAAGGATGACCATAGGTGGAAGTATGGAATACCACCTTCCGGTAATGCCAATTTTGCCTGGTTGCAGCACTTTGTGAGCAAGCTTGCTCCCGCAGGTACGGCAGGAATAGTCCTTGCAAACGGCAGTATGAGCAGCGATACTTCAACAGAGGGTGAAATAAGGAAGAATATGATTGAGGCAGATCTTGTTGATTGTATGGTAGCTCTTCCCTCACAACTATTCTATAATACTCAGATCCCTGCCTGTCTGTGGTTCTTGGCAAGGAATAAAAGCAATGGGAAGTTTCGTGACAGAACTCACCAAGTTCTTTTCATTGATGCCAGGGAGTTTGGAACCATGATTAGCAGGAGACAGAGGGAGCTGATCGATGAGGATATTTTAAAAATCGGAGAGATTTACCACAACTGGCGAAGCAGTGCGTGGCAGGAGAAGTACAATAATATTCCGGGATTGTGCAAATCTGTCTCAATCGAAGAGATTCGTAAGAACAATCACATCTTGACTCCAGGGAGATACATTGATTTTAAGGAGGAAGTAGATGATGGAGTTGGGTTCGATGAAAAAATGAAGAAACTATCTTCTGATCTAAAGGAACAGATGGTTAAGACAAGAGAGCTTGATGAGCAGATAACAAAGAATTTATCTTCAATCGGATTTAACTTTTAATCACCCTAGATGATACCCAAAGGATGGAAAATATATAGAATTGGTGATTTCATTATTATAAATCCAAAAATTAGTCTTTCTAAAGAAGGAGTATACTCTTTTATCGAGATGAAGGATTTGGATTCGAGTCGGAAATATGTGACTCCATCATGTAAAAAGAATTTTAAAGGAGGTTCAAAATTCTGCAATGGAGATACCTTATTTGCACGAATTACTCCTTGCCTTGAGAATGGTAAAATATGTCAAGCTAAAAACCTTGATAATGATGCCGGATTTGGTTCAACAGAATTTATTGTTCTGAGAGGGAAGGAAGGTATTTCTGACTCTGAGTTTATTTATTATCTAAGTAGGGCAGAATACATTAGAAATGCTGCGGTTCAAAATATGACGGGAACTTCAGGTAGACAAAGAGTAGAGACATCTGCATTTGCAGAAATTGAAATCGTCACGCCAACATGTCTTGCTGAACAATCCCGAATCGCTTCCATCCTCTCCTCCCTCGACGACAAGATCGAACTCAACCTGCAGATGAACAAAACCCTTGAAGCCATAGCCCAGGCTATCTTCAAGGAGTGGTTTGTTGACTTCAGGTTCCCAGGATTCGACGGTGAACTGGTGGATGGATTGCCGAAAGGTTGGAGTTATGTCCCTATAGGATCATTATTTAAAACCCATAGTGGAGGCGATTGGGGTAAGGAGGAGCAAAGCGATGAGTTTCCTATAAGAGTAGCTGTTATTAGAGGTACAGACTTTAATAGAGTAAATAGTGGTGATGTTTCCAAAGTTCCCATAAGGTTTATAAAAGAAATAAATGCTGAGAAAAAGAAAATAGTAAATGGTGATATTTTATTAGAGATTTCAGGTGGGTCTACCGAGCAGCCAACAGGAAGGACAATACTCATAACTGGTCAGATTCTTAAGCTATTTGATTGCCCTGTTGTACCTGCAAGCTTTTGCCGGTTGATAAGACCTCTTGATTTCAACCATTCATTGTTTCTATCTATATTTTTCTCAAGATTCTATTCTCTTGGCGGCACTTGGGAATACCAGAATCAGAGTACAGGCATTAGCAATTTTCAGTTTAGGTATTTCGCTGAAGATAAAAAACTTGCTCTACCCAATAATAGCTTCATGATTAGTGAATTTGGCAAGATAGTTGGGCCACTAATAGAAAAACAAATTTACAATATTGTTCAAATTACCAACTTAACAGAAATTCGTGATATGCTTCTACCTAAATTGATGACCGGCAAAATACGAGTTGCATAAACCAGTTTAATAATGCACACCATAACCGAATCGGATGTTGAACTTATCTGCCTTGATTATCTCAAGGAACTAGGCTATGAATGCTTGTCAGGTCCTGATATTTCACCCGACGGCCTCTTCATGGAGAGAAATTACAACGAGGTGGTGCTTGTTAACCGGTTAACCTCTGCAATAGACAGACTGAATCCTTCCATCTCTGATGAGGGTAAGGCCGATGCCCTTAACAAGGTCCTTCGTACCGACAGCCCCAACCTCCTTACCAATAATGAAGTTTTTCACCGTTATCTTACCGAGGGTATTGATATTGAATATCGTAAAGACGGCGCTATAAGGGGCGACAAAGTATATCTTGTCGATTTCAGGAATACCCAAAATAATGAGTTTCTTGCTGTCAATCAGTTTACAGTTATTGAGGAAAGGAACAATAAGCGGCCCGATATAGTACTCTTTATTAACGGACTGCCTGTCGTGGTTATTGAACTGAAGAACCCCACAGATGAGAGTGCGACAACAAGAACGGCTTTCAATCAGTTGCAGACCTATAAACATCTGATACCATCCCTGTTTGTCTATAACTCACTTCTGGTAGCTTCAGACGGATGGGAAGCAAGATGCGGTACTCTGACAAGCGACTGGAACAGGTTCGTACCCTGGAAGTCCTTTGATGGAAAGACAAATGCTGATTCAACCACACCACAAGTTGAGGTAATGTTCAGGGGGATGCTCAATAAGTCAATACTCCTTGACCTTATCCGGCACTTCATAGTCTTTGAGACAAGCAAGGATACCACCTACAAGAAAGTTGCTGCTTATCACCAATACTATGCCGTAAACAAGGCTGTAACATCCACTACTGCTGCATCAGCTACCACAGGGGACAGGCGAGCCGGTGTCATCTGGCATACCCAGGGTAGCGGCAAAAGTCTTTCAATGGTTTTTTATGCCGGAAAACTTGTCCTGACCCTCGACAATCCAACCATAGTTGTCCTAACGGATAGAAATGATCTTGATGACCAGTTATTCGACACATTTACCGGTTGCAGACAGTTATTAAGGCAGTTGCCTGTTCAGGCAGAGGACAGGAAACATCTCAGGCAGATCCTTAATGTTGCCTCTGGAGGAATAGTCTTTACAACGATTCAGAAGTTCATGCCTGTAATGGAGATTGATCAGGCAATGGGCAGGGAATTTGATATAGCCGCTGAATCCGAAAGCGATCTTTATCTTTTGGCAAACAGGCCACTGAGTCTTCGCAGGAATATTATTGTAATTGCAGACGAGGCACACAGAAGCCAGTACGATTTTATTGACGGGTTCGCAAAACACCTGAGGGATGCCCTCCCTAATGCCACATACATTGGTTTTACAGGCACCCCGGTAGAGACAACGGATAAAAACACACAGGCCGTTTTTGGTGATTATATTGATGTTTATGATGTGAGGCAGGCTGTTGAGGATGGCTCCACGGTAAGCATTTACTATGAGAGCCGCCTTGCCAGGGTGAATTTTGAGGAGGATGAGAAAGTAAAACTCGACGAACAGTTTGAAGAAATAACAGAGGGAGAGGAACTTACTGAGATTCAGAAATTCAAATCGAAATGGACAAGGCTTGAGGCAATAGTGGGAGATGACGACAGGATAGCGAAGATCGCAAATGATATTGTTACGCATTTTGAGGAAAGGAACTCAGTCATCGACGGCAAGGCCATGATAGTATGTATGAGCAGGAGAATATGTGTGGAAATGCATAATGCCATCATAAAGCTCAGTCCTCACTGGGACGATCCTGACGACATGAAGGGTGTCATAAAAGTGATCATGACCGGCAGTGCAACTGATCCGGTTGAATGGCAGGACCATGTCAGAAATAAACCCAGGCGTAAAGCTATCGCAGAAAGAATGAAGAATCCTGTTGATGAATTAAAACTGGTCGTAGTAAGGGATATGTGGCTTACAGGATTCGATGTACCGTGCCTTCATACGATGTACATTGATAAACCTATGAGGGGTCATACCCTTATGCAGGCTATTGCCAGAGTAAACAGGGTTTTCAAGGACAAATCAGGCGGACTGGTTGTTGACTACCTTGGAATTGCTCAGGATCTTAAAAGAGCTCTATCAGACTATACCCGAAGCGGAGGAACAGGCAAACCAACATTCGATCAGGAGGAAGCTGTCAATAAATTGCTTGAGATCTACGAGGATATAGTGGTTATGTTCTCAGAATTTGATTACAGTCAGTTCTTCAGGCGGCGGACACCTGAGGAGAAGTTTAAGTTTCTTCCAAAGGCCGCTGATTTTATTCTATCTGTCCCCGACCTTGATGCACAATTTGTGAACAGGGTTACTTCGTTGTTACAGGCATTTTCCATTTCTGTACCTCACGAGAGAGCTATGGCAATAAGAGATGAAGTTGCTTTCTTCCAGGCAGTCAAAGCGAGAATAGTGAAAATCACTATCGACGGCGGAGGAAGAACCAAAGAAGATATTGAGACAGCAATCCGACAGATAGTCTCAGAAGCTATTACCTCTGATGAGATTGTAGATGTTTTTGGCGCTGCAGGGTTAAATAAGCCCAATATAGAGATCCTTGATGAGAAGTTCCTTAATGAATTAAGGAATATGCCTCACAGGAACCTGGCAGCTGAGCTTCTCAAGAGGCTGTTGAAAGATGAGATAAAGCTCCGGATGAAACAGAATCTTGTCCAGAGCAGGAAATTCTCGGAGATGCTTGAGGATGCGGTTGAGAGGTATCATAATGGTATGATTGATTCAGTCACGTTTCTTGAGAAGATTCTGATACCTATGGCGAAAGAACTAAGAGAAGCCGACCGGAGGGGAGAGATACTGAATCTTGATTTCCGTGAGCTGGCATTTTATGATGCACTGGAGACAAACGACAGTGCAGTAGCCATCCTCGGTGATGAGACTTTGAGGACCATTGCCCGCGAATTGCTTCAAAGTGTCCGTAACAGTACCACTATCGACTGGACTATAAAGGAGAGTGTGCAGGCTACCCTGAGAAGGAATATCCGGAGGATCCTAAGGAAATATGGCTATCCGCCTGACAAGCAGGAGAAGGCAATTCAGACTGTTATAGAACAGGCGAAATTGTTGGCAGAGGAAATGGTTTAATAATACAATTATCAAGGCAAATAATTGAATGTTAGCCACATATTTATCCCTGATAACAATTATTATGCGTTGGTGTGACGCGGTCCGGATTTGTCCTTAGTTGTAATACTGTTATATGCAGGAGATAAAGTAAAAACCATGACAAGCCCATTAATTATACCGTACGGGTGGGTTAAGTGCAGATTTATTTAAATTCAAAATCTATTCCCTCATAAATATCTAATAGCTCTGGTAAAGTCTTGGTATTGATTCCAAGTTCTCTAGCAATAAAGGGAATTTTCTTGAATAGTTTATTGTCATTACTTGCTTCTGATTCTTCTGTAACTAGAATTATTTCAGAGTCTTGATTTTCTTTTACTAAATTCAAACATAAAATAAGTAGCTTCATGTCTGCGTCATTCAAGAAGGAAGTTTTTTGATTTTCATATTCAACTTCGGTTAACTTACGTTGGATTTTAACTAAGGTATTTACAAATTGATTGTCGATTTGTCTTAATAATTTTGCTGGAGAAGGAGCAATTAAAGAATCCGTTTTAATTGGGAGATTGGCAGATTTAAGGAACGTCTTGTCTGTTAAGTATATAAGTGATTTTAGCACAAGTCCTTTAGAAAAATAAGTACACTCATCCATGACTTTATCAATAATTAGTATTTCACCGGTTTGAATCTTAGTCTTGATGAAGTTTTTTAGGATAGAGTTCTTATCGAATGGTAAGTAGTAACGAACCAATGAAATAAGTGAATTAGTATCAATTACTACTTTCATTGTAAATAAAGATCAATCCTTTCAGGTTTTATGTTCAGCGTTTTGCAAAACTCATACTCATTAATTACACCCTCATAAAATGCGGTTTGAATAGTTGATATAAGTAAGGGTGAGTTAATCGGTTTTGGTGCCGAGCCTCCTTGTTTTATACCTTGAAGTTTATCAATTTCCTTTTGTTTCTTTTCCTGTTCTAGCCTCTTTCTATATTTTTCATCAAAATCAGCTTTTATGACATTATAATCATTTGCCGAAATCTTCCTTTGATAAAGAAGTCTTGTAAACAGTGCAATCTGACTAAGATGTGTGTTTTCCGATACTAATTCAATTACCTCAAATTCATAATCATTTTCTCCATTCGCCTTTTGAATAGATTCTAAATATCTGTCAAAGTCACCTGCTAAAAAGTAATAGGAAAATTCATTGCACCATTTTTCAGTAGCGCTTAGATTCCTGTCTGCTAGGTTCCGAATATCCAACTCTTCTATCTCCTCCTCATTTAAAAGAAAGTGCCCTAGTTCGTGAATAAGAGTGAAAATTTCTCTTCTAAATGATGTCTGATGTCTTTTAAGGACTATGACATTCGGATTAAGAAAAAAACCATCGAGATTTGCTTTCTCCTTTTTATTCCAAGTTTCAACAAATTCAAGAACTAAAATATTATTGGCAGCAAACTTTGTTATCAAGGATTTAAGAAATTCCTTTTTATCCTTTGAAAATTCCGGATACAGAACTTTTCTTATTTGTGTTGCGATTACTTTTGGATTATGGTTTATTGTGTATACTGGTAAGGTACGGTCCAGATTCAATTCAGCCAGTTTTGCAATAGCTGAAAGTGAAATTTTAAACTCCTCAAATTGATTTACAATTTTTTTCGCTCCAATGTTTAGGTCAACACCAAATTTAGTTTTCCTGAAAAAAATGCTGGCATCTTTTGATATTTCAGGCGATCTTGGATCAAGGTAATAGTGTAACCCCTTGTTAAATATTTTATCAATTTTTTTAAGGATGCTTAAATTAATCTCTTCGGTGAAGACCTCCTCCTTCCTAATAGGTTTTTTAAGACCTTCACTTATCATGGAAAGTAGTTCATTTGCAGTTATTCTATATAAAGCTAACAAATGCCTAAGTCTCAATATATTATGTTCGATTTTCAAGAAGTCTGTTTGGTTTTATACAAAGTTACAAATTAATTTTTGTCTTTTTGTGGATCAATTTCAGATAAGCCTCAAGTTATGCCTAACCATCCGTCGGTATTGTTATGTGTGCGTTACCCGACACAAGCACCGGGCAGGGTCCTGATACCTTAGCCAGTAAGCTGTCACGGTGCAAGGAGGGTATGGCGTGGTTTTTGCTGTCGGGGTACAAATTATCTCGAAGCCAGTAATATATCACGGTGCAGGATTTAAATTGCGGGCAGATACGTGTGTCCGGGTGTTGGTACCATTACAAAGTTATCTTGGGTGCAGGAGCAAAGTGCAAAAACCATGATAAGCTTAATATTTATACCGTCCGTGTTATGTGGCTGTTTTATTTTTGGTTTTGTCCCCTTATGAAAGCAGGTTCTAAGTGTCTTTTATTTCAGAACTTTTAATCCTATTAACAAGGTTAGGATTAATCTTTTTTAGAGTAGTTTCCAGAATTGTTTCCATATATGATTGTTACCAGAAAACAAATATGCTCGATTTTCGGCAATCAGCGATGCATCAAAAATGGAAAATAAGGATGCATGATTTTTACAAAGT
>Ga0334882_1004129_pt1 | contig 12603 bp, 3 predicted proteins | sample GraSluR1_MG_5_FD_207226 | JGI IMG/M metagenome (GOLD analysis project Ga0334882, IMG submission 207226) | Sludge microbial communities from methane-producing bioreactor in Wageningen University, Netherlands - Granular Sludge_15_04-R1 | ecosystem: Engineered > Bioreactor > Anaerobic > Unclassified... | reverse complement strand
TAGCCTTTCGAAACTTTCTTCCCACCCTCGACCGGAGGAGGTGCTTCAACTGCGGCCTCTGCGCCACCTCCTGCTCCGGAGACGTCTTCAGAGCCCGCCTCGGATCCCTCCGCTTCGCCGGGCGGGAAGTTCCGATCGTCGTGCGGCAGTCCGACCGGCTGCGGGCCGAGATGCTCGCCGAGGAGCTGAAGGGGAGGATCCTCGACGGCAGCTTCAGGATGACGGAGATGGCGGAGCGGATATCGCCATGATATTAAAACCGATGATCGTTGGCAGGGCGTGACCCAGACAGAAGCCTAAAAGGGAGGATGGAGAGAACTCCAACATTATTTAACATTAGTTTATGCCATGAAATATTATTATATGTCTATCAATACTTCTAATATATTGTTCATTAATGTATCCTGAAATATTATATGTATTTATAATTTTTTTAATTATTAAGTTATATATAATTGGTAATTAGGGGGGGCTATCAGTTCTTTTAACCGGTAATTTTTGCTTGGATATAAACAGATTGATTCACACTTCATCCTTCAAGCAGGAGGCTGCATCACAAAGATATTTTATTGAATATTTTCATATTAATTGAAAGAACAGGAGAGATATAAAAAAGTTTATCTAATATAACGATTGTAGATAACAGCCTAAGATGTCCTGGTGGTAGAGGGTGCTCAATAACAGCCTTTGGATGAAGTATTTCTGGCTTTGGATGGCGATCATGATCATCAGCTCAGGATACACCGTCCAGGGAAGGACGATAGTCCTGGGACCTTCCGAGAGCATCCAGGCCGCCATCGACGGAGCCGACCCCGGCGATATAATCGAGGTCCTCAGCGGGACTTACCGTGAGAATGTGAAGGTGGACAGGCCTCTGATCCTCTTCGGAGTCGATAACGGCGGGGGAAGGCCAGTGGTGGACGCCGGGGGGAGGGGAAGCGCCATCACCCTCAGCGGCTCGGGGGCGGTAGTGGAAGGGTTTGTCGTCACCAACTCCGGGAGCAAGACGGACGAAGACGCCGGGGTCCGGGTGACTTCGGAGAGGAACGTCATCCGAGACAACGTTGTGAAGGAGAACGCAGGATGCGGCATCCTCTTCGATAGCTCCAGCCACAACATCGTCACCCACAACGAATTTAGCGATAACCCCTGCGGAGCGGGCCTTTTGAACTCCTCCGAGAACGCCCTCTTCCTCAACGTCTTCAAAGATAACGGAATAGACGCCTCATCAACGAACTCCACCAGCCGCTGGAACTCCTCCGACCCCATCGGCTACAGGTACAGGGGCGAGACCTTCACCGCTATCCTCGGAAACCACTGGTCGGAGTACTCCGGCCCCGACACCGACGGCGACGGGATCGGCGACCTCCCCCACGTCTTCGGGGCCGAGAGGGATGAGGCCCCCCTGATCATGGCGGGACTGCAGCCCGAGATCGATCTCGACAAGGCCGGAAACGTCACCTCGGGGGGGCCGGGATCCGTCGTCAGGTTCACAATCGATGTGGCGAACCTCGGGGAGATGGAGTTCGACCGCGTCGTGGTGGCGGACGTCCTCCCCGACGGCCTGGAGTACCTGGGAGACGACCGGAACGGGACCGTTGCTGGAAGGAAAATAACCTGGGAGCTGGGCCGCCTCCCCGTCGGCGAGTCTATGCGGGTGGAGCTTTTGGCCAGGATAAGCGGTGACGTCCTCGGAAACATCACAAACCACGCCGAGGCCGCCGGAATCCTCTCGACGGAGTACACCCTCACCGACGAGGATCACGAGATCCTGGAGGCGCTGATCGAGAGGGTAATCCTCGCGAGGGGGGCGCAGTTCTCCCGGGAGGTGATCTACGTCGTCCCGCCACCTTCGGCGCTCTCGGATGAGGTGGGGGGGAAGACCTTCATCACCATACCCCTCTCTGCAGGCGGGCATAAAGGATCTATTGAGGATATGTACGCCATCAGAAATGTTATCGCCAGGGCCCAGGACGGAGATACCCTGGAGGTGCGGGGCTTTGACCCGAGTTCTCCATACCGACAAGACCCTACCCAGACTGAGATTGACGTAAACAAGTCCCTATACTTGCGGGGCGTGGTCATGGACGCCTCCTACGGACCGCCCACCTTTACAGGAAGATTTGTCACAAGCGCCATCACCGTCAGCGGAGAGGGGTGCTTCATAGAGGGCCTGGTGGCGATAAATTCGGACCGATCCGAGGCTGGGATTAAAGTCCTATCAAACAACAACGTCATCAAGGACAATATCGCCAAAAATAATAGAGGAGTCGGGTTCCTCCTCAATCATTCCAGCGGCAACGTCATCACGGGAAACACGGCAGAAGGGAATCGTCGCGGGGCCATCCGCCTCGAATCCTCCAGCGGCAACATAATTTATCTCAACAATTTCATCAATGGATCGAGCCCGGTCGGCTGGTCGGACTCCCAAAATACCTGGAACTCGCCCGAGGAGATGACCTACCGGTACAACGGCACCACCTTCATCAGCCGTCTGGGCAATTACTGGTCCGACTATTCTGGGGTTGATGCCGACGGCGACGGCATCGGCGACACACCTTACGATATTCCTGGAGGATCTGAACGGGATTTCTATCCCCTGATGTATCCCATAGAATTCTACGATCTGAGCTGTGACAACAAGGCCCTCTCCAAGGTCGCTGACCGCAAGACCGCCAGCCCCGGCGAGGAGATCACCTACACCATCACCGTATGCAACAGAAACAGCTCCGTCCCCTTAGACGCCGTCGTCGAGGACATCTTCGAGAGGCCGGTGGAGCTCGTATCCGTCTCCCCAGCCCCCGACGGGGACGGCCTCTGGCGTTTCTATGAGATCGGCCTCGGCGAGTGCCGGGAGATCGTCCTGGTGGTGAAGGCGCCTAAGAGGCAGGAGTTCGAGTTCCAGATGGGATCGGGGGTCGCCGGCACTGGGTTTGTCAGGGTGGCAAACGACTACTCGACGGCCCCGCCTTCCTACATCCTCAAAAACTGCGCCCAGGCAGTCTTCTATCTGAACAACTTCATCCTGGGAAGAGAGAGAGACTGCGCCGCCGTCCAGATCGACGACCCCGGCGCCGAGCTCTCCACCCGGGAGCACGGCAGCGGCTCCTACAAGAGCGACGAGACGATCACCCTTCGTTCGGATAACAGGTCCATCGAGATGAATAAGGCCGTCTCGGCGGATCACGGTCCTTCGACGCTGACGCTCTATCGGAACAGGACCATCGCCTACTCGTCCCGGTGGACCGAGGAGGCGAAGGCGAAGAACCGGGCGACCGGAGCCTCGATGGCCGAGGCCTACCGGTACGCCACTACAATAGACCGGGAATCGAGGTTCTTCCTCGACCGGAACGAGTCGGTGATGGAGGTCGAATCGGAGTTTGACGGGATGGGGCACTTGGGGTTCCTCAAGATGCCTTCGAACGGCTCGGGCCCCCGGTCGACTCCGATCTTCGAGATGAGGGAAGATTACGCCGGAAGCTTCCGGGTCCTCCAGAGGATCGACGAGTACGGCTCCGGAGTCTCCTCCGACCGGTCAGCTTCAGGGACCGGGTTTGTGGTGGTGGACAAGCGGATCGGAGAGAGCCAGAGGTCCTACGAGTCTGGTACTGGCTTTTACGAGTCGGAGGAGACGATCAGAACCTACACCAACTACGTGGCCAAGGACCTGAGCCTCGTCTACAGCCCAGAAAACCAGACCCTCATCGACGATCTCTCTATAAACCGGTCCATGAGGTGGAAGGAGGGGATGTGGTCCCGGGTCAGAAACGAGAGCCTCATCGGCGAAGAGTACACCTCCATCACCAGGCTCGATAAGGAGACGGTGGCCCGGGGCTTGAATGAGATGGAGACGGAGGCGAGCTTCTCGGGCCGGGGGAGGTACAGGACCGTCTTCATAGACAGGGTCGACCTGGACGAGCTATACGCCGGCGACTACTCGATCCGGCGAAAGGTCCTCCTGGATGGGGTCTCGAAGTACGATCGGCCGCATATCAACCTGACAAAGTCCGGGGTGGTTCGAGAGGAGACGGTCGTCGAGGAGATGGCCGAGAGGAGGATCACCGTCGCGGAGTACACCATCACCCTCGAGAACGACGGGAACAGGGCCCTCGCCCCGGTCCGCGTGAAGGACCTCTTCCCGCCGGGGGCGGCCTACAGGAGCTCGTCGCTGAGGCCCTATCGTCTGACGGCCGGGAGCGCCGAATGGGTCCTGACTCATCTGGCCGTTGGAGGCCGCGCCGAGATCCTCCTGAGGCTGGAGGTCACCGATCTCTGCGACCAGGACCTCGTCAACCGGGTCGAGGCCTCGGGCGGCTACGACGGCGGATGGGCGAACGCCACCAACTTCTCCGCCATCGAGAGGGGCAGGCTCTGGTGCTGCCCCGCGGGAGAGGTCTCGGCAGCGATGACCGCAAAGCCCGAAGGCGAGAACCCCAGGCGGGTCGTCTACAACCTGACGGTCAGAAACGAGGCCGACGCCCCGAGGGTCGTCGCCGCGACCTGCCAGCTCCCCGAGGGGATGAGGCTCCTCGACTCAAGCGTTCCCTTCTCGTCGTACGATTCAGGCGTGGTAACCTGGAACCTGATCGACCTCCTCCCCTTCGGGTCAAAGACGATCCTCTTCGAGGTCGAGGCCTCCATGAACGGGACCTTCGCCAGCAGGGCCGAGGTCGAGGTTCTCTCTATCGACGGGACCTCCTCCGGCGGAAGCCTAACCGTCGGGGCGTTCGTCACAGTTGGAGATTTCGATGGGGAGATGGTGGCGCCGGGCTGGCGGCCCCCGGAGTGGGGGCTCGACAGCACGGCTTGCCCTGGGATGGGATGCTGGGATGAATGTGATCTGGCGGAGTTGTGATGCCAGTTCTGTATGTATGAACAAAGGATTTTAGGAAGAGGGATGTAAGATGGGACATGATTGGAGAGCGTATGACGGATGCCTGGAGCCTAAAACCAACCGCAACTGGATGACGGCGGTAAGGACCCAAGGACAGGATGAATGTGTGGCTTACGGCACCCTTGCGGCCCTGGAGTCGATGTTGAAGATACACTACTACAACGATGCAGGAAGAGAGGATTTCAATTTATTTGAAGCAAAGATCGATAACATTGATAAAAACCTGCTGCAAGAAATGGGGACCGATGTCAGCGTGAGTAATGCTTGCACGATACTGCAACGTGACGGTATCATCATACCCGACAGAAGCGCCGCTTACAAAATCGCAGGTAGTAGTTATATAAATTCCGAAGGAATGAATTCCGTCGAAACGATTATTGCGAAGGCGAAGGTTTATCTTGAAACCAACGGCCCCATAATTGCAAAGTATAACGATGATGTAATTGGGAGCCACTGCCTTGCGATAGTTGGCTATACGGACGCTGGTAATTGGATCTGCAAAGATAGCTGGCCTCTTAATAATGGTGTCCCGTACGACAACAATAGCAACCCCTGGAATCCTGATGGTACATGTCAGATACCCGGCGCCAATGGTGGCTACAGAGAGATAAACGCCGATTATATGATTCGGCAACGTTATGGACAATTATATGCCATCTTGATCCAGGAACTGAAGTTCTCGATTAAGAATAGTAACAGTACATCTATCACCAACTGGACGGGAGCCCTTTTGAGGATTAGAAAAAAATTTGGCGATGCTTTTACCGGTTTGCAACTCAAGGATCCAACCTTCAGAGACAGGTTCGCAGAGAAAAATTCAGGGCGCGCAGAAAAACCATATGCTCCTAATCCTGAAGAAATGAGTTTGAGTATAACAGAACGTGAAAACTTGGACAATTTGGTGGTAGATGCAGCACCGGGGGATTATGAAATATATGGACATATATGCGGCGTTAGTGGGAGCAATTATTATTGTAACGCCAATCCTATTGTGGGGGATTGTGGGCTGGAATTTGAGATCGTTTTGAATAGTATTGTACAGTGCTCAAAGCAGATCCTGTACCCGTTAGCGTTGGATGCCATGGAAAAAAATCCGTCGGAGGATGAGAAATCCGATTTAAAAGTCGCCCTCAGGTTGCTGTTGAGGACGGCGGAGATCTCGAAGGAGGAGTTCATCGCTGATCTGGAGCAAAGGTTGGTTGATCTGAGAAAAGCTCATAGCTTCGGGATTGAAGGGGCCCAAGGAATCCAGAGGGCAACAGAAGAGATACTGGTGCTGGTGAGGTCCATGGAAGATTGAACCATCCCCTTCGTCCTTTCGCCCTCCCCACTTCCGGAGGGCGCCTATTCTTTTTCGTCTTTCCCCTCCGGAACCATCCCCCTCCAGGATAGGGAAGACCTGTCTACCTCTCAGGCCTCCTCCTCCCCCTCCTCTCCTCTTTAAGCTCGGCCGTCCTCCTCCTTCTCCTTCTTCTGGGCTTCTTATCCGGCGTAACCCCTAAAGGCGCCTCCCTCTCCCCCTCCCCGCCCCGGCCCTCTCCTCCTCGTTCTGAGATCGTCCTCGTTTCGTGCCCCGTTTCGTCTGACCCGGTCTCGGTCGCCCGCCGATCTTCGGGAGGTTTGCCGGGCATCTCCCCTCCTATCGCCCCATCTTCTCCCTTCGCCCCCCCCGGCTCCCCCTTCCCCGTCTTATCCGCCTTTATGACCGTCCAGCTCATCTTCCGACTTCTCTCGGGGCGAGGTCCCCCGCCCTCTCTTTCAGAAACCGGCGCCCCCTCCCCCTCAGCCTCTTTCGGACCCGCGGCCTTCCTGGGGCCCTCTATCCTGGATCCGGCTTCTCCGAGGCGATCTTCCCCGATACGATCATCTCCGAGCCGGTCCCCTTTCATCCCCCCGGCGTATGGATCCGTCCGGCCGATCACCTCCGCTTCGAGGGCGGCAAAGTCGATCTCCTCCATCTTACCGGCATCCTTTCGGCCTTCCGCAGCGGTCTTTTGATCCCGCCGACCGATCACCGCCTCTTCGAGGGCGGCAAAGTCGATCTCCTCCTCTTTACCGGCATCCTTCCGATCTTCCGCAGCGGTCTTTTGATCCCGCCGACCGATCACCGCCTCTTCGAGGGCGGCAAAGTCGATCTCCTCCTCTTTACCGGCATCCTTCCGATCTTCCGCAGCGGTCTTTTGATCCCGCCGACCGATCACCTCCGCTTCGAGGGCGGCAAAGTCTATATCCCCGACCTCGGCCCCCCTCGCCCCCCCTTCCTCTCCGCCTCCGGGGGGCTTCGCCTCTCTCTTCTGGGACCGGGCCCTGATCCGACCGATCAGCCACTTGGAGAGGCCCGAGCCGAGGATTAGGGTTCCGACGATGAACTTCCAGTCCGCCGCCAGGAAGTTTCTCGCCTTCTCCTTCAGGGGGACCTTTCTCGCCGTCACCGTGATGGGGCTGGAGAAGACCTGGGCGTCCACCGGCATCGGCTCCTGGCCGGGGAGGACAACCTCGGCGAAGGCGGAAAGGGTCAGCTCGTGGACACCGCTCCTCCTGGGGATGACGTCCCAGAGCCAGGTCCTGTGGCCATCCCGGGTTATCAGCTGCCGCTCGTCGGTCATGGGGGTGATCTCAAAGGCCGTCCCTGAGAGCCGCACCTTCATGAAGGTGCTGACGGGGATCCCCTCCACCAGGGGGACCTCCCCCTCTTCGAACCCCGCCGTCAGGTTCTCGACGGTCTCGGAGATCGATATCCTCGCCTCGACCCGGTAGGTCTCGCCCACCAGCATCTCCCGGACGGGGTCGAAGGCGATCATCCCCCTCGTCAGGCTCCTCTTCGCCTCCTCCACCAGGGCGGCGTAGTCGGGGAGGGACGGCTCGGCCACCTCCACTCTCGGCGGGAAGAAGACGCGCCCTCCGCCTCTAGAAGACGATCCCGATGAGGGAGACGATGGCGTCGCAGGGATGTCGGCCCCTTCGGCGGCGCCGACGGGCGAGATATCCGGGCCGTTCCCCCTCAGGTGATTGTCGTTGCTTCCGGCGTCGAACTTTATTCTATAAGCTCCGTTCTCCGCCAGCCGGTTGCCGATGACGTCGTTCTTGTTGGATGGGTCGAGGAGGATCCCGCTCTCCCCGTTGAGGCTTGCGTCATTATCAAAGATCTGGTTGCGGTCGGAATCGATGAGCATGATCCCATCGGCCCGATTTTTGAGAAACTCGTTTCGGGATATCTTGTTATATTCGGAGTTAGATATCAGAACTCCCAGGCCATTTTCTTTGACGGAGTTGACGGCGATCTCGTTTCGTGAGGAGGTCACAAGCTTTATCCCGACCAGGTTTTTCGAGATGGTGCAGTTCCTTATCGCCGATTCTGCGGTGTGGAAGAGATATATCCCGTTGCTGTTGTTTTCGATCTTCAGCCCCTCGAGGGTTATGTTGAAGCAGTCGATGCAGTAAACGGTCCCGGCGTCCGAGGTCGAGTTCACGATCCGATCCGAGGCCCCCACCAGGTAAACGATCCTCTTTCCTCCGACGAGGTTGGAAGAATCGACGTCGCTGTCCAGTTCTGCCCTGACGAAACCCTCTGCGGCGAAGTCGAAGAGGTTCCCAGAGATCAGGTTCTCCTTCAAACGGTTCCCGCCGGAGGAGTTCAAAGATATACCCCATTCGTTCTCTCGGACGGAGTTGGCAGCCACCACGTTCTGGGCGGACCGCTCCAGGATTATCCCCGTCTTTTCGTTGCCGGAGGCGACGTTCTCCGATACGGTGTTGTTGCGGGAGTCGCAGAGGCGGATCCCATCCCCTAGGTTACCCTCCGCCGTGTTCTTCGTTATGGCGTTGGATGACGACCCCAGGAGGAGAAGGCCGCTGCCATCGTTTGCTGATAGATGGTTCGAGCTGATGACGTTCTCGCCGGAGTTATCGAGCAAAATCCCGTCCATGTTTTTGCTGATGCTGTTATTATCTGCCCTCGATCTTGTAGTATTCTCAAAACAGATCCCGTAAACGTTCCCCTGGAGGGTGAGACCTTCCGCCGTAACATCTTCGCAGTCTAGGCAGTATACCACCCCGGCGCCCGATGAGCCGCCGATTACAGCACCGGAAACCTTCACCAGGTAGAAGATAGGCTTTCCGTCCACCCGATTCGATGAATCTATATCGTTATCATCCCTGGCATAGAAGTTGTAGCGATTTCCTGCCATGAGGTTATCTCTCAAAGTGTTACGGCGGGAGAACGCCAGATAGATGCCGTAGGTGTTCGTTTCTCCGGCGCGGTTTCCTTGGAGAAGGTTATCGGAGGAGCCGTTGAGAAATATGCCGTAAGAGTTGTTTCGCAGGTAGTTTGATGCTACCGTATTGTTGCTGGACCTCTCGAGGCTTATCCCATAGAGGTTATCGTTGATGATGTTATTTTTTATCATCGAATCCCTGGTCTCGAAGAACTTGATACCTTCGCGGCTCCCCCTCAGGTCGAGATCTTTGATTGTGACGTTGGTGCAGTTGATGCAGACGACCGACCCAGCACCGGAGGACGAATCCACGATGGTGTCGCTGGAGTCCACCAGGTAACGGATCGGCCTGCCGTTTATCAGGTTTGTTACGTCGACTTGATTGTCGAAATGAGAACGGTTCAATCCATCAACGAGGAAGTTGTATCCGTTATCGATGATCAGGTTGTTTCCGAGGACGTTCTTTCCGGATCGGTTTAGGCTCAAACCCCCCTCATTCTCCCTGAGATCGTTGGAAGTGAGCTTGTTATGATCCGAGCCTTCGAGAAAGAGACCGAAGTCGTTTTGGACGGCATCGTTTGAAAGGATCAAGTTTTGGGAAGAGCCATCGAGATAGATACCCTTGCCGTTATCGTATACAAGGTTCCTCGATATGGTGTTGTTGACGGACTCGAAGAGGTCGATGCCGCGGCCGTTTTGGCAGGCCTCATTTTCGCTGACCAAATTTCTCTCTGAGCGGTGGAGGCGGATACCACTTGCACCACTCCGATCGACTTCGTTGCCGATGATCTCGTTCTCGCCGCAATGATTCAGGAGGATGCCGAACTCGTTGTCGAAGATGCGGTTCATCTCCACCCGAGAGCCGGTGGTGTTCAGCAAGTATATGCCATAAGTGTTGTTGGCGAGGATGAGATCTTTAACGGTTATGTTGGTGCAGTCGATACAGTAGACGACTCCTGCACCGTCGGAGGAGTCTATCACCAGATCTTCTGCCCGCATCAGGTAGATGATGGGCTTACCATCGACACTATTCGATCGATCGACGTCGATTTCGCCCTCAGCATGGAAGTTGTACAGGTTATTCTCCATCAGGTTGTCTCTCAGGACGCACATACCAGAGGAATTTATGTAGATCCCCCACTGGCCCTGGCTGGCGTTGTTGCCAGATAGGCTGCATCCTGCAGAGTTCTGAATCCGTATCCCCTCAAATTCGTTGGTCTTTGCCCTGTTTCCTTCGAGGAGGTTGCGAGGCGAATCTCTGATGAATATACCTATGAGGTCGTCGTTGGCATCGTTGTACAATATGATGTTCTCGATAGAGTTCTCTGTGAGATATATGCCGAACCATGCGTTGCTGGCGTTATTCTTTTTTATGTTGTTACTGATCGAATTATCGACGAGGTATATGCAGATGTACTCGCTATTGCTGACGTCGTTGCCAAGGATGCTGTTTTTTCCCGAAGAGTTTAGATGTATCCCGACTCCGTTTTTGGTTGCGACGTTCTCCTGGACGATGTTGTAATCGCTAGATTTGTAAAGATCGATCCCGACGAAGTTTAAGCTGGCGTTGTTCGAATCGACTCTGTTCTCATAAGAAGATTCGAGGACTATGCCGTAAGAGTTGCTTACGACGATGTTGCCGTCGACGGCGTTTTCGCTGGAAGAGTTCAGAAATATCCCGTTTTCGTTCTCGATGACGCTGTTGGCTGTAAGCCTGTTCGAGGAAGAATTCTCAACATAAATCCCGTTCCAGCTGAGACTTATACGATTGTCTTCCACCGCCGAATTGATGGTGTTGGAGAGGTAAACCCCAAAGAAGCCGTTGGTGAGGTTCAGACCTTTTATTGTGACATTATCGCAGTTGATGCAGTAAACGGCCCCAGCACCTGACGAATCGTCTATCACCTCGTCGGAGACCCCTACCCTGTAGTATATAGGCCTGCCGTCCACCAGGTTGGTGGTGTCGATGTAATTCTCACCATCGGCACGGAAGTTGTAGCGGTTCTCCACCATGAGGTTACTATCCATAATGCTTCTGACGGAACCGGATAGGTAGATCCCGTAGCCATTTCCTATGGCTTTGTTATCCTTGAGGTAGATGTCGTTTGACCCCTGAACCGAGATACCATATCGGTTCTCTTCGGCGTAGTTATCTTGGAGGGTGATGCTATGGGAAGAATTCTGGATGCGAAAGCCGTTTTCTGCGTTATAGGAGGCGTCGTTGCCCTCGAGGGAGTTGGAAGGGGAGCCATCTATCAGGATCCCATCAAGTTCGTTGTAGCCCGCGTCGTTTTCAATGATGCTGTTGTTGACAGAACTTTCAATGGATATTCCGTGCATCTCGTTATGATGGACTACGTTATTGTCTATGATGTTGCCGCTGCTCGAATCCATAAGTCGGATTCCAATCCATCTATTGCCGCTGACGATGTTTTCGGATATTACGCTCTCGTTAGAACTCCAGAGAAAGATCCCGCTTTTGTTATTATAGCTGACATTGTTATTTATGATGGAATTATTTTTGCTGGAGATTGATACAAAAATTCCGGTTCCATTGTTTAAACGGACTTCATTGTTCATAACCACGTTGTTGTCCGAGATTATCTTAATCCCCGCCTCCAAATTGTGGCCGGAGTTGGTCGCCACGAAGCCCTGAAGGATTATGCCGTCGGCATATAGGATTATAGAATCTCCGGCACCGCCAGCATCCACCACCGGCATCCCACCTCCGGTATCCACTCCCAGCAATATGAGTTGCTTTGTTATGTTCAGGTTCTCCCTGTAGACGCCGCTCTTGACCTCCAAGACGTCCCCGGGGCTGGCATCTTCGATGGCTTCCTGGAGGCTTTGCCCAGCATCAACGGTTGTCGTGGTTCCTTGAGCTGATCCCAGAAGGAGACCCAAGACAAATCCAACGGATAAACATATATAAATATAACCAATATTTGAGGGCATTGTCATTTTTCATTACTTGTGCTGAACCTATAAAAGGTTTTTCGGATATGTCACCTTCAGCCGCTTTCGGAGGCGTCTTCTGTCGTGACTGACCCCATCAGAATTGAGTCTATAGCGGAGCGGAGATCGCCATGAACCTCTCGATGATCTCCTCCGGGGATAGAGGGATCACGGCAACCTCGGCGTTTCCTGCCTCGACCTTGACGACCAGGACGCCCCTCCCGGTGAGGCCAGCCCGGAGCTCTTCGGGGCTGGCGGCGAGGCGGACCTCGGTGACCCCGGCCCCCTCGGCGATCCGGGCCAGGTCTGCCTTTCGGGCGGTGCATGTCGGCTGGGACCCCGTCGACCCGTAGCAGCCGTTGTCGAGGATGACGAGGAGGTAGTTCTCCGGCTCCTGGTCGGCGATGGTGACGAGGCTCCCCAGGTTCATCAGGACGGAGCCGTCGCCGTCGATGGCGACTACCCTCCGGTCCGGGAGGGCTAGGGCGAGGCCGAGGCCGATGGAGGAGGCGAGGCCCATCGACCCCAGCATATAGAAGT
>Ga0334882_1004128_pt1 | contig 12606 bp, 6 predicted proteins | sample GraSluR1_MG_5_FD_207226 | JGI IMG/M metagenome (GOLD analysis project Ga0334882, IMG submission 207226) | Sludge microbial communities from methane-producing bioreactor in Wageningen University, Netherlands - Granular Sludge_15_04-R1 | ecosystem: Engineered > Bioreactor > Anaerobic > Unclassified... | reverse complement strand
GAAGGTGTCCATGCAAGACCCGTAACGACCCCTGCCTGTTCGTTCCCCGCATAGAGATCCCTGTAGTACCTGGGAGGTCCGAGTATTCCGGCAAGAACAGGCTGCGTAAGTTCCGGTTCATACTCCGTTCCTGAGGCAATATTTTTTGCTGTAACTCTGACAATCTTGGCAAGATGCTTGTCAAGCTCCCTCACTCCCGATTCCCTGGTGTATTTATCTATCAGGTACTCCATTACCTTGTTGCCGATGATTATCTGCCCGGCTTTCACTCCGTGGTTCTCAATCTGTTTTGTAAGAAGGTGGCGCTTTGCTATCTCCAGCTTCTCTTCAACAAGGTAGCCTGTTATCTCAATCATCTCCATCCTGTCCCTCAGCGCAGGGCTTATGGTTGAGAGGGTGTTTGCAGTCGCTATAAAGAGCACCCTCGAGAGATCATACTCCATCTCGAGGAAATTGTCGAAGAAAGTGCTGTTCTGCTCAGGGTCAAGCACCTCAAGAAGGGCTGACGAAGGATCCCCCCGGAAGTCACGGCCCACCTTGTCTATCTCATCGAGTATAAAGACAGGGTTGGATGAGGCCGCTCTCTTGATGTTCTGAATAATCCTTCCGGGCATTGCACCAATGTATGTTTTCCTGTGACCTCTTATCTCCGCCTCATCGTGAAGCCCTCCCAGGGACATTCTGACATATTTTCTGCCCAGAGCCTTCGCAACGGACTTGCCGAGGGAGGTCTTGCCGACACCCGGAGGACCATACAGGCAGAGTATCGGAGACTTCATATCACCTTTGAGCTTCAGCACTGCAAGATGCTCCAGTATCCTGTCCTTTACCTCATCAAGCCCGAAATGATCGTTATCAAGTACTTTCCGGGCATTCAGCAGGTCAAGATTATCTGTTGTATAAAAACCCCACGGCAGATCCAGAAGGGTCTGGATATAGTTTACCTGTACCGAATACTCGGCGGCCGCGGGATTAAGACGATGAAGCTTATCAAGCTCCTTTTCAAAGGTCTTTCTTACATCTTCGTTCCATAGCTTCGATTCTGCTTTCTTACGATATTCTTCTATCTCCTTCTCAACAGGGCTCCCGCCCAGCTCATTCTGGATGGTCTTCATCTGCTGATGCAGCAGATACTCACGCTGCTGCTGGTCAAGATCGCTTTTAACCTTCGACTGGAGTTCATTCTTGAGTTCAAGTATCTGTATCTCCTGCACAAGGTACTCAAGCAGGGCATACCCCCTGTCGCGAAGACTGTTTATCTCCAGAAGCTTCTGCTTATCATGTACCTTAATATCCGTATTTGAACAGATAAAGTTTATAAGATAAGTGCTGTTCTCAATATTACGTATAGCGAAGGAGGCTTCGGGACTGATATTTGGATTTATTTTTATTATCTTTAACGACATGTCCTTAAGCGATCCCACAATCGCATCAAAATCCCTGTTGCTTGCTTCAGGCTTAACCTCGGGTATGGTTCTTACCCTGGCTATGAAATAGGGATTATCCGAAATAAGTTCATTCAGAATCATCCTCTTCCTGCCCTGTATTATAGCCGTCGTTGAGCCATCGGGCATCTCGAGAAGCTTGACAATCTGCCCTACGGTACCTACAGTATGAAGATCTCCGAATTTTGGATTCTCTATATCGGGCTCCTTCTGAGCCACAGTACCTACTATTTTGTCCTGCCGGTAGACATCCTTGACCAGCTGGATCGATTTGGGGCGGCCAATGGATATAGGAAGAACAACACCCGGGAACAGAACTGTGTTTCTGAGCGACAATATCGGAATGGTATCCGGAATATCGGAATCATCTATCTCGCTATCATCCCCGTCAGCTATTATCGGTATGATATCACCATCGCCATCGAGAATGTCGGGTATCAGGAACTCTTTAAAACTGCGCTTCTCTTTCTTCTCCATAAATTACCTTCAGCGTTTCAAAAATACATATTATTTTCCAAACACCCGTTGTCAGCAGCCTCAATGCCTGCCCGGCATCCTGTCAAAAAAAAAAATCCCGGTCTTTAACCGGGATCATCTCTTTGACGGGCTGTTATTTCTTTTTACCGACATGGTTTTTGTAACGGTTCATGAACTTATCCACCCTCCCTGCGGTGTCAACCAGCTTCATCTTTCCTGTGTAAAAAGGATGCGAAGTGTTTGAGATCTCAAGCTTGATAAGCGGATATTCTTTCCCATCCTCCCATTTGATATTCTCTTTTGAAGGTGCCGTTGATTTGCAAAGGAATGAATGACCGTTCGACATATCCTGAAAAACCACAAACCTGTAATTACCCGGATGTATACCCTCTTTCATCGTTATCGTTTTACCTTGTAATTAATATAATATTCACCTGTTACGGGAGTGCAAAATTAACACAAATAATCATATCTGCAAAACGATTCATGAAATTATTAACTCTAACCCGGCTCTTTACCGGCACTATCTCTTGCGGACATTTCATCCTTATATCGTATAAAGGGAAGTCTGTCGTTGATCATATACCTGTATGTTATATGCATTTTTACCCTGGTGGCCCCAAGAGCTTCGTAAATGGCTGTCATTTTGGGATTAAAATCACCAACCCATGACAGCTCAAGCTCATTGTACCATGGCTTTTTCATGAATACCTGGTACACGTTGTAAAAAATTGCCGATTCAACCCCGTAATTCTGGTACTGTGGATTTACACCGCCGACAATCGCTCTTATCCTGGTCATCCGGTGCCTTGACCTGAACCAGATGAATCTCAGCTGGTTCCATATATGAAGCCTTCCGTTAAAATACCTGATGATCTGGTTCAGGTCAGGCAACAGAATAAAAAAGGCAATCGGCTTCTCATTATGGTAGGCGAACCATATAAGCTCCTCATCAATGATGGCTTTTGATTTCCTGAAAGTGTCCTCGATGAGCTCCGGATCAAGAGGTGTAAAATCCTCCTTGAAGAGTAACCAGGCTGAGTTATAAATATCCACCAGATCGGCAGCAAATTTGTCTTTCTCCCCTGCTGTAAAATGGCGGAACGAATAACCGGGCCTTCTGTTAAGCCATTCCGCTATTTTCATTATTCTTTCGGGGAACTGTTCGAGTTTACCGTCCGCTCCTCTGATCTTACGGTGGTAGGAATACTGTTCGAAATAGTTTCTGAATCCATACTCCTCAAAAAAGGCCCGGTAATATTTTTTATTGTATGGCATTCCATATCCCTGCCGGACATACCCGTCAACCAGAAGCCCCCAGTTGTTGTCATTCTCTCCGAAATTGACAGGTCCGTCCATGGCTTCCATTCCCCTGGCCGCAAGCCACTCCTTCCCTGTATCAAATAGTATGAAGGCAGCGTCCCTGTCATCGATAACCTCGAAAAAACCAATACCTCCTGTCGGCTGCCTGTTTACCTCCGCCCTTGCTTCATCTATGAATGCTGCCACCCTTCCGATAGTTTTGCCGGCATCATCCTTCAGGATCCATCTGGCGGCATCACCCCTTCTGAAAAGGTAGTTCTTCTCCCGGTTAAAAATATTCTCCGTGAAATTGTCAAGAGGGCATACCCAGTGAGGATCACCTTTATAAAGTCTCTTTGGAAATTCAAGAAAATCCCTTTTATCCCAACGATTATCAACAACATGAACCCGCATTGTAAATTACCTGTTTAATAAATCCATAAAGGCAACTGCCATTTTACGATCAACCATTGGCAAATATACAGAAAATGATTACCGATCACCGATCACCGAATACCGATCACCCTTAGTGAATATCAATCACCCTGTGATCTATCAGCACGAAGAGTAATGCCAGAAGTACGGAATATATCAGGAACAACTTAACGGGAGTATATTCACCGGGTTTTATGTGCATCTTCACCCAGAGGTATCCGGCCAGGCTGCACTTACCGAGAGTATATACAATAAAGGTTGCAAGGGCCACTCCCACAAGTCCATATCCCCATTTTATCATAAGAAGGCTCAGCGGTACATTAAGGGCCAGCTCAAGTATGGCGCTTATAAGGGTTATGTGTGTTTTTTTCCGCCCCACTATCACTGTCTGCGGAAATAGCAGCCGTGGTATCACAAGCAGTGTATAGATCAGGAAGATATCTGCACTTTTCTGAAACTCGGGGGTGAACATCCTTGGGAAGATCCATCTGGCGAACAGCATCAGCAGCATCGTAGCCGGGAAGCATATATGCATCAGTCGCCTTGATTTAAACTTAATCTTTGCCAGCGACTCTTTCATCCTCGCCCGTGTTGAAAACTCGGGAAGCATTGCATTACTGAGGCCGCTGGCCAGCATCAGGACAAGGGGAAACTCCTTGGCACCATATCTGAACCAGGCAAACATTGCAGGGTCGCGGTATACTGCCGATATTATCACACCATCAATGTATTGTGCCGAACCGCTGATAAGAGTTGTTATTATAAGTGGTGTGCCCAGGTAAAGATGCTCCTTCATGAATTCATAAGAGACCTTCATCTCGGTATACCTTCTCAGGAGGATTACCAGCCAAATCCATCTCACCCCGGTTATCGCAAGCAGTCCGTATACCGACCAGATTATATCCCTGTCTGCCAGCACCGGTGCTATAACCAGAATCATCTGGGCCGCAAAGGTATAGATGCCGTACTGGAAGATGCGGTACGACCTGTTGTTCAGAAGATAAATATATTCTATCAGGCAGACAGGATTACTGAGCAGAATATAGAGAAGCAGAAGGTTCAGAAAAGGGTCATTCCCCGAAATATTGAAGACAGAGAAACTATGTTTTAATATATGTCCGAAGATAAAGAAGAGCAGGCTGAAGAAGCAGAGCAGAAGAAAAGCATTGAATATTTCCGGCGATTTTGCCGAACCGTTCTGGCCCATCTTACTGTATGTCCTGTTACGGTGATAGAGCGGCAGCAGCGACTGAATTATCCCTGTAACCCAGAAAAAGCTTACCAGTCCGGCGATAAAGAGGAACATCTCCCAGGTACCAATCTCTGACCTTGTAAGGTGGCTTTTTGTAAAGACAATACTGATTATCAGGAATACCAGGAAACGCATCAGCTGGAATAACTGTAGTCCCGATATATTATCGATCAGTTTTATCTTTTTCAAACTCTTCTTCTTAACAAGTTCTTCTGATAACCGCCCATCTCCGCAAAAATTGTGCAAATGAGTTCATATTTATAAATTTTTATCAATAGCAGTGAAAGTGGATTCAAATAAGAATTTCAAAATTTTGCGAAGTGGATTTTTTGGGCTTATTTTGCACCCGTATACGGTGGATGTAGTTCAGTAGGTTAGAACGTCGGATTGTGGTTCCGAAGGTCGTGGGTTCGAATCCCATCTTCCACCCGGACAGAAAAAGCCTTCCCCGCCGAAAGGCGGGAGGGCTTTGTTTTTTCATCGCGTTGAAAGCTTGCTTCCATAAGCGGTTGAAAAAACAAAGACCATAATGAGCGAAGCGAATTGAAGGCTTTTTCTGTCCGACACTCCCCCCGGGGATCGCCATCGAAGTGAAACGAAGATGGCAATCCCGTCAGGCCCGCTTCTCTTCTTTTCGGTAGCGGATATTTGCCGCAATAGATACTGCAACCAGCATCAGTACAGTGATATAAACCATCAGGGGTATGTGCACCACGTCGCCGCCTGCATAGGAATGAAGGCCCGACAGGTAATAGTTAACCCCGAAATAGGTCATCAGCACTGAAAAGAAAGCGAAAAGAGCCAGCAGATTAAAAGTGAATATATCCTTCATCCCCGGTATCATCCTTGAATGAACTACCAGAGTATACACAACTATCGTAATCAGCGACCATGTCTCTTTCGGATCCCATCCCCAGTACCTTCCCCACGATTCATTCGCCCATATTGCCCCGAGGAAGGTCCCTGTGGTCAGGAAATATAAGCCCAGTGTCAGTGTCTTGTAACAGATTACGGTGAGATTATCAATATTGCCCGAGATCCGTTCGCGGTTCCTGCTGTTTATCAGAATGATAAGCACCATGTTGATCAGGGCCAGGACAGCTCCCAGCCCAAGAAAACCGTAACTGCCCGTTATGACGGATACATGGAGTGTGAGCCAGTACGATTTGAGAACGGGGACAAGATTGGTGATCTCCGGATCCATGAAGCTCATGTGGGCCACGAGCAGTGCAAACGATGCCAGCAGTCCCGTGGCGGGAAGTGTGAATGGTGATCTGCGGCTGAAAATAAAGCCTGCAAGAACAGTAACCCACGAAATGAAGAGCATCGACTCGTAACCGTTGCTCATGGGGGAATGACCCGAGATATACCACCGAAGTCCAAGACCGAATGTATGCAACAGAAACCCGGCAAAGAGGACAAGCCCAAAAGATCTTACCAGCCAGGGGACAGCATCCCTGCCAATCAGTATCATAATGATAAGCATAATCAGCAGGATTGTACCCGTCGCTGCATAAAAAGGGAATAACCGTTCAAAAATCTTCAGCCTGTAATATAGTATCTCAGCCTTTATTTTTGACTCTGAAGGAATTTCATATTCGGTGAATCGTTTCTGATAGTCGCTCAGCGATCTGGTTATATTCCTCACCATTGCCTGGTTCCGTGTTTCAAGAGCTCCTGCCAGCGACGGGATAATATTTGCCACATACAAAGAGTCTTCCCTGTTGAGTGCCGACTTCAGGGCATCCATGGGTGCCCCCCATGTGTGAGAGCCATCCCTGAGGGGGAATATTCTCAGGAAAGCACCCGAATAGATCATATATACTATATTCATCCTCTCGTCAACCTTCATCACCTCCTTGTCGAACTTCCTCCTTTCGCCCGGTGCAAGGGAGTATGCTACATTTACCTCGTGGCTAAGCTTGTAGGTTCCTCCTCCGGCGGGATCCAGCATATCATTGAATGAAGCATAGTCCCCTTTAATCCCCAGCATGTTCTGAAGATCCCTGTTTGATATCCTTATCACAGGATAATTTCTCCAGTTGTCAAAATCGAGATAGATGCCCATAAAAAACTGCATCGGGGTAAGACCTTCGAAGCTGTTCTCTCTTGTTACTTTCCTCATGATATCACTGGAAAGGGTCAGCAGAGGCTTGGTCCTGCCTTTATGGTCCTGAACAAGAACTCTTCCGAACTCCCCGGAACCTTCTTTGTCGGGAATCATCTTCTGTGCCCGGGCACTTCCAAACCCGGAAAGGATCAGCATAAAAAGGATCATTGCTGCCCCCTTCCGGAGGGGTGAGTTCCAGTATTCCCCGCCGATCCTGTGAAAAACAGAATTCCTGTTGAACAATGATACTATGATAAAAACGAACAGGAGACCATAGCCTGTATATGTGACCAGCATCCCTGCAGTATCGTTGTTGACGGCGAGTATCGTTCCCTGTTCGTCGAGGTCGTATGATGACTGATAAAACCTGTAACCCCTGTATTTCAGTACGTTATTCATATAAATTGAATAGGGTCTTGCAATGTTGTTTTCCTCATCAATAAGAGTGATCTCGCTCCTGTAGCCCGACGGGCTTTCTGAACCGGGATATCTTTCAAGAACAAACTCATTAAGCTTCAGGCTGAAGGGAAGAGTCCTCATCTCCGGACCGTAAGTGATTTCAATAATCCTGTCACCTGTCAGGGCAGTTGCAGAAGATATCTCTCCCGGACCACTTTCCCTTAAATAAAGGGTCGTCGACTCATTGCCTGAGGAAATGTTAAAGACAAAATAATTTCTTCCTGACTGTTCCCTGCTCATTCTCACCGGCATTACACGTGTCACGGCCGACAGGGACATCTCCTGTGGTACTATCATTATATTCTTAACCGAGACCACCATCATACTTTTCAGGGTGAGTGATTCGCCGGGCTCCGCTCTTATTGTTTCCCCGGTCATCATATTAGTCTCTTCAACGGAATAAACAGATGATAACACGAATGATGCTGAGTCAGCTTCTATTGTAACATCCGTGATCTCCTCCGGCATAAAACCAATTGTAAGCCCCGAAAGAGTGGCGATTTCACCTTTTCTCAATATTATCAGCTCCCTGCCGCTGTTTTCTTCGGAAATACTAAGTGAAATCATGGGTTCTCCCCCTTCAGCGGCAACAACCATCTCGAGGGCATTCTGCATTATCCGGGCCAGAACAATCTGGTATTCCTTCCCACCGTTGCTGATCTTTTTTTTATACCTCTCTGCAGAAACCGACGTCATGGAATATATATCTGATCCACTGGCTATTAGCGCGCCATCTCTTTCCTTAAGGCTGTAACCGATGTGTCTGTCAGAGGAATAACAACTGTTTTCCGTTTCACCCTCTCTTATATGGATGCTTCCCTCCCATCCTGTATAGCGGGTGATGGCAGCTCCTGCAATTATAACTATAAAGGAGAGGTGGAACAGGAATGCCGGCAGTTTTGAGCTCCTGTAAAGCTTAAGTGAGATTGTCTGTCCTGCCATGTTTATCACCAGGAGAAGCAGGATAAGCTCAAACCATCTGGCGCTGTATATAAAATCATATGCGGCCGGAAGGCCATAATCATTTCCGATGAAGGTAGCGGCAGCCATTGATGCCGCAAACAAAACCATTAGCACTCCCATAAAGAGGGGAGAAAACAGCAACTTGATGATTTTCATAATCAGTTAGAATGGGAAGCTTTGAAGCTGTCTGAATTTTGCCTGAAAGATATAACTTTTAGCCTTAACGACTGCAGGTGATCAGAATTTGTATTGATTATCCCCGATAAGTTTTTCTGCTATTCGTCTTCTCGAGTCTTTCACATTCACTCCTGCAACGCCCGTAAGGACCTCAACGGCTTTAACAAGCTGCTGTGCCAGATCGTGTGATGCAAAGGACCACACTGCATCAGTCGCATTCTTTCTTATTTTTGCGGCACTATCCCAGATATTTACTTCAAGCATATCCTTATAGACAGGAACATCTCCTTTGAGTGATTCCAGCTTCTCGACTCTCAGTGCCGTCGATTCGGAGATATAAAGATCCATTATCATTTCCGCAATGTTGTTGAGGACTTCCTGTTCATGAACAAGGCTCTTTTTGAAATGCTCAACAGCTCCGTGTATTACAATCAGGATAACTTTCTTAAAGTTCTTCAGGTATCTTTTCTTTTCCTGATAGTAATTCTCTCCTTCGGGGACCTTTGCATCAACCTCTCCGATACTGCTGTAGATCTTCTCCGCCTCACCGAAGAGGTCGAAGTCACCCTTCATGGCGCGTTTCATTGCCGTGTCGGTCACCAGCAGACGGTTAATTTCGTTTGTTCCCTCGAAGATCCTGTTTATCCTCGAATCGCGGTAGCCACGCTCCACATCCATCTCGGCAGAGTAGCCCATACCGCCATAAATCTGCACAGCCTCATCGGCAACGAAATCGAGCATTTCCGATCCTGCAACTTTCAGGATTGCTGCCTCGACGGCATAATGGCTAATGGCTTCTATGGTGGCACGACCCTTGTCGCCGCAATCGGTTTTCAGTTTGTCCATCAGATCGTCTATATCTTTGCTGACTCTATAAACAGCTGATTCTGATGCAAAGAGGCGAATAGCCTGTTCGGCAAGCTTATGCCTGATCGCTCCGAACGATGATATTAGCACTCCGAACTGCTTTCTCTCATTTGCATATCTTACCGAATCGGTTATTGTTTTTTTTGCTGCGCCCAGTACATTTGCCCCGAGTTTGATACGGCCCATGTGAAGTATGCTGAGGGCTATTCTGAAACCCTCTCCTCTTTTACCAAGCATGTTCTCCACCGGTACTTTGACATCTGTGAAATATATCTGGGCCGTTGATGAACCTTTTATCCCCATTTTATGCTCATCGGGACCGATCACCACCCCGGGAGTGTCGCTTTCCACTATAAAGGCGCTGAGTACCCTGTCGTTGTCCACCTTGGCAAATACGACAAGAGTATCTGCAAACCCTGCATTTGTTATCCACATCTTCTGTCCGTTCAGGATATAATACTTACCGTTTTCGGAAAGTGTGGCATTTGATTTCCCGGCATTTGCATCGCTCCCGGCACCCGGTTCGGTAAGACAATATGCCCCCAGAAGCTCCCCTGTGGCAAGCTTTGTAACATATCTCTGTCGTTGCTCCTCATTGCCATAATAGAGGATTGGCAGGGTTCCTATACCGCAGTGAGCCATGTAAGCCACAGAGAATGAAAACCCTGCTCCTGTTGTTTCTGCGGTAAGCATCTGGGTAACGAACGACTGTCCGAAACCTCCGTATTCTTCAGGAACCGATATGCCCATCAATCCAAGTTCTCCCGATTTCTTAAGGATCTCTTTCATAAGTTCCCTGTCGCCTTTTTCCAGGGCGTTCATAGCCGGATAGACCTCAGCCTCAAGGAAATCGCGGCAGGTCTGTGCAATCATCTTCTGCTCCTCGTCGAACTCCTCGGGTATGAATATGTCTTTTGCTTCAATTTCATCAACCAGAAATTCGCCGCTTTTCAGGATTTTTCTGTTTTCCATTTTTGTCAGTTTATCGGGTTGTTTTATAATTTCAACGATTGTGCAATTAATTCCGCAATGTCAAGGTTTTTTACATCATCCTCCCTGTTCCTGTATTTTAGTCCGTCAGTAAGCATTGTCATGCAGAACGGGCAAGCCGATGCTATCACCTCAGCTCCCGTGTCGAGTGCCTCACCGGTCCTCTCCAGGAATATCTCCTTTTCTCCTTTTTCAGCCTCCTTGAACATCTGCGCTCCCCCGGCTCCGCAGCAGAGGGCATAGCTTCTGTTCCTCTTCATTTCCGTTATAGTCACTGACAGACTGCTTAATATGGTGCGAGGTTCAGAATAGATCTCATTTGCCCGTCCAAGGTAACAGGGATCATGGTATGTGACCCTGATCCTGCTGTCACGCTCTTCAGCTGGTTTCAATTTTCCCTCAGCGATTTTCCCTTCAATGAAATTAAGATAATTAATAACTTCAAAATCCCCGCCCAGATCCGGGTATTCATTTTTAAAAACATTGAAGCAGTGCGGACATGTTGTGATGATCTTCCGTACATCGTATTGCCTGAAGATCTCAATCACCTGCAGTGCCTGCATCTGGTAAAGCATCTCGTTACCTGCCCGCCTGGCAGGGTCGCCGTTACAGGTCTCCTCGGTGCCAAGCACCGCATAACTTATATTCAGATGCTCCAGAATCTTTGCGAAAGCTCTCACTACTTTCCTGTATCTGTCGTCGAATGCGCCGGCGCATCCCACCCAGAAAAGGTACTCCGGCTTATCTCCTTTTGAATGAAGATCGGCCATGACCGGCACCTGAAAATCAAGATCCTTAGCCCACAGAAGCCGGTCCTCATTTGAATACTGCCATGGAGCCCCGTTATTCTCAATATTATTGAAGAGTGTCTTCAGTTCGCCCGGAGCAGAGGCCTCTTCGAGGACAAGGTACCTGCGCATTTCCATAATAAGCTCGGGCTGATTGATATTTACCGGGCACTCGCGTGCGCAGGCGTTACATGTTGTGCATGCCCAGAGCTCCTCTTCGCTGATATAGTCCCTCACCAGTGACCTGCCATCAGTGTAATCCTTTCCGTTTTTCACCAGCATCGGGCCCCTCTCCTTCATCCTTGCCCTCAGGTCCATCATAATCTTCCTGGGGGACAGCTTTTTGCCCGTTATATTTGCGGGACAGACCGATGTACACCTGCCGCATTCCGTACACGAAAGGGCATCAAAGTAATTTTTCCATGTTGCATCTTCAGCCTCCTTAACCCCGAACCTTTCAGGCGGGGCAGCTTCAGGTGCAGGGGCAAAAGCTGTTGAGGGATCAAGCATAAGCTTTACCTCTCTTGTGATGCTCTCCATGTTAGTCAGCTTGCCGGGCGGCTCAAGCCTGGAGAGAAACACATTGGGCACCGACATGAATACATGGAAGTGCTTGGAATAGGGAAGATAATTGGCAAAAGAGAATATCAGAAGAATATGTGTCCACCACGATATCTCATGCATCAGATGAAAACCACCCGGTGTCATACCCGTGAAGAGCCCTGCAACCAGGCTGCTGACCGGGAAAAGGCCGGCAATCTCCTCTCCACTTGTATTCATATAGCCCAGATACCCTATATTCATGGATAGAAGGGATATCATCAGCAGCAGGATCAGGGTAAGGGCAGTGCCTGCATCGAGATGTGATCTGCGTTTCATCTCAATCCCTTCAAACCTGGGAATATGCATGAAGATCCTCCGGAAGAGGAAGATTATGATTGATATTGCCACAAGGAGTGCGAACAGATCGCCCGAAGCCATTAACAGGTCATAAACCGGTCCCACTGTTCTGAAAACCCTTTCGGTGCCTGCAACGCCGTCAATCACCATCTCGAGGCTGCCAAAGAGGATTATACAGAAACCCCAGAAAACAAGGGCGTGAAAAAATCCGGTAACGGGTCGTCTGAATATCCTGGTCTGGCCGAAAGCCACTTTCAGCATTACCCTAAACCTCTTTCCGAAATCCCTTACCGGAAAGGCAGGCCGGGTGAAACTGAAATATTTGATAAGCCTGTTTATTGTATAGAAAAATACGGCGAAGGTGATCAGAAGTACCGAGGTGAAAATAATCTGTTTCATTGTCTCTATAGTGGTGAGTCCGTATCAGAAGTCCTTTTCCGA
>Ga0334882_1004123_pt1 | contig 12630 bp, 10 predicted proteins | sample GraSluR1_MG_5_FD_207226 | JGI IMG/M metagenome (GOLD analysis project Ga0334882, IMG submission 207226) | Sludge microbial communities from methane-producing bioreactor in Wageningen University, Netherlands - Granular Sludge_15_04-R1 | ecosystem: Engineered > Bioreactor > Anaerobic >... | reverse complement strand
CTTGCCATCTGCTTTCAACTGCCCGCTTATTGGTTCAATCATACGGCGTTGGCCCAGCCCCTTGTGTAATCATCTACACTTCTTATTGTACACAGATATATACAAATAAAGCAGCCCACGCATATTCAATACAGGTTGATACAATGACGAACACAAACCCTCAGAGCAGTGAACGCCCCCGCAAGGAGGTGGCCGGAATCTACACTGCCCCGCCCGCCCACTGGGTGGGCAATGGTTTTCACGTGCGCAGCATGTTCAGCTATGCAGACGCCTTTCAGGGCAGCGACCCCTTTGTGCTATTGGACTATGCAGCAGAAGAGCAGTTCAGCCCCAACCCAGGCACGCCCCGGGGCGTGGGCCCACACCCGCACAAGGGTTTTGAGACCGTGACCATTGCCTACCAGGGCGAGGTGGCCCACCGCGATTCCAGCGGTGGCGGCGGCACCATTCAGGCGGGTGATGTCCAGTGGATGACCGCAGGCCGGGGCATAGTCCATGAGGAGTTCCACTCACGGGAGTTCAGCGAGCAGGGCGGCCCCTTTGAGATGGTGCAACTCTGGGTGAACCTGCCCGCCAAAGACAAGGATACCCCGGCTGCCTATCAGCCCATCCGTAAGGAGGAGATTCCAGTGCTGAGCTTGCCGGATGATGCGGGTAGCCTGCGCCTGATTGCGGGCAGCTATCAGGGTAAACAGGGCCCGGCCAAGACCTTCACGGCAATGAATGTGTGGGATGTGGTGCTGCACGCAGGCGCAAGCACGGTTTTTACTCTACCGGCCACACACAACCTGAGCCTGGCCATCCTGCGTGGTGAGGTACGCATTAATGAGGGTGAGAGCGCCCAGGCAGGCGCTTTAGTGCGCTTTCAAGCGGGCGGGGAAGTGCTGGAGTTGCATGCAGGGGAAGAAGGTGCAACCCTGCTGCTGCTTTCCGGGGTGCCCCTTGATGAGCCGGTGGTGGGCTATGGCCCGTTTGTCATGAACTCCATGGATGAGATCCGCCAGGCCTTTGCCGATTACGAACGGGGCAAATTCGGCAAGCTCGTTTAGACAATTATGCTCGCACGGGCGATGCGCTGCTGCGCAGCTATAGGCAGTGCATTGCCCGGCTTGCATCTTCAAATCATTTCAAAGGAGTTCTTGCGGGTTCTCGTCCGCCTCCGGCTCCAGCAGGCGGCTGGCCAGCACCTTGTCGATGCGGTTGCCGTCCAGATCCACCACTTCCAGCCGCCATCCCTCCCATTCAGTGATATCACCGGTATGGGGCACCCGGCCCACCAGCCACATTACCATGCCGCTGAGAGTATGGTAGCGGCCTTTTTCTTCCTCTGGCACGGTTTTCAAATCAAGCCGGTCTTTCAGCTCTGGAATGGGGATGAGTCCGTCCAATAGCCAGGAACCATCTGCACGCTGCACAGCCCAGACATCTTCCGGGTCACGCGGCCTGAATTCGCCAGCCAAGGCCTCGAGCAGGTTCTGCAGGGTTACAAGGCCAAGAATTTCTCCATACTCGTCAACCACAAAAACCATCTGCACCCCTGATTCACGGAACTGCTCCAGGAGCTTCATGCCTGTGAGGGATTCCGGCACATAGACAGCGGGCTGCAGGTAATCGACGATCTTTTCCTGCGGTTCGCCTTGCAAGTACTGTTTCAATAACCGCTTGGCACTGATTACCCCCAAAACCGCATGCAGGCCGCCCTGGCAAACCGGAAAACGGGAATGATCCGAGGCCGTGAGCTTATCCAGGCCTTCTTCAAGGGGTGCTTCCATATCCAGCCAGATAATATCGCTGCGTGGCGTCATCAGGGAGGCGATCTGCCGGTCATCAAGCCGGAACACATTGCGCACCATGTCGTGCTCGTGCTTTTCAATCACCCCCGCCTGCGAGCCTTCCACCAGAATGGCGTGGATGTCTTCTTCTGTCAGGTTGGCGCTGCTCAGCTCTTTTTTGCCCAGAAGACGCAAAAGGCCATCAGTGGACACGGTCAGCAGGGCAACAAAGGGGCGCGACAACTGCGCCAAAAACGCTATGGGCCGAGCCATTAGCCGCGCAATTCCTTCTGCGTTGAACTGGGCGATGCGCTTGGGTACCAGTTCCCCCACCACAATGGAAAAATAGGTGACAGTCACTACCACAAGGGAGGTCGCGCCGATAGCACTGATTCTCTCATCAACACCCCAACCGTAGAGCAGCCCAGCAAGAGGACCGGCAAGCGCGGCCTCGCCGACAATACCGTTGAGGATACCGATGGCAGTGATACCTATTTGGATTGTGGAAAGAAACTGGGTGGGCTCCTCACCAAGGTGGATGGCAACAGCGGCGGAGTGATCTCCATCTTCGGCCAGCTTTTGCAGGCGGCTTTTGCGGGCCGTAATCAGGGCGATTTCCGACATGGCAAAAATACCGTTAAGCACGATCAGGGCAACCAGTATGGCAAGTTCCAAGTGTGTTCTCCTGTATCTAGTTGTCCTTGAAAAAGGTCCTTCTCAGTTTGTAGCCTGTACGAGTCAATCTCTACCTTTTGTCATCTCGGGTCACACAAGAACTCCACAAGTTATCCAACGAAAAAGAAGCAGCATTTTCCTTAACTTCTTGAGGATAAGGTAGATATTGTGCCCGGTTCCGTTCAAAAGTGCATTGATTTTATCGACCAACTCGTCCCAGCGAAGGGTGTCGGTGAGTAGCCGCTGTTAATGGTTGTAGCCAAGCTTGCCTTTAGCCTTTGTATGCCGATCACCGGATCACCTACGTTGCGTTTTTCTCTGCCATGCGTTTGGAGCAATGGCTGGGCGAGGCTGGGTCAAGGGCACCCCACAGAAGAAGCAGTTTTTGCCGCAGAAAAACTGTGTACGGGTTTTTCAGCCAGCGCTGCACGGTTGGTTGAGCGAATGCCTTGAGATATGTGCAGGCAAGTAAAATTGATCATCAGGCAGAGGAAAATACCGGGGCAGCCATTTGCCCAAAACAGTGCACCGAATTCGCGTGCAAAGAACGGACTGCCAGTTAATGCAATGGATTCTGTCAAACGGTACAGTTCGTGGCCATGGTCACAGGATATGTTCCAGACGGTTGCGGAACAGATCTAGCTGGGGAATAGGACCCGGCTTTTTTACTACACTAGAAATTACTAGGAATTGCAGAGGAACAGTGCAACATTCTGCACTCAGGTGCTCTGCCTTCTAGTTTTATGAGAATATTTCATCTGGTTGGGAGATTTTTTGAAGGGGTGACTGCTGTATCGGTCGATTCGTTTCCAAGAGCACAGCATCTAGGTGTGGCTGCTTTAATTATACGTTCGGAAATGACGTTCGGAAATCCGTAAAATTTGGGCTGAGACAACAAAAGAGAGTAAAAAAGAGTCAAACCAGGGAGCGAATTGATGGTGCTGATTTGGGATTGAACAAGAAATACCGGTGCCTGTTCAGATGCGCGTCGTGCAGGCCTTTCTTACAAAGATTCCTGTTCGATCCAGTACTGAAAATGTTCGCTGATGCGGTAAAAGTCGGTAAGGGCACGTTCGCCAGCATTGGTCAGCCAGGCACCGCCACCCCGGGCTCCGCCTGTCTGCTTTTCCACCAGGGGTTCCGGGGCCAGCGTATTCATATCTTCCACCAAACGCCAGGCATGGCTGAAACTCATGCGCATGGATTTAGCTGCGGCCGAAACCGAGCCATGCTCCTTGATGCGCTCCAGCAGAATGATTCGGCCCCAGGAAAGATAGGTCTGCTGATTTTTTTCAATCCATATGCGGCCTTTGAGCTGGAAGCCACCTTGCACTTGCCCGACGGCCATGGCATTTTCTTTACTTGTCTTTTTTATTTTGGGCATTGGTGCTCCCTTGCCTGCAAACGCAAAAATCACTGTATATGCCGCAGTATAACGAATCTTTCTCCGGAAAAAAGAATAACGGATCAGGCTGCTGCTGGCAAGGAGGAAGCCCGTGCTGATCGATGCAGGCACATGGAAAAGGAGGCTGTCACCCGTGAAGTTGCAGTTTAAGAACGCTTGGTTTTGTCGAGTATGGCCAGCATTTCAATATGATGTGTTTGCGGGAACATGTCCAGTGGCAGGATGTTGTTGAGGGTATATCCACCAGTGAGCATGAGGCGCAAGTCGCGGGCATGGGTGGCTGGGTCGCAGGAGATGGAAACAATGCGTTGGGGCGCAAGTTGTGGCAAAAGGGCTGCGGCCTTGCCCAAGCCTTGGCGTGGCGGATCAAGCAGGATGATATCAAAGCGTTCCTGCCTGCGCACGAGGCGATTCAGTTCCGTCACTGCATCTGTGCTGCGAAAGCGAATTTGGCTCAGTCCAGCAAGTTGGCTGTTCATTTGTGCCCAGGCACAACTTTCCTTGCTGTATTCAACGCCAAGAACATGCGCACCCAACAGTGCAAGGGGAATGGTAAAATTGCCGGCCCCGCAAAACAGGTCCAGGGCCCTTGCTGGGGTAGCGGCGGCCTCCATGGCCAAGGCCACCAATCTGGCGTTTTGTTGGCAGTTCACCTGAAAAAACGAGCCAGGAGAGTAGCGCAGTTCATAATTGAGCCTGGAGTGGCTGAAGTGCTGGCACAGATATGCTGCTGTATGTTCGACATCTTCGCCTACTGCCTGCGGATGCACGCCCTGGCCCTTGTGGGTGAGGACGAAGTCTGCCTGGGGGGCGAGCATGCGCGTCACTGTCTGTAGAATATTTGTGCCTGCTTGTTTTTTTGTGTGCAGCATTAAAAAAATACGACCACTTGCCGGGCATTGAGACAGGGTAAGCGCAGTGGCAATGTGGGCAAGCAGGGCCAGATCTATTTTTTGGGCCAGGTGTGAAAGGGTGCTATTGATGCCATCTGTGGCCAGTAGGCAGCGCGTGACCGGGACAACGCTCCTGCTGCGGCGGCGGTAAAAACCCAGCAGCCCACCTTCTTGCAGGTGCAGGCGCAATCGGTGACGGTAGCCAAACTGTTGCGGCGAGGGTAGGGTAGGGGCAAGACAGTCCTGTGACAGCACAAGGCCAGCGCGCTGCAGGTTTTCCGCCACAATGGCCGCCTTCATGCGCAACTGGGTAGCATACTCGGTATGCTGTAGATTACAGCCACCGCAGTCCGCATAGTACGGACAGGGTGGCTCCACCCGCTCCGGGCTGGCAACGAGCAGGGTGTCGATTGTTGCTTCCACATGGCCCCCAGCCTCGCGCAGCAGGCGAATACGCACCTCTTCGCCGGGCAACGCTTCTGCCACCAGTGCCACCTTGCCTCCGGCCAGACGGCCCAGGCCCCAGCCACCGTGCACCAGTTTTTCTATGCGCACAGAATCATTTGCGTTAAGTTGTTTTGGACGCTGCGTTTGCATCGGTTTTTTGCAGATAAAGCTCAGGCCGGGCCCTGTTGGTGGTGCAGGCCTTCCACAGCAGAGGCGTGCAGATGATGCGGTGGGTGGAAGCCTATTTTTTTCTGTTGCTTGCGGTGTGGGAGTAAAATGCCTACCTTTGTGCGCAAGTGACAAGGTCTGTTGTTGGCAGAGTTGTGTCCATGCACGGTTGCCGTTGTCTCTGCCAGCCAAAGCCAATGAACCTGGCAGGTTCTATTCCAGAACCGTATAACACGACTACTATCCATAATCTGGCGGAGAAGATCATGCGGAAATATAATGACAGTTCTACCTCTACGTATAGGTACGGAGAATTGCAGCAGCTCATAGACAGGGCACAGCTTTTGGTGGATGCCACTGCCGACAAGCTGGATGAAGGTGTACAAAGTGCCCGCGATGCCCTGCTTGGTGGCCTGGAAGACGCGCGCTGGAAGGCAATTGATCTGGAAGACGAGCTGCGCGACAGGGCGGAGCAGGCCCAAACCTTTGTGCAGGAAAACCCGTACCAGGCGGTGGGTTTTTCCTTTGTGGCCGGGCTTTTTGTTGGCTGGATTTTGAGCAAGTAGCACGGCTGTTCAAGGCGTTTTACATGCAGGGCTTGGTGTTCTGTTGTCTAGTGTCAATGCAGGGCGGCAGGTATCTGTTTTGCCGGCCAGCTGTCCGCAGGCAGCGGAGATGTCACTGCCCCTGCTCTGGCGGATGAACACGGTGTAGCCTTGCTGGCGTAGGATCTCCTGGAAACGTAGGATCCTCTCCATGTCAGGGCTGCGGAAGGTGCTGTCTGCCACTGGGTTGACTGCCAACAGGTTGATTTTGCAGCGCACGTTGTGTAGGAGCCGAGCAAGTGCTCGGGCGTCCTGGTCGGAATCATTGATACCAGCGAGCAGGGTGTATTCAAACATCACCCGCTTGCGCCGTTTCTGCCGGTACTGGCGGGCAGCCTCAATGAGCGTTTTCAAAGGGTAGCTGCGGTTAACTGGCATGAGCCGACTGCGGGTGGCGTCATCTGCTGCATGCAGAGAAATGGCCAGGTTGACCTCGCTCTCCTCACCCAGTCGTAGCATCTGTGGCACCAGGCCGCAGGTGGATACCGTAATGCGCCGGTTGGAGAAATCCAGACCACGCTGCTCGGTGAACAGCGAGATGGCGTCCAGCACCCTGTCGAGATTGGCCAGGGGCTCGCCCATGCCCATGAACACCAGGTTGGTGAGTGGCGACATGTTGCGCTCCAGCATCCAGTCGCGCACTGCGCACACCTGGTTGACCATTTCCGCCACGTTCAGGTTGCGGCCAAACCCCATGGTGCCAGTGAGGCAGAAGCTGCAACCCATGGCGCAGCCAACCTGGCTGGAGAGGCACAGGGTGTTTCGATCTTCTTCGGGTATGAGTACCGATTCTATTGTTCGTCCATCTTCCAGGCAAAAGGCGAATTTGACTGCACCATCACGTGACTGCTCCACTGCAGAGGGCACAAGCGAGCTGATGCGCGCGTGCTGGGCCAAAAGTGCGCGGAACTCCTTGGCCAGGTCGGTCATATCGGCAAAGGTTATTGGGCCAGGCTTGTAGAGCCACGGCAACAGTTGTTTGCCGCGGAAGGCTGGTTGGCCGAGCTCCACCACAAAGCGAATAAGCTTTTCCTGGGTGAGCGCCCGGAGATCAACAGGGCTTGAAAATACAGTCATACCAGGAGAACAGGATCTGTGCAGACAGGGAAAGATGGCGCAGGGGGATAACCCAATCCTGCGCCACACTCACAAATGGTAGCTGGATCAGGTAGTTGGATCAACGGCCGCGGCCAAAGCGGCGATAGAGCAGGAGCAGTAAAATAGCGCCAGCAGTGGCGATGAAAATATTGCCGATGCTGATTCTGTCCACTGGGCCCAGGTTGAACAGCAGTGAGCCGAGAAAGCCACCAACAAAGGCACCGGCAATACCAATCAGGATGGTGACGATACAGCCGCCTGGATCCTTGCCCGGCATAATCAGCTTGGCCAAGGTGCCAACGATAAGACCCATAACAATCCACGATAAAATACCCATTTTTTCTCCTTGTAACCTGGTGTTTGTTCTGTTGCTTATACAAGATTGGATTGAAAACAGCCTGTGCTATTTGGGAGTGGGTCTTGTTTCCCTTCCCGTATGCATGCAAGATACGACGTGCCTTTGCTTGCCGCAACTGCTTTGTATGGTGCTGTGGCTTGTATCCTAACTCTTTGTTCCTTGGCTTTGGCAGGAACTGACCATGTCGGAGGTTGATCTCAAGGTCATGCTCACACGCAGTAGAAAAGAAAGATCTATTACCATTATCGGTGCTGGATTGGCAGGCTGCGAGGCAGCCTGGCAGGCGGCACAGCGGGGAGTGCAGGTTTTTTTGTACGAGATGAAGCCGCAGCGTTTCAGCCCGGCGCATGAAAATCCGAACCTGGCAGAACTGGTGTGTTCCAATTCCCTGCGGGCTGCGCGTATCGATTCGGCGGTGGGCTTGCTCAAGGAAGAGATGCGACGGCTGGGATCACTGATCATGCAGGCGGCAGATGCCACAGCTGTACCCGCAGGGAAGGCCCTGGCAGTGGATCGTAACCGCTTTGCCGCCTGGACCACCGAAAAGATCGAACAGCATCCAGCCATCACGGTGCGGCGCCAGGAGCTACATACTTTGCCTGCGGCAGAGGCACACCACCCCCTGATCGTCGCTGCTGGACCGCTGGCCAGCGCAGAGCTGGCCAGTGCGCTGCAACGCATCACCGGCACGGAACACCTGGCCTTTTACGACGCCATTGCCCCCATTGTTGCGGCCGAAAGTCTGGATATGCAGGTGCTGTACCGCAAGTCCCGTTGGGACGAAGAAACAGCCGGGGATTATCTGAACTGTCCATTGAATCGGGAGCAGTATCAGCGCTTTGTTGCTGAGCTGGTTGCCGCCGAAAAGGTACCGCTCAAAAGTTTTGAAGAGGCGCGCTATTTTGAAGGCTGCCTGCCAGTTGAAGTGATGGCACAGCGCGGTCCCGAGACCCTGCGTTTTGGTCCGCTCAAGCCGGTGGGTCTGGCCCACCCGCACAGCGGCGAGCGTTTTTATGCCGTGGTGCAGCTGCGGGCAGAAAATGCCGGACAAAGCGCCTATAACCTGGTGGGTTTGCAAACCAAACTCACCTACAGCGAGCAGAAGCGCGTCTTTCGTCTGCTGCCAGGGCTTGAGCAGGCAGAGTTTTTGCGGTTGGGCTCTATCCACCGTAACACCTTTGTCTGTGCGCCGGCTGTTTTGCAGGAAGATCTCAGCCTGCGCGTTGCTCCCCATATGTATGTTGCCGGGCAGTTGGCCGGAGTGGAAGGCTATGTGGAATCAGCCGCAGCTGGCCTTTTGGCCGGCATAAATGCCAGTCGCAAGGCCCTGGGGCAGGCCTTTTCAGCGCCACCTGCAGCAAGTGCCCATGCAGCACTGCTGCGCCATCTCAACCAGAGCGATCCGGCCCATTTCCAGCCATCGAATATCAACTTCTCGCTCTTTGCCCCGCTTGCGGGCCGCATCCCCAAAAAACAGCGGGGCATCCTGCGGGCGCAAGCCGCGCTTGCCGCAGTGGATGCCTGGCGGCATCAATTGGTGGAAGAGGCAGATATCAAGGCATTTCAATAAAGCCCCAAAAGGGATAGTCGAGCTGATACTCGGCCACCTTGCCCGGCGGATGTTCGCGGCTGGCCACCAGCCACAGCTCATTGATGCGGCGTTCCGGTGCCTGTTTGACAAAGGGATCCCACTGGGTACTCAACACCAGGGCATTGTCGGCGGAATAGCCGATATCCCCTGATCCCTTGAAGGAGCCCAGCTGTGGATGCTGTTCAAATTGGCCATCCTGACCGCGTTCCAGCTCGGAAATGACTAGGAAGCTGGCACCAAGCTCATCACGGATGGCCTCCAGCTGCCGCAGCCAGCCGTCGATACCGGAACGTTTCTGGCTGATATCCTTGAATGGTAGCTTGTGCAGGCTGTCGATCACCACCACCGTGTAGTCGGCCTTGGTCTCGTGACGGATGAAATCAATGTGACGGCGCATGATTTCCGGCGAGAGTTTACGGTCATTCACCACCCTAAGCCAGTGCAGGCTCTGCTCCAGTTGCTGGCTGGCCTGTGCCAACCGGGCCTGTTCTTCGCTGTGCAGCTGTTTGCTGCGAATCTGCTCTGTGCGCAGGCGACTTATGCGGCTCAAGATGCGCAGATAGATTTTCTGGCGGCTGTTTTCAAAATCATAGTAGATGACCGGAATACGGCGCAGGGCCATATTGGCGGCTGCCTGGATGAAGAAGGTGGATTTGCCTGCCTTGGGGGTGCCACCCAGGATATTGATACCATGGATGCCGCCGACTGCCGCATCGAGGCGCGCAAAGCCACTGTGCAGCTGTTGATAGGCACTGCTGCTTTCCTGGTGCAGGCGCTGGTTGAAGCGGTGAAATTCAAGTGCAGGGCTGGGAAAGGGGGAAAAGGCCCGGGCTGCGCGGATCATGGCGGCAACCCTTTGGGGCAGGGCTGTCGGGTCTTCGGCGGCCAGACTGGCCAGTTCCATGTTGCGTGGGGTATCCTCGGGCCAGTGGAGAATACGCACCTTGAAACCGATTCTGGTGGCAAAGGTGCGGGCCATGGCTGCAGACTCCACGTTGTGGCGCATCAGCAGAAAAATGGTACGCACCCAGCGCAGTCGCTCTGCCTCCAGCTCGTCGAGTAGCGCAGCATTGGGCACGGCTATGCCCGGAAAACCGAGCTGCTTGAGCACCAGCAGGTTGCGCTCGCCCTCCACCACAAAAAGTGAGCCGTTTTCGCAACGGTCGATTTCCTCCACATTGAAAAACTGGAATGGGTTGTCAAAAAACGCCTCATTACCGTACCAGAAGCTGTCTTCCGACTTGTGGGGATGCACGCAGCGGGCAGCATAGCAGCTGCCGTTTGCCTGCACATACGGATAGAGGAGGTAACGGCCATTGTAGCCGATTTGTAACTCCGCCAAGGTCTCTTCGAGGATACCTTCCTGCTGGAACTGTTGCTTGAGTTCCTGGGTGAGTTTGTTGGCAAAACTAATGAGTTCTTGGTTCAGGTTGTTTGCTGGATAGTGCGTTTCCCAGCCAAAATATTCGCGATCCAGTTCAAAACCAGGCACTGTGGCCAGCGGTATGCCCAATGCGCGGGCAAAATGCAGGGGGAAGCCACCGGGAATGCAGCGTTTGCGGCAGCGGAAGTAGCCGTGGAAAAAACTCTCCGGATTCAGGAGAACAATTAAACCTGCTGTTTGCTGGCCGGAGAATTGATTGCCGCTTTGAGTGCTGCCTGTGGCCGTACAGAAGGGGCAAGGTGCCTGCAGGATGGTATTTTTTAAGCTGCCGCCCGGGAGATGCTGCAGATAGAAGCGGCTGATTGCATCGTTGCCAGAGTTGCCAGCGGCCGTCATGTGTACACACCATGTTCTGGAGGATAGAAGGAAAGAGCAACAAGCGCCTGGCAGACCGGTAGATGCAGCTGGACTACAACAGGGTTTGGGAACGGATTGCGAAAGGCACGTAGTGGAAAATGCAGCCCAGTCTGGAGAAGCATGTCGGACTGCGGCTGGCTCTCACCATGAAAACCCACACAATATACTACTTTACAGGAAATAAATGATCTGTGATATTCGGGAACAGAAAGTGGGTTTTTCGTCCAGAAAACCAGTTGAAATGCCTCGTTATGATGATTGTATAGGGTGCTGGAACCAGGATGGCGCAGATGAAAAGCACAATGGCTGAACGGTTGGAAAGCCTTGGTCGAACAATTCATTCATTTTTTTGTGCCTATGATCAGTATGTTCTTGCCTGTACTGTTTTACTGTTTTGGTGTTTTATTTTTCAGGAATATTTTTTGTTTGGCAAGCTGTTTTTGTTTGAACAAACAGCCTGGGATACACTGGTACAGTGCTATCCAATAGAATATTTCCGTATAAACAATGTAAAAAATTTTGTTTTTCCTTTTTGGTCTTTCCAGTTTGGCTTTGGGAAAAATATTTATCATGAGATGATAAATATAAGCCCCTTTGACGTTATTTTTTTATTTTTTCAGGGGAAAAGTTATACAGAGGCAATTCCGACAGTATTTTTTTTACAATTCCTTGCTGCATCTCTTATATTTCAAGCATTTCTTAAAAAAATCGGTTTATCTCCACTCGTTTCCTTTGTTGGTTCGATTTTATATTCCTTTAGCGGCTATATGGTATTGAATGCTCATTGGTACCATTACTTGAATTATCCGATATTTGTAGCCTTATTCTTATTTTTCTTTGAAAAATGGTATAGAGATGGGTTTTGGTTTCCCCTGGTCGTCCTGGTGGGACTCGTTTCTTTAAAGAACGAACTGCATCTTTACCAAATGGCAACTTTCGGATTTTTTTACATTGTCTTTCGGTACATAAATGATTTTGGATTGAATAGACAAATTATTCGCCTATATACTCGCTTAATGCTTCTTATTTTGTTTGGTTTGCTGCTGGGGGCATATTTTTATCTTCCAGATATGTATATCTTACTCTCTTCATCAAGAGTGCATGGCGCTGTACAGGGTGATTCCCTCTTGTCTCTTTTTCAGAAAATTCTGCATCCCATAGAATTCAACGCATTTTTAACTGTTCTTCTGCGTACCATATCTCCAGATCTGCTCAACTCTTGGCTCTTGTATCGAGGGTCTTTGAATTATCTTGAAGCATCTACGTTCTATGTAGGTCTTTTTCCCTTTGTGGTCTTTCTTTCTGTTTTCTTTGTTAAAAATAAAAAATATAAATTGCTGTGGATTTTCCCGGTTGTTTTTTGGATGGTCGTATTTTTTCCTTATTTTACCAGGGCGTTGAATCTGTTTGTCAGTAGTACTTTGAAATATATTTCTTTTTATTTGGGATTTTTTATCCTTTTTCCATTTTTATTGGTGATGGATTCATTGCGCGAGCAAGAACATCTGCAGCGATTAAACAGATTTTCCATATTTTTATTTTTGTTGGTCTTGTTGGGAATTTTGTTGGCATCGTTATGGTATCCTGATTTTTTCAACCCAATAAACAGAAAAGTTTTTCGCTTGTCTTTCTCTTTTTTCACTCTATATGTTGTTTGTCTCTCTATCTGGAACAGAGGAATCCATGTTGTTAGATATGGGTTGCTTGTTGTTGTCGTTATTGAAGCTGCAATTTTTGCAAGGATGACAGTGAGCACGGCTCCTGGAGCACTGTATCCGTTTTTCCATGAGCGTGGGGAAAAATATTTTCGTGAAGAT
>Ga0334882_1004121_pt1 | contig 12638 bp, 8 predicted proteins | sample GraSluR1_MG_5_FD_207226 | JGI IMG/M metagenome (GOLD analysis project Ga0334882, IMG submission 207226) | Sludge microbial communities from methane-producing bioreactor in Wageningen University, Netherlands - Granular Sludge_15_04-R1 | ecosystem: Engineered > Bioreactor > Anaerobic > Unclassified... | reverse complement strand
CGTTTTCGCCGTGTTCCATGATTTTAAAGGTAAGATGCCGTCCTGCCCACTCGGCGGGATTTTCAACCCGCCGGAGTCCCATCTGGGAATAGGGACAGAAAGCCCGGCTCTCACCGATGGTAACCTCAAACCCGCCTTTGATCTCTTTGACCACAACCCCCTCCACGGGAATCCCGCTTTGAAAGGCGTTCTCAAGAACGGCCTGGCCTGCCTTGTTTCCGCTTATTCTGGTGGTAAACCGCAGCTCGCCGTTTTTCGCTTCCAGGAAAAAGACTTTAATCGTCTCTCCCTCTTTGACGGTAAGGTTCCCCTCTTTATCCAGCATCTCCGCTGCTTCAAGAACCCCCTCGCTTTTACCGCTCAGCTGCAGAAAAATGGTGTCCCCGGCGATGGAAACAACGGTGGTTTCAATCTGCTGTCCCGGCTCAAAGGGTCCGATATCGGAAAGGCTATCTTCTAAAAGGGCTTCAAAGCTCTCGTCATTCATATTCACACTCATACTGATTCTCCTGATCTCATGAAATTATGCACTTAAATTATATAGAATAAGAAGAGAAGGGAGTAGCGCCCTCCCCGGGAGAGAAGGGGTTTAACAAGAGGATTCGATAGATTTAGGAGAAAAATTCAGGGAACGACCGCCATCAGGATATCCCTGTTGCCCCGCCGCCTATACCCTTGACTCCGTTGAGCGGCGGTGAAAGGCAAAACAAGAAGCGATGGGGTTGTACCTCCTACCGCCTCTCTTTGAAAAGCCCCGATCGTGAAAGTCCCAGATTTACCGACAGCTCCGGCACGATCTCACTCGGTTCCACCTTGGAAGGCCGGGACCGAAGGGTTGAGGAAAGGTCAAGCTCCCATCCGCTCCGGAACGTCCAGGTCAGGCCGAGGTTGCCTCCGGGGCCTCCCTGCATGGTCTCTGAGAGAGTGAAAGCCCAGCCTCCCCCTGCACGAAGAGACAGACGATCAGAAAACCGCTGCTCCACCGCTCCGATCAGCTGCATATAGGGTTGAGGTCCTCCCAAAAGCCAGAAGTCCGCCATATGTTTCAGAATAATGAATGTACGGTTTCCTCCAAACCCAAGCGAGATGGTCTGATCCAGATAAAAAGGGGCCTTTTCTTCTATCGGCCGGTTGAAATCGGGATCTCTGCTTCCCCACACTTCTCCTTCTTTTTCCGGATCAAAATAGTTTTCCAGATCTGCAACGTACCAGGTCTGATTGGCTCCGCCACCATAGAGGCTGTATACAAAAGACCCTGAGCTGTTTTTGACAACCAACCCTGCCGCCAGGGCAAAAAACAGCTCACTGAACTCTTCGTGCTTTGTTTCACCATCCGAAAGGTAGGTCAGTTCACCGAAACTGTATATTCCTGTCCCGGATAGACCGATGGAAAATACCGGTCCCAGGGCCAGGCCGAAACTTCCCATACCGCCAGCGTAGGTGTGAGGGATAAAGCTTTCACTCGTATTCCCATAATCCTGATATCTGCTTTGTACGCCTGAGAAGAATAGTTCGATCCCCCATCCGCTGGAGTTTGCCAGGGGAGCCCGGTAGCCCAGGGCTATTCGTACGTCACTCTCGCTGACTCCAAATTCATAATCACCGTAGGAATCGGATAGAGGATAGGCCTTATGACTGTTCGGTTCCCAGACTTTGCCGCCCCAGGGTCCCACACTGGCAATGTTAAGCTGCAGATAGGCCATGTCCGAGCCAAGCCGGGCCAGGGCTGCAGGGTTTTCCAGGGGATAATAAGGGGCGGCAACGATTTTAAACCTTGAGGTATAAACCGCAAGCAGGTCGGCGTAGAAGCGGATAGCGGAGCTCGAGGCATCGATCCTTTGTACCCGGTTTATCTGTTTGTTCGCCTCCGTCAAATCGTTCCGGTCGTAGGCATCCACCACCGCCGAAAAACCGGTAAGAACCTCTTCCGCTTTCTCCTCGCTTACTACTGGAGCCGGTTCGGGATGTTTCTTTACACCGGTCAGGCCGAGGGAACTCATAATGCCTCCCGATATTGCACTGGTAAGACGGTTATACTCCTGTGGGGTCCCGTCTACCCGGTCGGTTCCGATAACCTCTCCGGTCTCCGTGTCCATAAGGGCCCAGGTGATAACCAGACGACCCATCATATCGAAGATCTCCCCGGATACCAGGTAACGAACCGTCAGAAGCTTTCCCAGTTCCAGTGGCTGCGCTTCATCGGTCAAACCGGTGAGACTGAATTTCTGCTCCTCCAGAATGGTGTTTCGCATCCTCCGGTCCACCAGCCGTATCTGGGGATGACCCGCCAGTTCGACCGCCACAAATTCGGTAAATCCTTTGCCGAGATACTCATATTCACTCCTGCCGGACTGTACGGCAAAGTCCAGAACGGCCAGACGCCGGGCATCCTGTGCAGGCAGAGAAAACGTTATGGTTGTAAGGAGTATTGCCGTCAGGATAACAAAGGTCTTGCGCTTACTGTTCATAAAAGCCCCCTTGTACCTAAGAGATAATGATAGAGCTATAACATGCACCTTGTAAAGGAGTTTATTTCTTCAGCGCCCTTCACCCGGGCTCCCGGGCTTCAGCAGGTCCTTCGTCTCTACCCGGGCAGGGCCGTCCTGATTTGAGCCGCAATCGTGTCGGGCAGAGCTTTTCTTTCCTCCGGCGAAAGGCCCTTTGTCGTAATAGGCGGATGAACGGTGAAGCGGATATCCGCCGGAGAGATGGAGTGTCGTTCTTCCCAGACATGCCAGGAACCGCTGATGGTCAGAGGTATGATGGTCGCCTCGGCTTTGGTGGCGAGTTTGATGCTTCCCCCCTTGAAGGGGCCGAGGATATCGCTTTTACTTCTCGTTCCTTCAGGGAAAATGATCATGGAGTTTCCCCTTCGCAGGGATTCCACGCCGTTTTCGATGGACCGTACGGCCTTTTTTATATTGCCGCGGTCGATGAAAACACTTTTTATGGCAAGAATCCAGAGGTTGAGGAAGGGGTAATGAAGCAGCTGTTTTTTGGCCACAAATCCCACGGTTTCCGGCAGGGTGGCCAGTACCACCAGAATGTCCACAGCGCTTTGATGGTTGGAAACATAACAAAGACCTTTCTCAACGGGGATATTTTCAAGACCCGACACCGTGAAGGTGGAGCCCGATGATTTAAACAGGAGTCTGGCCCATCCCGATACGCCCCGGTGAATGAGGCCTTCCATCCATCTACCGATTCTCAATTTCATCAGGATGATATAGATCAGGGCAACGGGGGAAAGCAAGATAACCGGAACCCACAGGATGGTGAAATAAACAATAGTACGTATCATCACAGGATTATATACGGGAGTACGCTCTTTGCCTATGTTTAGTTTGCCCGGTCATCTTCTATCCCGGTCATCTTCTATCTTCGTTTTCTTCCTCTCCAGCATGGTGGCCTTCACCACCTTCTGCCCCTTTCTCTGAATGCCCAGCACCGCTTCCTCCACCTTCTTCTGGCGGTCTGAAGGTTCTTCAAAGAGCTCCCCCTGCTGTTCCCGGGGCCCCGTTTTTACCTGGCCCAGTCCCACCCCCACCAGGCGTACCGGGGTGTGGCCGTCCCACCGTTTGTTCAGAAGATCCCGGCAGTGGCGGTAGAGCTCTTCGGTGGAGGAAACAGGGTGGCGCAGGCTGACCTGGGCGGTGGTGGAGGTAAAATCGTGGAATCTCAGCTTCAGCACCACCGTGGAGCTTCGGGCGTCTTCTGCGAGACTGCGGAAAATTACCTGGTGGGACAGGTCCAGGATCAGCGCTTCCAGGGTCTGCCGGTCCGAGCTGTCCTCTTCCAGGGTGATTTCGTTGGAAATCGATCGGGACTTGGGATTTTCATCGATGATGCCCGGGTCGACCCCCCGGCTGGCGTGGTAGAGAAAGCCCCCGCCTCCCTTGCCCAGGATGGCCGAGAGGCTTCCCAGGTCAAAGCTGCGGAGCTGGCTGACGGTGAGGACGTTCAGTTCCTCCAGCCTTTCCAGGGTTTTGGCCCCCAGCCCCCAGAGATCTTTCAGCTTGAGGCTGTCCATGAAGGCCAGCTCCTCTCCCGGTTTAACCAGAGTCAGGCCGTCCGGTTTGTCCCTGTCCGAGGCTATCTTGGCCAGGTACCGGTTGGGGGCGATACCCACCGAGGCGGTTAACCCCGTGGCAGACTTTATCCGTTCCTTCACCGCCCGGGCCGCCGCGGGGGGAGGGCCAAAAAGCCGCTCCGTGCCGGTCATGTTGAGAAACGCCTCGTCCACCGAAATCTGCTGCACCTGGGGGGTAAATTCCCCGAAAATTTCCATAATCTGCCGCGAAACCTCCTGGTACCGGGTCATCCGAACCGGCAGGTATACCGCCCCGGGACAGCGGCGGTACGCTTCGGAGATGGGCATGGCGGAACGGACACCGAAAGCCCGGGCTTGGTAGGAACAAGCCGCCACCACCCCCCGGTGGCCCGGCCGGGCCCCGATGATGACCGGTTTACCCTGATATTCGGGATGATCCGCCTGTTCCACCGAAGCATAAAAAGCGTCAAGGTCTACGTGGAAGTAGACCTTAATCATGGAGGTGTACCGCTTCTTCTCCGGCGGGGAGGGTGAAGCTTTGCCGGTAAGTCTGGATCCCTTCAAGCCTGTAGCTTTTTCCTTGAAGGGTCTGGTCTTCCCGGGGCTGCCTTATAACCACCGACACGGTGACATCCAGGGTCTGGGTGTCGGGAACAATCAGGGAAATGGTCTGGGGCAATGGTGGATTGACACCGATATGGACTTCTGCCAGCCCTGCTGTTTCGGGAGTTCCCAGGGTGTAGGGGAAATTCGAGTCCAGGATTACCACCTCTTCGGAAGAAGTCAACTGGAGGGTAATCAGGGCGGGAGGAGCGATTTCATCCCTGGGCAGTACGGTGATGTTCACCTCCCTGCGCCGCAGAAAGAGCCGGTCAGAGAGGAAAATCTGCGGGGATGGGGGAAGCTGGTCTGTTGAATAGAGGCTACTGCGCCCTCCCGGATCCAGGGGGATGGATTCTCCCTGGTAAGAAATGGTATCCAGGGGAAGGGGGGCGGGACTGGATACGGTGATGAGTCTTCGTTGAGGACCGATCCATACCTGATCAGTTACCGTCACGGTCTGGGGCCGGTCCGGCCCGTAGGGATTCAAGCTCAAAAGATAGAAAAAGAGGCCGGCCCAGGTTGCCGCCAGGATTCCCAGGGTTGTGTGAAAAATGACCTTGCGGGTTCGTTTCCGGGGAATAAAAAAGAGAAAAGATAGACGGATGACAAGAAAAATGAAGGGAAGAAGGATTAACGCCTGGAGGAGATTTCCCTTGACCCGGGAGAGAAGAAGAATCCATATCAGGTCTTCCTGGGGGTAAGAAAAAATCTGAAACAGGAAAATAAAAAGCCAAACCATGGAAATAACAAGGGCCGCCAGTTTCAGTTCCTTGCGTCTGAGAATGGTAAAGAGAAAGGCAAAGAGAAAGGTCCAGAGGATATAGTAGGAAAAAGAAATGTTGATAAAGCTGATAACCAGAAGGTCAACGAATAAAAGCTGAAGTGCCGCGGCGGAATAAAAGTTTCCTTTCCTGGAAAAAGGCAGCTTCTTGAACACGCCGTAAAGGAGGGCCGTAAAAAGCAGAGCTCCTGAAAATTTCAGCAGATACAGGGGCACCGGGGCAACTTTCCAAAGTTCAGAGTTGTTTGAGGCAAGCAGCACGGCATCCACCGATACGGTTCCCAAAAGAAGAAAAAGGTAGGTAAGCGCCACCAGGGCGGGAAGAATCCAGAGGTGATGCCGGATCAACCATGTATACCTGCGAAACCGACGCCGGGCGAAGAAGGGGTAGAGAAGCAGGGCGGCCAGCACAACAATGAGGGCTGCCAGGTATTCGATCTCCGGTATGATGATGTGGCGGTCTCCCCACTGAAAAAAAAGATAGTGGATATCTTCCTCGGCGGGGAAACCTCCGGTGGAGCTTTCCAAAAACCGGGTGAAGAAAAGAAGCATCCCCTCGATCCATGGGTGCCATTCTTCTTCAGCCAGCGCTCCCTCCCCGGTCATCAGCAGAGCGGGAAACCCGGCACTCAGGTACGGCTGAATGAGGCTGGGAGATTCTCCGAATCCAAACCGGGAAAACTGAATTTCCGATCCCCGGATCCTCGAATCTATCCCAGAAGATTTCAGCAGCTCCGTTGTGTCTTCCAGGAACCATCGGGGGCAAACGGTGTCCTCTCCCCCCGCCTTGAGGGTAAGCGATCGGGGGGGCGCTTCGAAGGCCAGGTAGAAAAAGGGGGATATTGTGTCGGGAGAAAAAAGGGCAAGGACTTCCCGGCTTCCCAGGGGCGTTTCATCGGTAAACTCTCCCCCCAGAAAGAGAACCCGCAGTCCAGCGGAATATTCGGTTCCTCTGTGGTTTTCCAGAAGCCCCAGAGCCAGGGCGATATTTATCGATCCCCAGGCAGGATCGGACCACCGGGGTTGGTTGAGGGGAACCACCAGGGTCAGAAACTCATCCCCCGATCCGGGGACTTCCGCCGTTAGAATCCGGGAGAAAGAGTGAAACCCCGCCGCTTCGGCAAAATCCGTTTCCTGAAAGAGAATCCTACCCCCTTCCAGGCGTTCCCTGATAAGCCGGATAAGCCCGTCTTCACCGGCAGAGCCTTCGGTGCGGGGAAAAAGCTTGGAAATTGCCCTGATATCGGTTACTATATCCTGAGGGTCGACCTTAACGGTCAGTGAGAAGGCCGACGGAGACATCAGTACGAGCAGAAACAGCACCAGGGGGATCAGTTTTCTCATTGTTTTTACAATAGGCAAAGCGAAGTGATTCGTCAAGGAGACTCTTTCAGGAAAGGAAAAAGCGGGTGGTGACATTGGGAACAGACATTAAGTGCATACCGGTTATAGACCAGAGAAAATCGATTCGATCCTTTGAAGAGACTCCCCTCGACCCCGATGCCCTGACCCGGGTTCTGGAAGCCGCCAGGATAGCTCCTTCCGCCAAGAACCGGCAGTCCTGGCGTTTTATTGTCGCCCAGGATCCTCAGCTGCGAAGCCGCATCCAGGATGCCGCCTACGGCCAGGACCATGTGGGCCAGGCTCCTGCCATCATCGCCGCCTGTACTACCAATATCGATTACCGGATGCCCAACGGCCAGCTCTCTTATCCCATCGATCTGAGCTTTGCCGTGGCGTCCATGATGTTCCAGGCCCAGGCGGAGGGGCTGGGGACCTGTGTCATCACCACCTTCAGCGAGGCGGAATTGAAGGAGATCTTTACCGTACCCTATTCCATGAGGGTGGTGATGCTCCTTCTGGTGGGGGTTCCCAGGGAGACCGAAGCGGAATCTCCCCGGAAACCGCTGGACCAGATCGTTTCCTACGACCACTGGTAGCCAGCAAAACCAATTTTGCTGAAGGTATTACCCAAGTAAAACGAAGATTCTCGAGGATAGGCACCTGCGCTCTGGGAAAATCGCGCTGCAGTCGGGGGAAATTCAAAATAAGAGATTTTTGAATTTCCATCCTAAATGTAAATGAAGAAAAAATGGCAAAGCCACACAGCCTGGTGCAATGATTATTCTTTGCCAATTTTTCTTCGAAGGCTTGTGCAAAAAGTAACCAATTTTTGCACAAGCCTCACCCACCCTCTACATCTTCGTTTTACAAAAATATTAAATGCCCTTCATCAAAATTGGTATTAAAGACCATTGGCTGTTTTTATATGGTGATTGTTGATCCAACAGTTTCTGTTGAATCAGCAATTCTCTCTATTCTCATCACCAATAAGAATTACTCATTCATATTTGCTATATAAAACGCCAAAACTCGAATTCAGGCTGGATGAACCCCTCTTTAATTCACACTGAACCGGAGCTTCTCTTTTTCTTCGTGGCGGCGGAGGGCCAGGTCCACCAGGGTTGTGGTCAGCTCCCGGGGGGAAAGTCCCCCTTCCCGGCACATCATGGGGAACATGCTGATACTGGTAAAACCGGGAATGGCATTGAGTTCGTTCAGGTAGAACTCTCCTTTTTCATCGTCCAGAAAAAAATCCACCCGGGCAAATCCCGACAAGCCCGCCGACAGGTACGCCTTTTCGGCGGTGAGCCTGATTCTGTCGGAGAGTTCCGGAGCCATCGGGGCGGGGATAATGATTCTGGCGCCCTGGGGATCTTCGTATTTGGCCTGATAGTCGTAGAATCGGTGACGGGGCACAACTTCGCCCAGAGGGAAGCTGGTGACCGGGCCGTTTCCCACCACGGAGCACTCAATCTCCCGGGCCGTCACGCATGGTTCGATTAATATCTTCCGGTCAAAGACGAAGGCCCCTTCCAAGGCTGTTTCCAGTTCCTGCGGGTCATCCACCCGGGAGACTCCCAGGGACGACCCGGTATTGGCGGGTTTGACAAAGAGGGGATATCCGAAGGGGGACAGGTCTTCCCGAAACTGTTCCAGGCTGAAGTTCTTGTCGGTCCGGACAGCCCGGGTGAGAGCGATAAAGGGAACCACAGGAAGCCCGTGATGGATCCAGACCTTCTTGATCATCTCCTTATCCATGGAAAGAGAGCATCCCAGGGTGTCGGCTCCCACGTAGGGCAGCCCGGCGATTTCCAGGGCTCCCTGAAGGGTGCCGTCTTCACCGAAGGAGCCGTGGAGGACGGGAAAAATGAGGGCCTTGCCGGGGAGTCCCTCCGGCCCTGCAAGGCCCCTGCCCGGCATGATCGAGACGATGCGGGAGGGATCTTTTTCCAGGGGCATCTGGTCCAGGGGGCAGGGAAGGTCTCGATCCTGAAGGAACCAGACGCCGGACTTATCGATGCCTACGGGCCAGGGGGTGAAACGGCTGCGGTCAAGATGGGTGTAGACGAATGCGGCGGACCGCAGGGAAACTTCATGTTCCCCCGACCGGCCGCCGTAGAGCACTATTACGGCTTGTTTTTCCATGTCTCTATTTGTACACCGGATTGAAGGCGGGGGCAAGCGGAGCGGTTTTTGTGAACTCTTTTTTAGGGATTTTTTCATTTTTAAGAAAACCTTCCCTGAAGGTAGAGGTTCTCCCTGAAATCGGTTATTTTAGAGAATCAGGAGCGAGGCAATTGCCTCGAAGCCCTTCGCAAATCCCTGGAGGGGGGGAGGAATAATTCTTCATGGGCAAAGACACCACATCCTACCTTTCCCGTCAACTCATCGCCTATATCGGTAATAAACGACGGCTTCTTCCCCTGCTTTCTGAAATTTTCCAACGCCTTCGGGAAGAGGGATGTGAAACCTTTTTCGATCCCTTTGCGGGGTCGGGAGCGGTTTCCCGGCTGGCCCGGACCCTGGGTTTTTCGGTGACCGCCGGAGACTGGGAGTTCTATTCCTATCTGGTTAATGCCGCCCATGTGGGGATGAACAGGGCCGACAGGGAAGATCTCTTTCAGGACCGGGGAGGCCTGGAGGCGGTCCTGGATACACTCAACCGGCTGGGAAGAGAAGGCTCCCTTCGGGAGGGGTATATAAGCCGTCACTATGCCCCGGCGGACACCCTGTCGGCCGATTTTCGCCGGGAGAGGCTGTTCTATACCAGGGAGAACGCCCTTTTTCTGGACAGGGTGAGGGATGTCATCGAAGACTGGTATCCCCGCTGGGGCGGGCTTGTCACTCCTGAGGGCTGGGACCGCAGGGACAGGTTATCTTCCCTCTTTGCAGGCCCCCCCCTGTCGGATCGGGGGCTGCGCGAAAAAACCCTCCTCACCGCCCAGCTGATCTATCAGGGTGCCACCCGGGCCAACACCTCCGGGGTCTTCAAGGCTTTCCATAAGGGGTTCGGCGGTCACGGCGGGGACGCCCTGACGCGCATCCTGAGCCCCCTGTCCCTGGAAATGCCGGAGCTCACCGATGCCGGGGCAGGCCGGGCGGTCTGGATGGGAGCGGATGAGTTCGCCTCAACCTATTCGGGGGATCTCTATTACCTGGATCCGCCTTACAACATTCATCAGTACGGAAGCAACTACCACATGCTCAACACCCTGGCCCTCTGGGACAAGCCTCCGGTGGACGAACGCCGCCGGGAAGACGGAACTCTGCGTTCCAAGGGAGGCATCCGACCGGACTGGATTCGTACCCGCAGTCCCTTCTGCAGCCCCCGGTCCGCCTCTGCGGCCATGAGTTCCCTGTTGGACAAGATCGACGCCCGGTTCATCGTCCTGAGCTACAGCACCGACGGCATCATTCCCTTTGAAGAGATGTTTGAACTCCTCTCCCGCCGGGGGGAGGTGGAAGTCTGTGGCACCGATTACATCAAGTACCGCGGGGGAAAGCAGAGCCTGGGACGGAAGAATCAGAATATCGAGTTTCAGTGGATCCTCCGTTGCGGAACGCCGGGTACGTCCCGGTCCCGGATCAGGGCGGAAAGATTCCTCCTGGAACACCGGCTTCTTACCCTCTTCGGCCAGGGGTTTGTGCCCGAAAGGCTTTTTAAGCTGTTCCTCAGTCCGGGGCCGCTTCAGCTTCCCCTGGAAGGTCAGATCCTGGATGGGGAGGGCGGGGATTTCACAGCGGCATCGGAAACGGGCCCGCTGGTCTGGACTCCTCCTGTGGGGCCTCCCCTCGTGCTGCCCCACCGGAGGGGGTATCGTTTTCTCCGGGTACCGGCCCGGGAAGAGCTCTCCCCCTATTCCAATGCGGCTCTCGGGGAGCTGGAGGAGGGTTTGACCCGGGCCCTCTGCCGGAATCAGGAGGAAGAGGCGGAAACTCTTTTTTCTCTTCTGAAGGGTGAGCTGACCGGCCCGGAGCGGCGGTATCTGACCCGGCGGTTTTTGATTGCCCTCCGGAAGCTGGCCCATAAAAAAAACCGCCCCGTCTTCAGCAGGCTGATGGACCGGGCGGTTGAAGAAACACCCTCTCTCCCCCGGGGGGGAGAGGAGCTTTTATCGTCTCTCCAGGAGCTGAACAGAATCGCCCGGCTCCGTTTCGACGGTTGATCTACAGGGTCCTGGAAACTTCCTGAAGGGTGTCTTCCAGCCGGTTCAGGACCTCGTCGATCTGGTCTCTGGTAATGATCAGGGGCGGTTCAAACCGGATGGTATTGGCGCTGATCAGGGTACCCGCCACCAGGACCTTCCGCTTGAAAAGGCCGGAGGAGACGCTGTAACCGATTTCGGGAGTGACGAAGTGCTGGCCGATCAGGAGCCCCTTGCCGGTGACATCCTTGTAGATTCCTGGATACTTCTTCCCAAGTTCCCTGATTTTGTCCATGAAGTAGTCGCCGTTTTCTCCCGCCTTGCGGGGAAGATCGTCCCGCAGGGTCACTTCCAGGGCGGTGATGGCGGCGGCACACGCCATGGGGTTGCCCCCGGTGGTGGTGGTGTGGACGAAGGGGTTGGGATCTTCCAGGGCTGACCAGACTTTGGCGTTGGCCATGAAGGTTCCCATGGGCATGACACCGCCGCCCAGGGATTTGGCGGTACAGAGGATGTCGGGCACCACATTCCAGTGGTCCACCCCCCAGAGGGTTCCTGTCCGGCCCATGCCGGTCTGGACTTCGTCACAGATCATCAGAATTCCGTATTTGTCGCAGATCTGCCGCACCCGGGGCCAGTAATCATCGGGAGGAACGATGGCTCCCGCTTCACCCTGGATCGGCTCGGCGATGAAGCCCGCCACATCGATGCCCACCTGGGCCAGGATGGCCAGCTGTTTGTCCAGGGCATCGGCGTCACCGAAGGGAACAAAGAAGTTCTGGGTACCGTAGGGCTGCATCTCGTAACGGTAGTCCTTCTTTCCCATCACCGCCAGGGATCCGGCGGTCTTGCCGTGAAACGCCTTGGTGGTACTGACGAAGGCGTGCTTTTTGGTGTAGAGCCGGGCCAGCTTCAGGGCCCCTTCAATGGTTTCGGTACCGCTGTTAACAAAAAAAGCGTGGTCGATGTCGCCGGGGGTGACCTTGGCCAGAAGGCCCGCCAGGGCGCCCCTGAGGGGGTCCATCAGTTCCTGGGTGGGAATCCCGGACCGGCCCGCCTGGGCCCTGACCGCTTCCACCACCTCGGGATGAGACCATCCCAGGTCCAGGGCGCCGTAGCCGCCGAGACAGTCGATATATTCGTTGCCGAAAACATCGTAGTAGTAGATCCCTTCACCGCGCCATTCGGTTCCGGCGTAGTCCCCCGCCTCGGTGACCGATTTCCGGTATTCCACCCAGCCTTTGTTGAAATGGTTCACGAAGTTGTTTACCGTTTCCTTCGAAATCCACTGGGCGGTGGCGGTGTCCAGCTTGTCGGTCCTGGTGATTTTTCCCCATTTCTGGGCATACTCGATAGCGTCTTTGTAGTCCATTTCTGTTAAACCTCGATTTCTAAAAAGCCTTTCGGGCTGTTACTGGCCCGAAAGACCAAAGATACTGTTATACGGCCACAAATCCGGTGACCAGAAAGAGAATGGCCGCCAGACCCGCGGCTAAAAGCCCGTAGGGAGCCTGGGTGAAGGCATGTCTCAGGTTGTCGCATCCCGTGGCGGCGGAGGTGAGGATGGTGGCGTCGGAGTAGAAACACACATGGCTTCCGAAACCTCCGGCGGCGGCCACCGCACCGATGACGATCAGGGGGTTGACCCCCAGATTCAGGGCGATGGGAATGACCATGGGGATGGCGATGACGTACATACCCCAGGAGAGACCCA
>Ga0334882_1004115_pt1 | contig 12648 bp, 14 predicted proteins | sample GraSluR1_MG_5_FD_207226 | JGI IMG/M metagenome (GOLD analysis project Ga0334882, IMG submission 207226) | Sludge microbial communities from methane-producing bioreactor in Wageningen University, Netherlands - Granular Sludge_15_04-R1 | ecosystem: Engineered > Bioreactor > Anaerobic >... | reverse complement strand
GCTTTTTCCAGTATCGTTTTTCGGTGTAGTTCTTGTTCTGTCATTGCGATTGTCCTTGTCATGTTGTTGTCCTCCATTAGGACATTTTAACTTTGCTAGATTAGGACATTACTACTTTGCGCTGACAAAAAAACGCAATTCCTCCTTGTAAAATCCACAAGTATGTTAAAATTAACCCCAGAGATCACAAAGTAAATCAAATGCTCTTCTTGTTGAATCGATCTCCCTGTATCCAACCAACTCCAAGAATGAAAAGGAAAAAATCATGAGTTACCATACTATTATTATCGTCGGACGTCTGGGACGCGACCCTGAATTGCGCTACACGTCCACCGGCCAGGCCGTTTGCACCTTGAATATCGCCACCGATAACTCCTTCACCAACCGCGACGGCACGCGCGTGGACCGCACCGTGTGGTTCCGTGTGACAGTATGGGGCAAACAGGCCGAAACCGTCAACCAGTATCTACAAAAAGGACGCCAGGTGCTGGTGGAAGGCCGCATGAACGGCGATGAATCCGGCAATCCGCGTGTGTGGAGCCGTCAGGACGGCACTCCCGCCGCCAGTTTCGAAGTCACCGCCAGTGTGGTGCGCTTCCTCGGCGGGCGCGGCGATACTGCCTCCACTCCCTCGGATGACAATGCTGCCGTGACCACCTCCAGCACAGACTTTGACTTCGGCGATCTGAGTGACGATGACTTCCTCGACTTCTAATACGATTCCGAACCTGAAAGAGATCACCGACGGCTTACGCAGCCGTTTTGACGCCAGAACGCAATCGCGTGATCACGCCTTGCAGCAGTCACGCGCGCTGACCAGCCTTTCGGCGCACACCATCCGTGCCATCCACCGCGAAGAATTTGAAGATGTGGAGGGTAACCTGGCAGAGATGCGCCAGGTGGTGTCGGTGTTAAAGGAATTTCTGGCGGAATACCCTGACCTGTATTTTGCCGGGTATACGCAGGACGCCATCAAAGAATATGTCGAAGCGCACATCACCTACGCCCTGGTGCAGGGCGCGCCCTTCCCCACCCCCGAAGCATTGGGGGCGGAAGACGCTGCCTATACCAAGGGCATGGCGGAGGCGGCCACCGAACTGCGCCGCCGCGCGCTGGATATCCTGCGCAAAGGCTATTCACAGGACGCGGAAGCGCTGCTGGAAGCCATGGATGAAATTTACACCGAACTGGTCACCTTTGACTACCCTGACGCGGTCACCTACGGCTTGCGCCGTCAGACTGACGTGGTGCGCGGGGTGTTGGAGCGAACGCGCGGCGATCTGACCATCAGCATGCGCCAGCATCACCTTGCCCAGGCGATGGAAGCGTTGATGACACAATTGCATCTGCAGGACGACAGCACACAAGAATAAGCCATGCGCACCATTCGGGCTTCTGAAATCGGCAGTTTTCTGTTCTGCGCGCGCGCCTGGTGGTATCAACGCCAGGGCATGCCTTCGGAAAACCAGGCCCAGATGGAGGCAGGCAGCCGCCATCATCAGGCGCATGGGGGGCGTGTGGCGGCGGCAGGCCTGCTGCAGAAGGCGGGCTGGGTGCTGCTGGGTGGCGCTTTGCTCCTGCTGGCAGCCGGTGTGGTGATGGCGCTGCTGTCATGAACCCCATTGTCTATATTCTGCTGGCGTTCGCGCTGGTCATTATTGCGCTGTTCCTGCTGCGCGGCGGCAGCCAGCGTCAGCGTGATGCTGGTTTGCCGCGCGGGCGTGTGGTGTATGATGACAGTTCACGCCATGGCGGTGAATCGGTGCCGCCGCTGTATTCAGCAGTGTTGGGCTTGAGCGGCAAACCCGATTATATCGTGCGCCAGGGCGGTGCCGAGATCCCGGTGGAAGTGAAAAGCCGCCGTGCGCCGCATGAACCTTATGACAGCCACATTTACCAGATGGCGGCGTATTGTATGCTGGTGGCAGAACATTTCGGCAAGCGTCCCCCTTACGGCATCATCCGCTATCAGGATCGCGCTTTTCAGATACCGTTCACGCGTGAATTGGAGCAGTCACTGGTGGAACTGCTGGGCGAGATGCGCCATCATAAGGTCAGTGTGATCCCGCACCGCAGCCACGGTCAGCCTGCGCGCTGCGCAGGCTGCGGCTACCAGGCGATTTGTGAGGAAAGACTAAAGTAAACGCGGCCTTTCTTGACAGATTCTTAACCTTTGCCATGGCGGCCGGGGGTAGAATTAGGATACATTGCACTGGACAACACCGCTTCATCGACGCAGCCTTGTCCCCACGAATCCTATCACAGCCAGCATCGCAGCCCCTCGTTCAAACCGCCAGACATCGACGCACAACGCCGCCCGCAAGCGATTGCCGCCTGCCCCCCCGCCCATCGCAGGTTCATCCGGGAAAAACCAACTATGAAAAGAGTTGTCGCTAATCGCGGTAACTCTTTTCATGTAAAAATAGAGATTTTCTTTGAGAACTCCAGTATTTGCTGCCACAACCCCCAGGATTCCATGTTAAAATTCGCGCATTGATCGGTGGATGGCGTGGTAGAGGTAGAGGTTATGGCAGAATCGGAATTGGCACAGGTTAAGCAGGGCAGTGTTTGGCTGCAGGGCATCACGCGTGCGCTGCCGGTGATGCTGGGCTACCTGACGGTGGGCTTTGCCTACGGTGTACTGGCGCAGGAAGCCGGGTTGAGCCTGTTCAACGGGGTGTTGATGTCTGTGATCGTTTTTGCCGGATCGGCCCAGTTGATCGGGGCAGGCATGATCGGTTTGGGCATGCACCCGCTGTCCATCATCGCCACCACCTTCATCGTCAATCTGCGCCATCTGCTAATGTCAGCGGCGATCGCACCGCGCTTACGCGAGGATAACCGCCCCTGGCCGCCCGCCCAGCTGACCCTGTTCGGCCTGCAATTGACCGATGAAACCTTTGCCCTGCATAGCAGTTCTTTCGCGCAAGGGGGGCTCCCGCGCAGCACTTACTTCATCAGCAATGCCTTTTCGCAGGCTTCGTGGGTGATCGGCAGTGCCATGGGTATGCTGGCTGGTTCGCTGCTGGGTGATCTGCGCCCACTGGGGCTTGATTTTGTGCTGAGTGCCATGTTCATCGCCCTGATCTTCATGCAATTGCAATCACACCGCCAGTTGTTGATCGCCATGTTAGCGGGGGTGTTATCACTGGCACTGGCTGCGGGCGGATTGCGTCAATGGAATGTGATCGTTGCCACCCTGCTGGCGGCGACTGTGGCGGTGATTGCAGAGGAGTTGACATGTCGCAGAACCTGATCGACTCCCTGACCATTGTGGGCATGATGCTGGTGACCGTCCCGCCGCGCGTGCTGCCGTTGTGGCTGCTCAGCCAGAAACCGCTGCCGCCTTTGCTGGCGCGTTGGCTGTCGTATGTGCCGGTGGCGGTGCTGTCTGCCATGCTGTTTCCGGCGCTGTTGATGCCCGAGGGCAGGCTCGCCCTGCGCGCCGACAACCTGTATCTGTGGGCAGCGATTCCGGCGATACTGGCTGCCTGGAAAACGCGCAACCTGTTCCTGCCGGTGCTGGCGGGTGTTATCACCATCGCATTGCTGCGTTTGGCGGTGTGATTGTTCAAAGGGGCTATAATTGGGTACAATCAATCCGATTATCGTTAGTGAAGGAAATCTGCATGACCACAGCCGTTATGACCGATAAGAACCACACCAAATGGGTTGTCCTGACCCTGGCGGGCATCACCAACGCACTGGTGGCGGCTGCTCCCGGCATGAGTATGTCGGTGCTGTTCGCCGAGATCGCCGCTGACCTGGACCTGTCACTGGTGCAGGTGGGGGTGGTGTGGGGCATCGGTGCGCTGCCCGCCATCTTTTCTGCTTTGTTGGGCGGCGGCATCATTGACCGATTTGGCCCCAAGCGTGTTCTACAGGTGACCGCTGTGCTGGCAGGCCTGGCGGGTGCATTGCGCGGCCTCTCCAACAATTTTGGTTTTCTCGTATTCAGCGTTATTTTGATGGGCCTGATCGGTCCGTTGATCACGATGAGCGGACTCAAACTAAGCCGGTTGTGGTTTCCAGATCATCAACTGGGCGCTTCAGGCGGGATTCTCTCGATGGGTATGGCGCTGGGATTCTTTCTCAGTTCTACCTTGAGCGCCACAGTGCTGTCGCCCTGGCTGGGCGGCTGGCGCAATGTCTTTTTCTTCTATGGCGGGGTGTCGATCCTGCTGGTGCTGCCATGGTTCTTGATGCCCGCTGCACCTGCATCAACAGCTGAGGAAACCAGGCATGAGATCAAGCGTCCATCCATGCTGCAATCGTTCCTCCACATTGCCAGCAAGCCCAATTCGTGGTTCCTGGGGCTGGCGTTATTCGGATTGGGCGGCGCCATCCAGTCGTTTCTCGGTTATCTGCCACTGTACCTGCGGTCAGTGGGCTGGCAGGCCGCCGCAGCGGATAATGCCCTGGCTGGTTTTCACCTGATCAGCATGCTGTTCACGCTGCCGCTGGCACTGCTGTCTGACCGCGTGCGCCGGCGCAAACCAATTGTGCTGTTGATGATGGCGATTACCACCTTCGGTATGGGTGCGGTGGGGTTTGTCAACGGCGGCTGGGTGTGGGCGGCGGTGCTTTTCGCCGGCGCAGTGCGTGACGGTTTTATGGCCGTGTTCCTTGCCATGGTGATCAATGCCGACGGGGTAGAACCGGGCTATGCTGCGACCGCGACCGGTTTTGCATTCTTGTTCATCAACCTGGGCAATATCATCATGCCGGCCATCGGAAACGGCATCGCGGAGAATAATCCATCGCTGGCTTTCGCCTTCTGGGCGGCTTGCGGTGCGGCGGGTATGCTCAGTATGCTGCTGGTGAAGGAACGGCGGCGAGAAAAGGTTGCCTGAAAAAATAGACAGCCGGTGAAATGAAACCGGCTGTGTTGATAGAGGCATCTAAGTTGTGATCGTCAATCAGCTTTTTCTTTGGCTGCGCGTTTTTCGAGCCAGCCGCCGCCAAAAGAGAAGAAGATCATGAAACCAAGTCCAAGCCAGCCCATCCAGTCACCCAGACGGGTGGTGATGGTGCCATTGCCGCTGCCGACCTGCACATCTGCCACCAGGGTGGCTTCGCCGCCTTCAGGAAAAACTGCCAGGTCGAGAATGCGGCCGTATGGGTCGATGATGGCGGAATTGAAGCCGCCGTCCGCCTTGACCATGGCGACACGGTTTTCGACAGCACGGAAGACGACATGGGTATAATGTTTTTCGGCGATGCTGCCCCAATCATTGGAAGGTACGCCCACCAACTGCACACCCTGCGCTGCCAGTTTGCGGATGGTGTCGGTGTAATCCAGGTCATAGCAGATGATGGTTCCCAGCACACCCAGCGGGGTTTCATACACCGGGTAAGTGCCGCGTGTCAGGCTGGTTTCACCGCCGAACACCACCGGGTGGTCCTTGCCAAATTCGCCGAGAAATTGGCCTTGCGGGTTGATGACCGTGGCTTCATTACGGAAACCTTCTTCCATGACCACAACATAGCCAACACCAAGATGCGTTTCGGTCTCTTGCGCCAGGCCGGTGAGGTTGAAGCGGTCTTCCACCTGTGGATCCTCCAGGAAAGAGCCTTCAGGCCACACAATAAATTGTGCTCCCCGGGCAGCGGCATCACGGGTTTGTTCCACCATACGTGCGCGCAAAGCATCAGCAGTGTCTTTTTCGCCAATATTGGCACTAACAATGACGGAAACATTGGGTTGCACGGCGGCCACCGTCTGGATGGGGGTGTTCAGGGGGATATTGACCAGCAGCAGGCTGAGAATGACCCAACCTGACACCACACCGGCGCCGATCAACTGCCAGCGTTTGAGCAATCCGGCTTCAATGACGGGTGCGTCGGGCGCTAACTGCCAGCGGCGGTCCAGCCACTGCATCAGCCACAGCGAAAGCACATGGTTAACCAACATAATGAGCATACCCATGCCGATGATACCGAAGATGGTGACCGGCTGGATCAGCCACACCTGGCGGTAGAAGGGATAGGCGATGAAGGCCCATGTACCGGCGATAGGAATGAACAGGCGGATCATTTCGCTGCCTGCCCAGGCGGTGATCCCACCCAAAACGAACCATTTGTAATTGGTTTTAGCGTGGAATTTGCGCAAACCGTTGTCCAGCAATAAGCTGATACCAGCTGCGATCAAAGGCAGCCATACCATAAAAGTGCCGATAGGGGCGAATACCGGTCCCAGATAACCTTGCAGCCACACGCCGATGGCAACCGCCGTTGCCAGAGAAGAAAGTTTCGGCGGCAGGATGCGGTGCTGGGCGATCAACACCGGAATGTAGCCGATCAGCGCCAGCGGCCAGATTTCATAAGGCGGAAACGCCAGGATGAAGGCGGCACCTCCCAGCAGAGAGAGCGCCAGGCCCAGGACAATTCGCATCAGGGGGGACAGGTTAATTGTTTTCATCAGATACCTCATCATTAATAGGGGATAGGGTGGGCAGGCGATAGTTTTTGTTCTTGATCAGCGAAATCACGGTTTGCAGCCATTGTGCCTGCGCCATGGCCTGAGCAACGCCGTAATCTACGGTCAGCATCCAAAAAAAGCGTTCGCGCGGATCGTCATCAGCCATGTCTTCCGCGTTTTCCTCTGGGATGGCAGAAAAACCAGCCAGGCGCTGACGCTGGATTGATAACTGATGCTCCAGCAGGGCGATGATCTGCTCATCGCTGAGGCGTCCGCCGAAAAATACCTGGATCAGCCAGGCAAGACGCACTTCAGCAGCCGGCTGGGGTTCATTCAACCAACGAAACAGTTCCTTACGGCCGGTTGGCGTCAGGTGATAAACCTTGCGCGGCGGGCGGGGGGCCTGCGGCACGGTTTCCACCGTAAGCCAGCCGTCTTTTTCCATGCGTGTCATGGTGCGATAGATCTGGCTTTGCACCGCCGGCCAGAAGTGTGACACCGACAGATCGACCATTTTTTTGATGTCATAGCCGGTCATCGGTTCATAATTGAGAAATCCTAAGATGGCGTGTTCGAGTGACATAATATACCTCTGGTTTTATATAACATAAGTGTTATATTACACAAATGATAAAGGCTTGTCAAGGGGTGCCATTCCGGTTCCTCCACTCGCTGCGGCCAGCCGGAAGGACACCTGGCATCTTCTCTCCCTTGACAGCACCCCCAATCCCGCTATACTTAAACTACACAGAAAATAAAAGCGACGAAGAGAAATAGTAGCCGCGGCGCTGGCGCTCCAGAGAGCAGGTGATGGTGAAAACCCTGCACGTACAGCCGCAGTGAATGGAACTTGGAGCTGTCAGAATTGTTTCTGGCCGGGGCAGCGCCCGTTATCAACGCAGAGTGAGCCTGCCACATGGAAGGCTAAAGCGGGTGGCACCGCGGATGATGATCAGCAAATTGATTCAATCGTTCGTCCCGAGTTTTTTCGAGACGAATTTTTTTAATTAACAGGAGAAAAAGACAATGAGTGAGAAAAAAGGCAGAGTTTTTTCGGGCGCACGCCCCACCGGACGGCAGCATCTGGGCAACTACTTTGGCGCTATCAAAAATTATGTCGCCCTGCAGGCAGACTACGAATGCATCTATTGCATCGTGGACGTGCATGCCCTGACCACCATGGAAACCACAGAGAACATCCGCCAGAACACGCTGGAAATGGCGCTGGACTGGCTGGCGGCGGGCATCGACCCGCAAAATTCGATCCTGTTCGTGCAATCACAGGTGCCGCAGGTGCTGGAACTGCATACCTACCTCTCGATGGTGTCACCGCTGGGGAAATTGAGCGAGCTACCCAACTTCAAAGAAGAGGTCAAAAATCACCCCAACAACGTCAATTACGGTTTGCTGGGCTACCCGGTGCTGATGTCGGCTGACATCCTGCTTTACAAAGCCACTGTGGTGCCGGTGGGCATCGACCAGCAGTCACACCTTGAGTTTGCGCGCGAAACCGTGCGCTCGTTCAATTACCGTTACAACACCGATGTACTCATCGAGCCAAAGATGATTCTGACCGAATATCCCAAGATTATCGGCACCGACGGCGAAGCCAAGATGAGCAAGAGCCTCAACAACCACATCGAAATGGCGTTCACCCCTGAAGAAACGGTCAAAGTGGTGATGACAATGAAGACCGACCCGGCGCGCCTGCGCTTGAGCGACCCCGGCAACCCGGATGTGTGCAATGTTTTCAGCCTGCACAAGATTTTCACCAGTCCTGAAGACGTGGCGCGCATCAACCGCGACTGCCGCACCGCCGAGATCGGTTGTGTGGCTTGCAAGCGCCTGCTGGCAGAAAATATCAACAAGTACTTCGCTGACTTCCGAGAAAAACGCGCCGAACTGGCCGCCCACCCCGAACAGGTGCTGGATATGATGTATGACGGCGCCGAACGCGCCCGCAAGATCGCCAATGAGACCCTTCGCGAAGTACGCGACGCTATCGGGCTGGCGCCCTACCGGGGGTAGCGCATGCGTGTGGTGATCCAGCGCGTGACGCGCGCCAGTGTGACTGTTGACGGGCAGGTGGTGGCTGCCATCGGGCCCGGTTTGATGATCCTGCTGGGCATCGGCCCGGAGGATGACGAAGAAAAGGCGAAATACCTTGCCCACAAGATCGCCAACCAGCGCATCTTCGGCGATGCAGAAGGCAAGATGAACCTGTCGGTGCAGGATATCGGCGGCGAAGCCATCGTGGTGTCACAATTCACCCTGTATGCCGATACCAAGAAGGGCCACCGCCCCAGCTACGTCAAAGCCGCCCCGCCCGAGATCGCCAGCCCGCTGGTGGGTCGCTTCGTCGCCATGCTCAACGAAAACGGTGTGCCCACCCGCAGCGGCATCTTCGGCGCGCATATGCTGCTGGAAATCTTAAACGACGGCCCGGTCACGATTGTGATGGAACGATGATTCTGAGAGCTTTGAGTTTTTGAAAAACTCAAAGCTCTCTACACATCGGAATGGGTATCACCCATTTCTTCGCTTGCTATATAATAAAAAGTATCCCAGAGCAATGCGAGGAATACATGAAAGTTATCATCCAGATGCCATGTTTGAATGAGGAGGACAGCCTGCCGGTGTCGCTGGGCGATCTGCCGCGCCAACTGGAGGGGGTTGACCAGGTGGAATGGCTGATCGTGAATGACGGCAGCCGCGACAACACCGCCCAGACTGCTATCGCGCACGGCGCTGACTACATCGTGTCGCATGTGACCAACCTGGGGCTGGCGCAGGCCTTTCTCTCCGGCATTAACGCCTGCCTGCATTTCGGCGCTGACATCATCGTCAACACCGACGCCGACAACCAGTATTGCGCCGAAGATATCCAAAAATTGATCGATCCCATCCTGCGCGGCGATGCAGAATATGTGATCGGCACCCGCCCGGTACGCGAGATCAGCCACTGGTCGCCGGTCAAGAAAACCTTGCAGCGCCTGGGCAGCTGGGTGGTGCGCAAAGCCTCGCACACCGAGGTCAAAGACGCCCCCAGCGGTTTCCGCGCCATCACGCGCAGCGCCGCCATGCGCCTGCATGTCTTCAATCAATACACATACACCCTCGAAACCGTCATCCAGGCGGGGCGCATGCGCATCCCGATCATGTCCGTTGACATCCGCACCAACGGTTTTCTGCGCGAAAGCCGCCTGATCTCCAGCGTCAACCGTTACCTGCAGCGTTCTTTTGTCACCATTCTGCGCAGTTTCAGCACCTATGAACCACTGCGCTTCTTCCTCACACCCGCCATGATCCTCACCCTTGCGGCAGTCATCATCGGCATCCGCTACCTGACCTTTTATTTTCAGGGCACCGGCGCCGGTCATGTGCAATCGCTGATCCTGGCGGTGATCCTGGCGGTGGTCTCGGCAGCTTTGTTCATCGTCGGGTTTGTGGCTGACCTGATCAGCGTCAACCGCCGTCTGCTGGAGGACATCGATGTGCGGCTGAAAATGCTGCAACTGCAGCACCAGTCTGACAACAGCACGCATACGCCGGTCTTTAACCACGCCTATCTCACCTTCCAGAAGAAACCATGAACCTGTTAGCCCTGGCAGAGAAACTCACCAAGAAGCACTATACACCTGCACAGCAAGCGAACATCATGGGCGATATCAGCGGCGCTTTCCTGGCGCATGCCGTTGATGATTCCTTGCGTGCACACAGCGCCTCCGGTGGGGCAGTAACCGCCATTCTGGTGCACCTGCTCGAAAGCGGCCAGATCGACGGGGCGCTGGTCAATGAAGCCTACGTGGAAGACGGTGTGGTGAAAAACCGCTTCCTGATAGCCGCCAACCGCGCCGACCTGCTGCGCGCGCAGGGCAGCAAGTACATGGCGGTGCGCTTTTCCGCCCAGGCGCTGCCGTTGATCCGTCAATTTGACGGGCGTCTGGCAGTGGTGGCGCTGCCGTGTGACACCGCCATCCTGCGTGCTGCCCTACAGCGTGATGAAGCACTGGCGCAAAAAGTGATCTGGCTGATCAGCCTGTTTTGCGGCCACAACAGCTTGCCCGAACTCACCCAGCACATTGTCGCCAAGCATACCAGGGGCAAGGATTCTCCCCTGACCGCTTTCCATTACCGCGTGGGTCATTGGCGCGGTGAAATGTGTCTGTCATTTGCAGACGACAGCCATACGATGTTACCTTTTGAATCTTTCAGCACCTATCAGAACCTGTTCTTCTTCTGCGAGAAGAAATGCCTGTATTGCCATGATCATTTTGGCTATGCCAGCGACATCTCCGCCGGGGATGTGTGGCTGAGTGCCATGAAAGAAGCAGCGGTCAAACCGACCGCCTTGTTGGCGCGCAGTCAGCGCAGCGCCACTTTGCTGCAAGCCTGTATCGACCTGGGCGTGCTGCAAGCAGAGCCGATGGAACCGTCCTTGGTCCTGCAGAGCCAGGCACGCTCGGTGCGCGGCCACTACAACCTGTCAGCGCGTTCCAAAGCCGGAAAACTGCTGGGAATGAAGATTCCCGACACCCTGCACGAAAAGGTCAACCTTTTCGACTGGCTGACAGCTATGATCATCCTGTTCAACTACCGCCTCTCCACCAAAGCCTGGGGCAAGAAACTCATCTTCACCCTGCCGCGTCCGCTGCTCAAGCTGTATTTGTACCTGTTCAAAGGGATCGAAAGCCTATGACGCAAGTCCCTCGCATTGCCATCATCGGCGGGACGCTGTGGGGCAACCGCGGCGCACAAGCCATGCTGGAAACCACCATCGGTGAAATGCGCCAGCACCTGCCGCAAGCGCAGTTTGGTGTATTTTCCTACTATCCAGAACAAGACCGCATCCTGCTGAACGACCCAACCATTCGCATTTTCGACGCAAAACCGCTCAGCCTGGCGGCCAAACTGTTCCCGCTGGCTTTACTGCACAGAATCCTTCATTTTGTCGGCATCCATCTGCTGCTGCCCGAAGGCCTCGCTTTCCTGCGCGACAGCCAGGTGCTGTGTGATATCGGTGGGATCACCTTCAACGACGAACGCCTGAAATACCTGCCCTTCAACGTGCTCAGTATCCTGCCTGCCATGCTGTTAGGCACACCGGTGGCGAAATTATCCCAGGCCACCGGACCTTTCGAGAACCCACTCAACCGTATGGTCTCGAAATTCTTCCTGTCGCGCTGCCGCCTGGTGGTGGCACGTGGTGCCATCACTGCCTCGCATCTGAAGAAATTGGGTATCGACCCGGCACGCACGATGGTCGCTGCCGATATCGCCCTGCGCTACCACCCTGATTACGCACTGACCAGCGAGAACATGCAGCAGGTTGAATCCTTGCTGAACGACCTCAACACATATAAGCATGTGATCGCAATCTCTCCCAGTGTGCTGGTCTATAAAAAGAGGGGCGAGGAGTACCTGCACCTGCTGCTTGACCTGATCGAGTCAACAGCGGCTGACGATCGCGCCTGTGTCATTTTCCCCAACGCCAGCCGCGCTTCTTCCAGCAAGGCCCACAACAACGATCTCATTGCCCTGCGGGCATTACACCGACTGGCGCAGCAGCGCCTGCCGCAAGCTCTGCTGTCGTCAATCCATTGGGTTGATTATGACGTCAACTATGGCAGCATCCAGCGTATCATCAGCGCCTGTGATCTGCTGGTCACCTCGCGTTTCCACGCTATGATCGCCGGCCTCACCTGCAGCACCCCCACGCTGGTGATCGGATGGAGCCACAAATACCAGGAATGCCTGGCCGGATTCGAGATGGAATCCGCCGCCTTTGATTACAGCGCTGATACGCAGCAAATCCTGCAGGCAGTCCCTGCCATGCTGGGGCACCTGGCTGAAATCCGCGCCCAACTCGCCGAACGCCTGCCCGAAAACCAGCGTAGCAGTGCCAGTCAATTTGACCGGCTTAAGGAAATCATCACTTGGAAAAACTAAAGAACTCCAAACTGCTGGTCGTCATCAAATGGGTGTGGATGGGGGCTGTGTTTGCGGCGGTGATCTACTACATCATCACCAATTTCCCACGTGTGCAGGATTATTTTCAAACCATCCACTGGCTGCGTTTTGTCATTTCTTTCCTTTTGCTGCTCTCCGCCAAACTGCTGATCATCGAGGGCTCGCGTATCTCGGTGCAATCCGAAGGTATTGCATTGTCGTATTGGAAATTTCTTTCCATTTTCAGCCTGACCGCCCTGGGAAAGTACCTGCCGGGC
>Ga0334882_1004113_pt1 | contig 12649 bp, 8 predicted proteins | sample GraSluR1_MG_5_FD_207226 | JGI IMG/M metagenome (GOLD analysis project Ga0334882, IMG submission 207226) | Sludge microbial communities from methane-producing bioreactor in Wageningen University, Netherlands - Granular Sludge_15_04-R1 | ecosystem: Engineered > Bioreactor > Anaerobic > Unclassified... | reverse complement strand
TCTAAAAGAGGAGTTGTATTTAACGGCTCAGTCAGAGATCTGGAAGGTATTCGTGAAATAGATGGCTTTAACGGCTGGATAAAGGGCCATGATCCTTCATATATAATGCAAATGAGTCTCACGTCGATAAACGCACCCGTTCGCTTAGGGCGTGCGGTCGTCCTTCCCGGTGATGTGGTCCTGGCAAATAAATACGGGGTGATTTTCATTCCTGCTCATCTTCTCGATGAGCTTGTAATCACATCTGAAGTGACGGCACTCCGCGATAAATTCGGCCATCAGAGACTACGTGAAGGGAAATACAAGCCCGGAGAAATAGACAGCAGGTGGTCTGATGAAATACGGAAAGATTTCATGAACTGGCTGAATAACTATCCGGGTAAGTTGCCAATGTCAAGACAGGAACTGGATAATTATTTCAAGGAGAGAAATTGGTGACAAGGTGTTAATCCGGTCTTCGGTCCTCGGTCTTCGGTCTTCCGTCTTCGGTCCTCGGTCTTCCGTCTTCGGTCTTCGGTCTTCGGTCTTCGGTCTTCCGTCTTCGGTCTTCGGTCCTCGGTCTTCGGTCTTCCGTCTTCGGTCTTCGGTCTTCGGTCTTCGGTCTTCGGTCTTCCGTCTTCGGTCTTTAAATACATAAACCTCTTAAGATACATACTATTAAGATTTTATCACTCAAACAATAATAAAATGAAAGAGACTCTGAAAAGAATTATTGAAAATGAAAGGAACAGGGAACAGTCAGAGATGCTTCAGACGCATGATCTGCCTGATCCTTCTGACAACAGTCGCCGGAGCTTTCTTAAGAAAGCTGCTCTCGGAGGCATAGCCCTTGGTGGTTTGATGCATGCATCAATTGAGGATACAATAGCACAGACCACCTCAAAGGTAAACAGGGCATCAAACCCTTCTGATCTGAAGATTACCGACATGCGATGTGCTGTTGTCGGCAATGTAGGCCGCACGGCCATTATCCGTATTGACACCAACCAGGGAATATATGGCCTGGGGGAGGTCAGGGACGGGGCCGACGAGCGCTATGCCCTCATGCTTAAAAGCAGGATTCTCGGACTTAATCCCTGCAATGTTGAGATGATATTCAAGATAATAAGGCAGTTTGGATATCATGGCCGGCAGGGTGGAGGGGTCTGTGCTGTTGAGATGGCTATGTGGGATCTGTGCGGCAAAGCATATGGAGTTCCTGCATGGCAATTACTGGGCGGCAGGTATCGTGATAAGGTAAGATTATATGCAGACACCCCGGGAGCAAAGAACCCGGTGACTTTTGCCGAAACGATGAAAAGACGGGTTGAGGTGCAGGGATTTACATGGCTCAAAATGGACCTCGGCATCCATGTAGTTGCCAATCAGCCCGATTCGCTTGTCAATAACAAGTTCTGGGACGGAGCGGTGGGACAGTATGATCTGAGGGATTACATGGGATATGGCAATGCTCTCCATCCTTTCACCCAGGTACAGATAACTGACAAGGGACTGGAAGGACTGGCAGAATATGTTGAGCAGGTTAGGAATGCCGTGGGATATGAGATGCCCCTTGCCTCGGATCATTTCGGCCATTTCGACATTAACAATTCAATACGTTTCGGAAGGGCAATGGAAAAATACAGGCTCGCATGGCTCGAAGATATGGTACCGTGGTTCTACACCGAACAGTGGAGGGCGGTATCCGATGCCCTTGAGACTCCCACATGTACGGGTGAGGATATTTACATGCTTAAAGGTGGATTCAAGCCCCTGCTTGATGCCCATGCTGTGGATATTATCCATCCTGATCTGGCAACGTCGGGTGGCCTTCTTGAAACGAAACGCATAGGCGACTATGCAGAAGATTGCGGTGTTGCAATGGCCCTGCATATGGCGGGCACTCCGGTTTGTTTCATGGCTAACGTACATTGTGCCGCTGCAACACAGAACTTCCTGGCCCTCGAACATCACAGCGTAGATGCTCCATGGTGGGAAAACCTCGTCAGAATGACCGGATCACAACCAATGGTTACACAAGGATTCGCTAATGTACCGCTCGATTCTCCCGGACTCGGAATCGAATTGAATGAGGAGGAGGTTAAAAGGCGGCTTCATCCGCGTGCCAAAGGGTTCTTTGAACCGACACCCGAATGGAACGACAAGCGGTCACACGACAGACTCTGGAGCTGACTTAAATTATGGCATGAGCGTTGCATGCAGCGCCTCCCCTACCTGACAACTCTGCCGGATGTATCTCCCTTCATCAGCTGTTCGACCTCCGGAACTGTAACAAGGTTGAAATCTCCATGAATGGTGTGTTTCAGGCAGGAGGCTGCAACTGCAAAATTCAGTGCTTTCCGGTCATCATCAGGCCAGGTGATCAGTCCGTAAATCAACCCGGCCATGAAGGAGTCCCCTCCTCCTACCCTGTCTACAATATGGGTAATATGATAGAGAGGTGCTTCATAAATAATAGTGCCGTCAAACAAAACACCCGACCATGTATTATGGTCGGCATTGACTGAACCACGCAGGGTGATCACTATTTTACGTGCCCTGGGGAACATGGCCTTAAGCTTACTGCAAACAGACTCAAAATCAGAACCTTTAATATCTCCTCCGGTTACATCAGCCCTTTCTGGCTTTATTCCGAAAACTTTTTCAGCATCTTCCTCATTACCAAGGACAATATCACATTCATTGACAAGGGCAGGCATAACTTCCGTGGCGCTTCTTCCCCATTTCCACAGGTTCTTTCTGAAATTGAGATCGCAGGAGACAGTAATTCCTTTTTTGCCGGCAATCATTACGGCCTCTTTACATGCTTCTGCAGCGCCTTCTGAAATAGCCGGTGTTATACCGGTCCAGTGGAACCATGAGGCATCTCCTAAAACCTCTTCCCAGTCGATCATTCCCGGCTCAATTTCCGCGATTGAAGAATGAGCCCTGTCGTAAAGAACCCTGCTGGGACGTGAGACTGAGCCTGTCTCAAGAAAGTATATCCCCAGTCTTTCACCTCCTCGCAGAATATGGCCAGTACCTACACCATATCTTCTCAGTTCCATCACTACAGACTCGCCAAGCTCATTTTTCGGCAGCCTGGTAACATATTCAGTTTTCAGTCCGAAATTGGCAAGCGACACAGCCACATTGGCTTCACCTCCCCCGAAGGATGCATTAAAGGAGGTTGCCTGGGTGAAACGTCTCCTTTCAGGCGTTGCCAGCCGCAGCATTATTTCACCAAATGTTACTATTTTCATATGCTTCAATTATAGAGGGTTTTTTTCTGATTCGCTCACAACTCATCACTCACAACTTCTTCACTTTTATCTTCGTTCACCGGTCTTCCTCTCCACCAGTTAGCAAGTACAGATCCGGTAATGTTCATCAGTGGTCCGAAAATAGCCGGCGCCAGTCCGACAGTGGCCAGTTTGCCCATCTGGTTCGCCAGTCCGGAAGCCAGGCCACCATTCTGCATACCAACTTCAAACGCAATGGTACGGCGGTCTTTTTCAGGCATTCTGAAAAGCCAGGCTAAAAGGTAGCCAAGAGTATAACCGGCAAAATTATGCAAAATGCTTGTGACCATCAGAAGGATACCCACTGTTAAAAGGCTGTCACGGCCGGAAGCAGTTATCACTGTCACAATAAGGGCGATCCCAACCATCGAAACCAGCGAGAGTACCTTCTCCATAATCTTTTTATCACCTCCGAATGTTTTAAGGAAGAGAATACCCCCGGCCATTGGTAATAAATAGAAGATACCAATCATTTTTGCAAACTGGATCAGAAATTGTGCAAAAGTGGCATCCTTTGCTTTAATAAACACCAATCCTGTAACGATCATAATAAAAGGATAGGATACAAGCTGGATAATCCTTGACCGTTTAGTGCCTTCTTTCTTTAAAAACAGATTAAAAATGAATCCGGCAATTACCGGCAGAATGATCATATTCAGTATATCGAGCATCATGCTCCAGAAATCGACCTCAATAAACTGGCCTGCCAGCTTCTCCATCAGTATGGGAGTTACTAGAGGTGAAATAAGTGTTGTAACAGCAGCCAGAGTTACCGCCAGGGGAACATTGGCCCGGGCTAAAAATGACATCACGTTAGAGGCCAGTCCGCTTGGAACACAACCTATCAGAATTATGCCTGCTGCTATCTCGGGAGGGAAGCTGAATATATTTGCAATGCCCAGAGCGATAAGCGGCATAAGGGTAAACTGTGCGACCACTCCTATAATCACTCCCTTCGGCATCCTGATTATCCCGGCAAAATCATTAAAACTCATCTGGGATCCCATACCAAACATTATTATCTGTAACAGCGGAGTAATCAAACGACTAAGTTTGAAACCGCCGACAGAAGTGAAGTACTGGGGATAAAACATCGAAACGGTAACTGCAGCAAATATCCATAGTGTATATGAAAATCCCTTCAGTTTCTCAAAGCCCCTGACCCCTGTTGCTATACCGACAAATCCGGCAATAAGAAAAATTCCGGTTGCGGTGATATTCCCAAACAGATATGATATTGCCGATCCCGTCAGAAATAAACCCGCCAGGATCAGGGAGATTTTTGCAAGCCTTTTATTCATCGGGTTATCTGATGGTGTGTTTTACTTGGTGGCTTAAATATAAGGTATTCGCAACAAAACTGAATTGTCTGTTAAAAGTTTTTAATAATTCTGAAAATTATTCGGATGAAGAGACTTTTTGTGAATAGATTATTTTAATTTCATACTGTAAAGAATAACCTAATTCGTTAATAATATGCCGGCAATCCTGGTTATCGGAAGCTCCAACACCGATATGGTAATAAAGACAAGGAAGATCCCTGAACCCGGGGAGACGATCCTGGGCGGTACCTTTCTCATGAACCCCGGAGGGAAAGGGGCTAACCAGGCTGTAGCTGCAGCAAGGCTTGGATGTAAGGTTACTTTTATCGGCAAAAGAGGGAATGATCTCTTCGGTAATCAGACTATCGGACTGCTGATGAGAGAAGGTATTGACACAGGTTACATGGTTAAAGATCCTGTTCTTCCTTCGGGAGTGGCGCTGATAACAGTTGATGCTGAAGGAGAGAACTGTATTGTTGTGGCCCCCGGGGCAAACGGCAGCCTTATGCCTGACGATATACCGGAAAATTTATTCGAATCAGGAAAATTCGCAATACTTCTCCTGCAGCTTGAGATACCCCACGAAACAGTAGAGTATTGCGCCAGAGTTGCCTCACGGAATGGAATAAAAGTGATTCTGAATCCCGCCCCGGCACGAAGTTTGTCAGAAGATCTTCTGCGGAATATATGGCTGATCACACCCAATGAAATTGAAGCTGAGGCTCTTACAGGCATATCAATCAATGATGTTGACGAAGCTGATCTGGCAGCTTCAAAACTGGCTGAGATGGGGGTCCCTAATGTAATTATTACACTTGGTGAGCAGGGGGCCTACCTTAAGTCCGGGCTCTTCACCGGATTTATACCTGCGGAAAAGGTCACTGCAGTGGACACAACAGCTGCCGGGGATGTTTTTAACGGGGCAATGGCAGTCGCAGTAGCGATGGGTAAAGATATCAGGGAAGCTGTTGCACTGGCCAATAAAGCCGCTGCAATTTCGGTAACAAGAATGGGCGCACAATCTTCAGCACCATACAAACACGAAGTATTGTAGCTGGCGGAACTATATCCGGCGCTCATTCAGCGGGAGATATTGCCTGCTGCCGTAGACGTTTTTGAAAGCCGGTCGTATTATCCTCCTTGCCGAGAAGGTAAGCTCCTCGATGCGATGCGTACACCATCCTGATACTCTTGCAATTGCAAAGAGTGGTGTGTAAAGATCCCGTGATATCTCAAGACACGAATAGACAAAACCGGAGTAAAAATCAACATTGATACAAAGGACTTTTGTTGATTTTTCACCTTTAAATACCCTGAATACTTCCGGTGTAAGCCTTTCAACCAGTGAGTAAAGTTCAAACTCTTCGAGACGTCCCTTTTCCGCTGCCAGTTCTTTTGCCTTTGCCTTAAGAATTCCAGCCCGGGGATCAGAAATAGTATAAACGGCATGACCAATTCCGTAGATTTTCCCGGAGTAATCATTTGCCTTCTTATTCAGAATCTTCAGAAGGTACTCAGATACCTCCTTTTCACTGGTCCAGTCCTTAACATTTGTTTTAATGTTTTCCATCATTTCAAGGACCCTCACATTCGCGCCCCCATGCAACGGGCCTTTCAACGATCCTATCGCAGAGGTGACAGCAGAATAGATATCTGTCTGTGAGGAGCTGGTTACCCTCATTGTAAAGGTTGAATTATTACCCCCGCCATGTTCCGCATGTAACACCAGCATAAGATCGAGAAGATCGGCCTCAAGTTTTGAATAGGCCTGGTCACCTTTAATCAGGTACAGGAAATTTTCAGCGGGGGTCAGAATTGTCTTCGGATGCCGGATTGAAAGAGTCTTTCCCTTGAAAAGGTGTCTCAAGGCCTGGTATGAGTATGCCACGATTGTCGGAAATTTAGCGATTATGTTCAGCGATTGGCTGATCATATTATCCAGCGAGATATTATCAGGATCATCATCAAGGGTATATAATCCCAGCACAGATCTGGCAAGAATATTAAGGACGTTCTTCCCTTTCATTGACAATATCATGTCCTTAACGAAGTCATCGGGCAGAGCCCGCAATGAACCCATATGGTCAGAAAAAGCTTCCAACTCTTCCGGGGAAGGAAGATGACCGGTTAACAACAGGTAAACCGTCTCGTCAAAACCATGCCGGTTCTCTTTCTGAAATCCCGAGGTAATATCGTCGATATCAATGCCTCTGTATAATAGCTTTCCGGGAATAACCACAACTTTACCATTTTCCTTTCTGTAGCCGATAACATCCCCGATGTTGGTTAATCCCACAAGAACACCTGTACCGTCAGCATTGCGCAAACCACGTTTAACATCAAATTTCTCAAACAGTGAATTATCAATCTCACAGGCATTTCTGACCGATTCTTCAAGCTTTAAAATAAAATCTTTCTTTTCCATTGTATAACTGTTTTACATTACGGATATAATTGCATCAGCAAACTCAGAGGTTTTAAGCAGCTCTGCCTTACTCATCAGGCGGTGAAAATCATAAGTGACCTTCCCTCCCATTATTGTTTCTTCCAGTCCTGAACAGATCCTTTCAGCGGCTTCCGGCCAGCCCAGATATTCAAACATCAAAGCTCCGGAAAGGATTACCGACCCGGGATTTACCTTATCCTGGCCTGCATATTTGGGAGCAGTGCCATGGGTGGCTTCAAATATGGCATGACCGGTTTCAAAGTTGATATTCGCTCCGGGGGCAATTCCTATCCCCCCGACTATTGCAGCCAGAGCATCCGAAATGTAATCGCCGTTCAGGTTCAGGGTAGCTATCACCGAATATTCCGCCGGACGTGTTAATATCTGCTGTAGAAATGCATCTGCTATTACATCTTTTATGATCACCTTCCCCGATTTTTCTGCTTCTTTAAGCGATCTGTCGGCGCTATCCTTGCCCTTTTCCGATGCGATTGCTTCATACCGGGCCCAGGTAAATACCATATCCCCGAACTCCCGTTCAGCAAGGGCATATCCCCACTTCATGAATGCTCCTTCGGTAAATTTCATGATATTACCCTTATGCACAAGTGTTACTGAAGGGAGTTTTCTTTCAATGGCAAATTTAACTGCCTGCCGGACAAGGCGTTCCGTTCCCTCAAGAGAGACTGGCTTAATTCCGAGTGATGAGGTATCAGGGAATCGTATCTTTGCTATTCCCATATCCTGAATTAAGAACTGCTTTAGTTTTTCAGTCTGAGGATCACCATGCATGTACTCTATTCCAGCATAGATATCCTCTGTGTTCTCTCTGAATATGTGCATATTAACATTCCCTGGATTCTTGACGGGTGAAGGGACTCCCCTGAAATACCTTACCGGTCTGTAACATGTATAAAGATCCAGTTCCTGGCGCAGGGCTACATTGAGCGATCTCATACCTTCCCCCACGGGTGTTGTCAGGGGCCCCTTGATGCCGACAAGAAAATTCCTGAAATCCTCAAGCGTCTGATCAGGCAGCCACTTTCCGGTAAGCTTAAAAGCCTTTTCTCCGGCATACACCTCTTTCCAGGCTATTTGTTTTTTACCTTTGTAGGCCTTTCTGACAGCGGCATCAAATACCTTTGCCGATGCCCTCCAGATATCCGGACCGGTACCGTCACCCTCAATAAATGGTATTACAGGATTATCCGGGACGCTCAGTTTACCATTGGTTATTTCAATCTTATCAGGCATATTAAGATTATTTACTATTTCTTATTGTATTTAAAGCACTTCCGGCTCTGAACCATTTTATCTGGTTCTCATTATAAGAATGCAGAACCCTGAACTCCTCAATCCTTCCGTCCGAATGTTTTAACCTCACTGTAAGATGCTTCCCCGGAGCGAATCCGGAAAGACCGATTATATCGATCCTGTCGTCCTCCTTAATCCTTTCATAGTCCACCGCTTCGGCGAAGGTTAATGTGAGTACTCCCTGTTTCTTCAGGTTTGATTCGTGTATCCTTGCAAATGATTTTACGAGAAGTGCCTTTACGCCCAGGTATCTGGCCTCCATTGCTGCATGCTCGCGCGATGAGCCTTCACCGAAATTGTCTTCACCGACCACAATTGAGCCCAAACCTGAATCTCTGTACGCTTTCGCTGTCTCTGGCACTGAATCATACTCTCCCATTAGCTGATTCAGTACACTGTTGGTCTGACCGTTGAATGAATTTGTTGCCCCAATCATATAGTTGTCCGAGATATTTTCAAGATGTCCGCGGTACCTGAGCCATATTCCGGCTGCAGAGATATGATCGGTAGTGCATTTACCTTTTACCTTTATAAGAAGATATAGGTCCATAAAGTCATTGCCATGCCATTCGGGGAAGGGGTCAAGCAATTGCAGCCTGTCAGATCCCGGATTAACCACTACTTCGTCTTTCCGATCATCAAAGGATCCTGTTCTGACTTTCCTGCCATGGTCCGGAAAGGCCCCGGGGATTTTTACGCCAGCTGCAGGTTCCGATAATCTGACCTTTTCACCCTCACTATTGACAAGATAATCAGTAATGGGGTTGAAAGTCAGTCGTCCTGCAAAAGCTAATGCGGTAACTATTTCAGGTGATGCAACAAAGGCATGAGTATTTGGATTGCCGTCGGCTCTTCCTGAAAAATTACGGTTGAAGGAGTGGATTATGCTATTGGCTTTCTTTTTTTCCGCACCCTCTCTTCTCCATTGTCCAATGCAGGGTCCGCAGGCATTTGCAAATATTATTCCTCCTGCATCTTTGAAAGTGTCCAGGAATCCTTCCTTTTCGGCTATCTTTCTTACCTGCCGTGATCCAGGGGTAATAAGGAACCGCGACCGCATCACAAGCTTTTTGGAGAGCGCATCACTTACAACGGATGCAGCCCTTGAGAGGTCCTCGAAAGAGGAATTGGTGCAGGACCCGATCAATCCGGCTTCCAGATCAGGTGGCCAACTGTTGTTAATGGTTTCCTCCTTCATGGCTGACAAGGGTGTTGCCCTGTCGGGTGTGAATGGGCCGTTAATATATGGTTCCAGTTCAGAGAGATCAATTTCAATAAACCTGTCGTAATATTTGAGAGGCTCGAGCCTGACTTCCGGGTCGGACATGAGGTGCTGCCTGTTATCCAAAGCCCGTTCAGCTATCTCCTTTCGGCCTGTCGCCATAAGGTAATCTGCCATAGATTCGTCGAATCCAAAGATTGAGCAGGTTGCCCCCGTCTCTGCTCCCATATTGCATATTGTTGCCTTACCTGTTGCAGTAAGCAACTCAGCGCCTTCACCAAAATATTCTATTACCGATCCGGTTCCCCCTTTTACGGTAAGTAAACCGGTTAATTTCAGGATCACATCCTTGGGTGAGGCCCAACCGTTAAGCCTGCCAGTCAGTTTTACACCGATCAGCCGGGGCAGTTTAAGCTCCCACCCCGAACCTGTCATTGCATCAACGGCATCGGCACCACCTGTTCCGACAGCTATCATCCCCAATCCTCCTGCGTTGGGTGTATGCGAGTCGGTGCCAATAATCATGCCTCCCGGGAAAGCATAGTTCTCAAGTATTACCTGGTGAATTATTCCCGAACCGGGATCCCAGAAATCGATTCCATACTTCAGGCAGGCAGAACTCAAAAAATCATAAACCTCCTTATTATCTTCAAGAGCCGATCTGAGATCATCATCAGAACCATTTGCAGCGGTAATAAGATGATCGCAATGAACTGACGAGGGAAGAGCAACATGGTCTATCCCTGTAACCATCAGTTGCAGAAGAACCATCTGGGCGGTAGCATCCTGCATTGCAACCCTGTCGGGTGCATACTCATTGTACCCGAGGCCTCGCCGGCAGGTTTTTATTTCTGAAAAATCTGTAAGATGTGCGAACAATATCTTTTCAGTAATAGTCAGCGGCCGGCTGGTGAGACTCCTTACCTGTTCCATTTTTCCAGGCAACTCCCTGTAGAAAGATCTTATCATTTCAATGTCTGAAATCATAATTACCAAATATACTGAAATTTAAATTCTTATCTGCCCGTTTCCGGTCACGGTCCATTTATATGTTGTAAGTTCCTCAAGAGCCATGGGGCCGCGTGCGTGAAGTTTCTGGGTAGAAATACCAATTTCGGCCCCGAGACCGAACTGGGCGCCGTCGGTAAAAGCTGTTGAAGTATTTGAGTAGACAACGGCAGCGTCAACCATTCTGAAAAACATGTTGATCCGGTTCTTATCTTCTGTGATTATGGCTTCGCTGTGCCTGGATCCGAATTCACCTATATGAGAAAGGGACTCATCAAATGTACTGACTGTCTTTACGGCCATTTTGTATGAAAGGAATTCCGTGCCATAGGATCCGGTGCCTGCTCTCTGAAGAAGTTCCGCGGGATATTTTCCCTCCAGTACATTGTAGGAGGGTCTGTCGGCATAGATTATTACGTCTGAATCAGAACAGGGTCCAACAATATAATCAAGATCCGCAAGCCGCTTCTTATGTATAATAAGGCAATCTAGCGCATTGCAGACGCTTACCCTGCGGGTCTTTGCATTATTGATAATATCTCTCCCTTTTACCCTGTCGCCATATTCGTCAAAATAGGTATGGCAGATGCCGGCACCTGTTTCAATAACCGGGATCCTGGCGTTCTCTCTTACAAAATCAATCAGGCTTTTACTGCCACGCGGTATTATCAGATCGACATAACCTGTTGCATTAAGTAACTGCATTGTCTCTTCCCGTCCCGGAGGCAGTAGTGAAATGATATCGGGATCAAGGCCTTTTTTTGAAAGGGCATCCTTTATAACAGACACAATTGCGGTGTTGGAACATATAGCATCGCTACCCCCTTTCAGTATACAGGCATTGCCCGACTTAAGGCATAAGGCAAAAACATCAAATGTTACATTCGGCCTTGCCTCATATATGACACCTATAACGCCAAAAGGGACAGATACCCTGGAAACCAGCAGGCCATTAGGTCTTTCGTTCGTGGAGAGAACCCTGTTGAGAGGAGAATGCAAGCCGGAAACATTCCTTATATCAGCGGCAATCGACCCAATACGGTCATGTGTCAGGACCAGGCGGTCATAGAGAGGATCTGATTCCGACATCAAATCGAGATCCTTCCTGTTTTCAGTGAGAATCAGATCAGCATTCCTGATTGCCGAGTCAGCAATCATCAGAAGAGTGTCATTAATGGTCTGGTCATCCACATTATTGAGAGTGCGGCTGGCTTTAAGCGTTTGTCTGAAAACAGGTAAAAGATTCATCCTGATATTTTGTTGATTTAAAGATGGTCAGATATTCGCCCCATCCTTAATCTTCTCATTTACAACCATATAATCATAATGAATTAATGGTTTCTCAAGTTTTTCGCCTATGCTTTGTCCGGCTTTTACGGAATCGTACTGCGATTTCCCCAGACCTATTGCATTGCCCTCATCATCAAGGATTCTCACAATGTCGCCCTTTTTGAAATAACCCTCTATCCTGGTTACGCCAATCATCAGCAGGCTTGTTGCCCTCTCTCCTGTCAGCGCGCTCCTGGCTCCTTCGTTAATATATACCGCTCCCCTTGCGAATGTATCTGAATGGCTCAGCCATTTTTTAACACCATTGCATTTACCGGAGTTTGCCCTGAAATGGGTATAAGGCACATCTTTCCCCCTTAAAATATCTGTAATGATTGCATCCCGCATCCCGTTGGCAATATAAACATTTATCCCCTCGGAGGCTATTTTCATTGCGGTGGTATATTTAGTTATCATTCCTCCTCTGCCAAAACCCGATCCTGAAGGTGAGAAAAACCGGCTGAGATCACCGGTGGCTGTTCCTGCCTCTTTTATCAGTTCCGCTCTGGGACAACCCGGTGCTGCGGTAAATATACCGTCGACGTTTGAAAGAATCATCAGTGACCTGCAATCCATCATTGAAGAGATCAGTCCGGATAATTCATCATTATCGGTAAACATCAGCTCATTGACAGAAACAGTATCATTCTCATTGACAACGGGAAGTACATTGTTTTCAAGCATAGCCGATATACAGTTTTTCATGTTAAGGTAATGTCTCCGGTCC
>Ga0334882_1004110_pt1 | contig 12653 bp, 19 predicted proteins | sample GraSluR1_MG_5_FD_207226 | JGI IMG/M metagenome (GOLD analysis project Ga0334882, IMG submission 207226) | Sludge microbial communities from methane-producing bioreactor in Wageningen University, Netherlands - Granular Sludge_15_04-R1 | ecosystem: Engineered > Bioreactor > Anaerobic >... | reverse complement strand
GTATCGAACCCCGGTGCGCCAGAGTAGATAGCGGTGATCTCATCCCCAGGAGTCGCTTCAATCGGCGAAGCTGAGATGGTCGACTGCGGCCCCATCGGCCCCACTGAGACTATATTGCTTCTTGCAATGTCGTTATATCCGCCTCCACCGCCAAAGTTCTCGAACATCCTGAACTCGTACTCTCCGACTTCCTGAGGCGCTGTGAAGGTCAGCGTCCCGCTCTTCTTGCCCCTGAGATAGTACCATTCACCATATCGGTCTCTTGCTGCGGCGTCAGTCCTGTAAATGGCGATCCAGTCGGTATCGAACCCCGGTGCGCCTGAGTAGATGACGGTGATCTCATCCCCAGGAGTCGCTTCAATCGGCGAAGCTGAGATGGTCGACTGCTCTGCAGTGGCGATGCAGGTAACGCCAAGAAGGAAAGCTACCATGGCAATTGTGGTCAGAATATGTCTCAGTTTCATTTCGCCATCCTCTTGGCTATGAATACGATCTATAGGCATGAAAATGCTTCGGTGTTATCGGCCTAAGATGAACCCCACCAGGTCCGCCGACCTGCTGAACCCTCGCCGCCTTCGCCTCGTGGAGATCACCACTGGGGTCAACACTATCGATACCGAGCAGTCTAAGACCTCAAGGACGAGAGCCCCCAGGATCGCATTAGAGCTTTGAATATCGAGGTCGAGTCAAAACCCCGCAGCAAGTTGCGGGGTATACGATAAAAAATAAAGAGGGTCAGATTTATGGTCCGAGGATCATCGAGATGGTCAAGATACCTTCCAGCGAAGCATTTTACGCTATCGATGAACCTCTCGAAGCAGCGATCAGAATTTAGGAATCGTGGGATGTGGCTGAGAAGGAGAAGGTAATCTCGCCTTCTTCGAAAGGGGGATGTTCCTGGTATATACGAAAAGATAAGGAAAGCTGATGAAAGCGTCATCTCTTCAGCCATCTTATGACGACATCTTTCTCTATCGGGCCTTCACACTTCGGGTACAACGGCCACCTTTGGATAACCCAATGATCATCTTCGACGTCGTCACACCGCTCGGCCTTCACCCACTCGCCTCCTTGGACGAAAATGATGCAAGAACTCTCATAGGGGATGTCGGCGATCTCCAATACGATTGTATTGCTATCCCAGACCAGCCCTATCAGATCTGAAGTGCTTATCATCTCACTTGTCATTTGTATCTCTCATAAGACGCATCTTCTCTGAGATAGATAGAGAATATGCATTCGTCGCGCCAATGAAGTCAGCGAATGGTTTTAATATTTCTTTCCCTAAGGTTCTTATAAGATATTCCAGATGCGGTCCTTTTGAGCTGGATCTCGAGGGCTAGCTTTTTGTTGTACCAGGCTCTTGCGAGGAGGGGCTCGATTTCGATCGCCTTATTGTAGCAGGCTATGGCGTCGTCGTATCTTCCGAGCATGTAATAGACGTTTCCCTTGGTGTTCCAGATCAAACCGTTCTCTGAATTAAGAGCTATCGACCTTTCACAGCATTCCAGGGATTCGTTGTACCTCTTCTGAAGGTATAGAATATCGGCCTTGGCGCTCCATGCCTCCCAGCTATCTGGCTCTTTTTCGATCTCCCATTCCACTATCATCATGGCGCCTTCAAGGCCTCTGGCGGAAAGGAGGCGGGAAGCGTTGTTTATAGACTCGCCATCGCCCTTTTCTGGGTGGTATTGAGGATCTGTTGTCATGGATCACCTTTTCTTACCGAAAGCTATACTGATACCCTATATAAGCGTTTAGATGATCATAATAAATATCGAGGAGACAAAATTTCTAATCAAAATCAATCCTCCTCGTCTTGATAAAGGGGCCGCAGTAAATCGGCAAAGGTTGCCCCATGTGGGTAGCAATAAATCAGATCATATCAATGATTGGTATATATTTTAGGCAAGTGAATCTTTATTATAAAAATTATGAATAACTAATAAGCCTTCCGAGTAATTTTTATAATCGTTCAGGCAATACATGTCAAAGAAGTGGTCGGAGGCTATCCAGTATGAGGGACCTTATCATCATACCGATCGTTCACAGCTCTATAGATATGGGGTCTGCAAAAGAAGGGCTGGAAATAGATAGCATGGCGAAAATCGGAAGAGATCGGTGGGAAGAGAATCAAAGAAGGATCGACAATTTCTGGAATGAGGTTGAAGGGGCGATAGACGCACTTGACTTGAACTACAGCAAAGTCAGAGTCTATCAGGATGGAATGCCGTGCGGTGGGGAGCTTGGAGGAAGGATCGTGAGAGAAGTCGCGGATAAGGGAAGCCGCAACTATCAGATCGTAAGAAAGCTGATCGAGGGTGGCGCTTCCCTGGAGGCTACAGAAGATCCGAAGATGCTCCTGAAGGAATACGAGCATATCAAGCGATTTGCAGACGCGACGACGGAACAAGAGAAGATGGAGGCAGAGCTTCAGTATGAGCAGATAAAAGAGAAGCTACTCCATGACCGGGACGAATTCATCGCCAGGGCGGTAGATTTGACCTTAAAAGACGGCGAAACGGGGATTCTGTTCATCGGCGCTGCCCACGACGTGGCATCTAAACTGCCACAAGACATCAAGGTCAAGGGGCTGGGCTGACGCCCTTAGCCGCGTCGTCAGGATTTACCCCCAACTTCCCAACTCTGGCTCTCTCTGATGCCTGGGATTGAAAAGGGCTTTTCTGATGGCGTCTTCAAATGCCGGGACGTCTGAAGAGCGGATGCGGGCGACCCGCCCCTCAACTTCCAGGTTCAGCTCTTCTCTATCTTTGCCGAATTCGATCTCAGTTCCGGTTTTGACGGAAGCGATCCTCTCCAGGTATGTCTCAAAGAGGTCCTCATCAGGCTCACGTCTCCACAGGAAGATTCTCTCGTTCGTTACGTACCAGAATCCCGGCCTCCAGCTCGATATCAGACCCTGGTTGTACCATATATATCCAAATGTTTTATATAATATCACTTCATCTTCAGCTAGGCGTGGACGCCTCTCCATTAGCTGGTTTTTATACCAATTCCTCGTCTCTCGGTCCCAAGCCTCCAACATCCCATAGTCGAGCATCGTCTCTATGCTCGCCAGAGCCGCCTTGAGACTCAGGCCTATCAGAGGGACTCCTGCGACTGTTATTATCAAATCTGCATTAAGTATTACGCCCTTGTTAAGAAGCCTGTCCAGGATGTCGACAAGGCCGTAGTCCCTTTCGGGTTTCATCTTCACGTCCCCTTTAGCTGGACGAAGCTGAAGGGCGCCCACGGTCCGGAGAACCGTACAGAAAATCCCTCCCTCTTATCGATCCCGTCAAGGAGGTTGCCGAGGGCATCGACGTTTCCATCGCTCACCAGACACAAAAAGGCTGCGATCATCATCATTCCTTTGTATTTATCCGGAATCCAAGATACCTTCTTTTCGATCTTTACTTCATCGACGAGTTCTTCAATATAAACACCAAACTCTCCGGCGAGCCTGTTCGTCTCCTTTATAAGCTCCTCCTTGACCTTCAGACCGAGCTTCTTCTGGTAGATGTACGCCGTTCCTTTCGGCATCTTCTCGATCTCATCCCTCAGCTTCAGCAATTCGGGATCGGACGTTACGATCTTCTCTTTGATCAGGTCCTCGTCACAGAAGATCTGAACGGTGTACTCCGATCTGCCCCTGACCTTTTCAAGCTCTTCTTTCAAAAGGTCGTAGTTTTCTTCTAGCCAGAATCTGACGGAATCGTCGTCGCCTATGAATATCACGCCAAATGAGAAGGGAATTAGGGTGCCGAACCTGTCTGTCGCCAGGTCTATTACGTAGCTATGCTCCAGAACCCATTCTTTTGCCTTCTCTTCGTCTTTGGTGACGTAAGGCTCAGCAACGCAGGAATGGACGACGGCCGCGATCTCCCCGCAGGGGACGAGGTAAACCCGGCTCTCCCCGATCCCTACATCCCCGAGCTCCGACTCGACGGCGGAGCTGACGACAGAGTAAATATACCTGCCTTCTTTCATGGCTTCGTTCACTTCTCATCAACCTCTTCAGCCCAGGATTCGGGATTCAAAAATTTATTCAATAGATCCTCCGCTACATCGTCGAGGCTGCCCATAACGGAGTTGACGACATCTTCCAGGTCGTTGTCCTCTTTTATCTTCTCTATCGCCTCGTCGAGATCGATGAGAGCCTTTCCCAGCCGTTCTATCTCATCTTCATCGAGGCTGCCCCCCTCGATCCTCCTGATCGCCTGTCTCTCGACGAGATCCTGGATTACCTCGACCAAGGCGACAACAAGCCCGAGCAGACCCTGTTTAAGGTTCTTTTCGTCCACTTCAAGAGCCATTATCCTCTTTTTCGATGGTTATCTGGAGGACTCCGTGCTTATAAGACCTTTCAATGATCGATTTCGCCCTCTCAGGCAGCTCGACCCTTTTGCACCTATTTCCATCAGATATCTCCAGGACATTTCCGGCAAGCTTCGTCTCTATCGTGCTCTCTTCCAGCTCGGGCAGGACTACGAGGACGAAGATCTGATCATCCTTTTCAAAGACGTCGACGATGGGCGCCTTCGTCGGCACCTCCTCAGGCATCTTCACCGATATCTCTCTTGGTTTGCCTGGAGGTCGGCCCCTTCTCGTCCCGCCTCCCAGGGGCCTTGTGGATATGTTGTACTCGACGACAGGACGGCTGCTCCATCCCATGTCTATCCTGTGCTTTATCTCAGCATCGGTCTCTTCGATCCTCTTGCGAAACTCCGGCGAGGTCTTTTCCAGGGTCTTTATAACCCCTCCCAGGCCTGGGAGAAGCTGACCTACTATATCGCCCACAACGCTCCCCCCATTTCTTGCTTCGATCTCCTCGATCTTCTTTTCGAGCCTCTTTACCCGCTCTTCATATTCCTTCCTGATCTCCTTTTCATCTCTATGTCCGGTATCTTCGCTCACGTCTTTCACCTCTCCCTTTATAAAGCCGAAGCATTTAACGCCCCTCAATCATCTTATTTTTATTACGTGTCCAGCCGCATATGGGACAGCCTTCGTTGATCAGCCTCTCTTCGCTTACTCGATTTTCGCACTCCGGACACTTTGCCTTCTTGTGGTATGCTTCCATCCATCCGGGGGCGTTGAGGTTGGTTCCTGAAGGAAGCTCCATCCCGTACCTTGCAGCTGTCTCAAAAGAAGAGAGTGTGGCCCTTATTTTTATTCCCAAAAGTTCGGTTCCAGCTACGGAAACTGATATGTCGGCGTTTATCACTATCCCCTTGTCCAGTATCCGATCCACCACGTCGAGTAGACCTCTATCGCTCACCGGCTCCAGTCCAGTCATTAATCTCCTCTTCTGATATATTTATGCAATTATCTAACTTTACTGATTCATCATAATTTTAGTCTTTATTTTATGGGCGTTGATCTTCTCTCGGTGAATTCTCTTTTGTGCCTTTATCTGCAAACGAACTTTCATCCTCTGGGCCGCCCACTTTCTCCGGATATCAAGCAGATTTTTCTTAGAATTCAAGTACCACTCCTGTTTCGTCTTTCTCATCTTAGGCATGATCTCCATCCTGATCTTGAGTTTGTGATCCTGGACCTTCCTCTTATGCTCTGCCACGATAGCTCGCTGTTTTCTCTTGTTCTTGATGACAATTCCCTTCCTCGATGACATAATCCTCACCACTTAGATAATATATCGATCTGACGATATCGCGACCTCGACCGAAACCCTCTCTTAAACGGGAGGTCTTCGTCCTCGATTCCAAGCTTGATGTTATAACTGTATAACGCATTTGAGTAACATGGACCTTTGACCTCACCGGATCCGTCTCTCAAGCGATCTCCTTCCTGCTCCATATATTCTAATATTTTTAATAGCTTAAACAGAATTCCGGCGCCTTCTTCATCGACGGAGCATTTCTCTTTCGAAGAGTCCGGATCAAGGCCATCTTCGGTCATGTATCCCTATCCCCCCCCAGAATATCGGTCCTGACGCCCAGGTTCATATCTCTCGCCTTTTCTGCCAGCTTGAGCTGGCGGACCAGATGCGCATTATTTTGTTGGTAATCATCATCGCTTATCTCTCCCAGCTCGTAAAGCATCCGATTCTCCTTTAATTTATCCTTAATCTGATCGTACATCTCTTTACGGGAGAAGCTGAGGATCTGCTCGAAGACCCAGAACATGTCGAGACCTGGAATGGTAAAACCGAGGGTCCGTAAAAGGATGTCATCGATCAAGAACATCTATCTGAAACCACCCCGTTTCTTTCCAAGAATCTGGATGTCCACGAAGTTATAGGGGGGCCACGGCCCCGAATACTGGACCTTCAAGGGGCTGTATTCGCCGGCGAGTCGCCCAACACAATCCGAGAATTCGTCCAGCTTATCCCAATCCACCAGGAACGATGCATTTAAAAGGAGACGATCGCTGAAGAGCTTTAAAGATCTCGAATCCGCCGCAATGCCCAGAAAGCATCTCATCATCTCAGACCGGCACTCGTCCATTTTGCCGTTAAAGTCCTTCGAGCTTTGAGGAAGCAGAACCTTGACGCCGAGCTCCACCTTTCCGTCTACGGAGTTCATGGCCTTCTTCATCGCCCTGTTTCCGGCCTTCATGGCGAATCCCAGTAATTTTTTATTTTTGAAGACCATGCCGTAAGCTACTGGAAGGACGCTGTACTCTCCCATGACGTGCTCTACAACCGTTTTGTGGACTTTTACATCCTCTTCGTCCGCCCCGTAATCCTTCATCTTTGAGTTGCTGACTACAGGAGCGAAATCATTGTAATCAAGGGTATAGACTTCGCCCCCGTCAAAGCCGATACTCCCAAAGGATATCTTCTCTTCAGGGGATCTGATTATACAGTACACATACAGCCCTTCGCCTTGACCTTCGGATCTCCCTCTGCGGTCGCCTCTGCCAGACCTCAAACCAGATCACCTAAGGAAGCTACAGATCCTCCACCACGTTACGGTCCGACCTTCGGCGCAGCTCGACCCGTTTATATCCCACGAGGTCGCCCTTATCGTCGAGAGAGAACTCATATACGCCGAGGATATCCTGAGTATCAGGAACCGCCTTTCTTTCAAGGACCTCGACGAATACCCTCCACTGGTTGGCTTCTTTCGTCATTCCGGTGGCAACCTCGACCCTTTTCTTCAAGAGGCTCTCTGCAAGACCGCAGGCGGCTTGGTGGACGTCCAATGCAGACATACTCTTAGTCATCGCAAAATTCCCCTCATGGAACGTATATCATTTCGTCCTTGATGCCGTCTTTTTCGACCGGGATGACTTCCACGGGCACCCCTCTCCATTCGCCGATCCTCCTCTTTATGTTGTAGCTCTTAACATCTCTTGCTAACTTGTAGTGCCTGAGAAAGGATGCAAGCCTGCGTCTTCTGGCACGGCTTGGATTTCTGGCTATGGATTCTTCATAAAATGTGCCATCCGGTTTGAGGCAGAAGTAAAATGTCCTCGTCACCATCCGGTCACCCTCTTCTGTCTTGGCGGTAACTACGATCGCATCCGTCTCGTTGATCTTCAGACCGGACGGCTTTCTGGTGAAAAGGTCGCCTATTTTGTAGACACCTGCATCTTCGATGACGGCTTTGACTTTATCCACAACTACCACCTACGAACGCTCAGCAAAGGACTCCTCTACTAACCTTCTCATATTCTCCAACTCTGCTAAATTGCTCGTCTTCGTCCCCAAAACGTCCGTACAGAGATCTTCCAATCCGATTTCGCCGTGGCCGTTCAAATTCCTCAAACCCTGAGCGATCATTATACAAGCCCTAGTTCCCGGCTTCTGGGCATCTGGAAGCTTCTCCCTCAGGGACCTTACAAGGGAGACAACTTTGGTCGTCTCTTCAAGCGATCCACCTGTATGCCTCTTGACGATCGCTAGCTCGACATCGAAGCTGTAATACCCCATATATATCCCGACCATTCTGTCCAAAAGGGCGTCCTGAGGCCTGTAAACTCCAGCGTACTCTATGGGATTGCTGGTCAATATCGCCTTGAACTGCGGATGGACCCTTACGTATCGCTCCTCTCCGAACTTGGTTGGCAGCTCAAGGATCCCCTCCTCGAAGACGGAGAGGAGGACGTTATTAGCAGCGGGTTTCGTCCGAGAAAACTCGTTGTAGATGAGGGTGTAACCGTATTTACACGCGAGGGTCAGAGGGTTATCTACCCAGTCGGCCTTCAAAATGTCCCTGCTCTTGAATACGTTGTGAACGTATTTGTCTCGAAGGGTTTCGGTCTCAACCTGAGAGTACCCGCCGACCAGATCTGTCGTCGTAATCGACTCATCGCCATTTATCCAGACGACGGGCCGACCAATCTTCTTTGCAGCATACATCGCCAAACTGCTTTTTCCGCATCCAGTGGGTCCGACTAGGTGAACAGGATAACCGCTTTCGAGCCAGAGTTTTATTCTGAACATGAATTTATTAATCTCTGAAGTCTCTACAAAATTTTCCACTTCTGGCACGAGGTAGGAGGTCTCAACTTTATTGCGCTCCTGATCGACGTCAAAGTTGATATCTGAAGCCCGGGGGGTTTTTGCAATCCGGCGTAGATCGCGATCGTCTCTCCGGCGGCTCTTCGGCTCCTTAATTTTTTCGATCTTCGGCTGATGGACTGACGCCCCTCTTACGGTCCTGGGATGTGTAGCTACGTATCGAATTTTTATCATCTCCATAATTATTATAAAATTTGTGGCGGAGGATTTTTTTAAAAAAATCTTCTATTATGGTTATTTTATCCATAATAGAAATCTTTCACGTAGTTCTCCATGTCCACCTTTACGAATTCGTCGATCTCTGCCTTGAAATCTCCGACGTTCTTCTGCATCTGTTTGATGCCATCCAGCTGGATTTTCTGACCGGCCTTCTGAATTTCTAAGGCCTTCTTGGTCATTGAACGGGACTCCTTGTCTATGTCGATGCGGATCTCCTCGACACCTTGGTCGAAGTTCTTTATGGACTTCTCGTTCTCCCTCACCTGGGCATCTATCGCCTTCTGCATCTCGGAGACTCTCTTTTGCATATGCTTGATGCCATCCTGGCGCATATTCTGACCTGCTTTCTGGATGGCGGAAGCCTTCTTGCGCATGGACCGGGATTCCTTGTCTATGTCGATGCGGATCTCCTCGACACCTTGGTCGAAGTTCTTTATGGACTTCTCGTTCTCCTTCACCTGGGCATCTATCGCCTTCTGCATCTCAGAGACCTTCGTTCGCATATGCATGATGCCGTCGTTTCGCATATTCAGGCCTGCCTTATGGATGGCCAAGGCTTTCTCATGCATGGATCGAGATTCTTCGTCTATGGCGGCCTTCTTTGCCAAAACGCCGTTGACCCCGATCAGAAGCTTTGGCTCTGGCAGCTTTTCTGCAGATACTACTTTGGGAGGAGCCATTTCAGCCTCCATGGGAGGGGCCTCAGTTTTGCCCTTTGCTTCTTCAGTGATTTCAGGTGGAACAACCCCTTCGGATGGCTCTGCGGGACTGGCTAACGAAGTCGTCTCTTTAATCATCCTCCTGCCTTCAAATATGGCCTCAGCCAGCATGGCCTTTGTAGTCAGGCCTACAGGGTCCACCTCGAGGTCTATCGCCATAGCTTCGAGCTCTTTGCGGGTGTACTTCGCCACGAGCTCATCCGGAAATTCTTCCATAAATCCTCCAAAAATAAATTTGTGGGGGAGGCAGAAAGCCCAATTATGCCGGGATCTCCGGAGCTACGCCTATCGAAGCCTGCTCTATCTTGGCCATCTCTTCTGCATAGTGGAGGTAGGTGTCCACTGAAGCGACTACGACTCTCGCCTCGACGGTCAAGATCTCGATGCCCACGAGAGAAACCCTCGCCCATGCGTCCACGACTACGCCCTTGTCCAGTATCCTATCAAGAACCTCTGCCAAACTGGAGACGTCCGGATTCTGCGATGCCATCTTTTATCACCTCTCGTTTTATGCCGGAATCTGCGGAGCTACGCCTATCGAAGCCTGCTCTATCTTGGCCATCTCTTCTGCATAGTGGAGGTAGGTGTCTACTGAAGCGACTACGACTCTCGCCTCGACGGTCAAGATCTCGATGCCCACGAGAGAAACCCTCGCCCATGCGTCCACGACTACGCCCTTGTCCAATATCCTGTCAAGAACCTCTGCCAGACTGGAGACGTCTGGATTCTGCGATGCCATCTTTTATCACCTCATTACATGCTTCCGTTTATTATTTGCGGAAGATAGTTTGCCGTAGGGTGGGCAGACGGGATGACATGGAACTTATCTTGAGGTCCATGTCACAATATCCGTCTTGCCCTTGGACATCATATGCGGAGGAAGAGCTATCGCCTTCGATCGATTTTGATGAAAGACGATTGCTCCGTATCTGACGCCCGGATACCTAAAGTTCGAATGATAGCTTATAACTTTTCATCTCTCAAATATTGTGTCGAAAGATATTTCTAACTTCGTTTCAAAGTTCGAAACAAATACAATTTTAAAGTAGAAAATGATAAAAATAATAAATATATTTTAGATCTATTTCGGAACTATTATTTCGTTTTTGTCCACAAAGAAGGGCTACATTGAGGCGATAAGATGGATCAGTATCATAATCTAGCTGGAGGAAAATAGAATTATTATGAAAGATTAAGAGATAAATCTAAAAAAACGAATTGATGATGGTGCCCTAGATGCTGATTACGCCTGAGAGAATGATCCAGTGTAAGAGGGATTTGTATTTATAACAAGTTACAGTTCAATAGAGGATTTCGAAAAACCCCAGTATCGCAATCTTTATATAGTATAATAACTATTAATTATTATGAATTCTTTTGCAGCTTGGGCTTTTCAAGAACTTTATCATGAACAGAGATCTGAGAACAGGCTGTTGCAGATAATCGATTTTATCGACTGGGTACCCATTGGCGGTCTGCTTGAAGAGATGTATCACAACAAAAGCGAGAAGGGGGGAAGGCCAAACTTTGATGTCCTGATGATGTTCAGGATTCTGATACTTCAGGAATGGTATGGTTTGAATGATCTTGAGGTCAGGCGACAGATAGAGGATCGAGTATCTTTTATGGGATTTCTTGGGTTTCCGAGGCAGATTCCAGACTCCAGTACGATATGGTTATTCAAAGAGCGCATTCAAGAGACGGGAATATACGATCTGGTCTGGTATGAGTTTCAACGTCAGCTGGATTCGATGGGATTAGAGGTTAAGAAGGGAACTATCCAGGATGCAACGTTTATCGAGGCTGATCCAGGTTCTTCAAAGAAGCCCCGAGGTGATGAAGCTAAAACTCGCAGGAGCAAAGACGGTACATGGTCTAAGAAAGGAGATGAATTTCATTTCGGGTACAAACTTCATTCTAAAGTCGACATTGATCACGGGCTAATACGCGTTATAGAGATAACCACGGCAAAGGTCCACGATAGTCGTGTCGATCTCTCAGTACCAGGAGAAGTCGTTCTTAGAGATAAGGGATATTTTGGGGTCCCTGCAAGGGGTGAGGATTTTACTATGAAACGAAGAACAACGGACAGGCCTCTTGAAGAGATGGAAGTGGAGCGAAATCGGCTGATAAGTAAGCTGAGGTCACCAGGTGAGAGGCCCTTCGCGGTTATAAAACGAGTATTCGGGGCTGGAAGAGTGTTGGTTACAACGGTGAAAAGGGTACATGGTAAAATGATCGTCGCAGCGATCGCTTATAATCTCTATCAGCTACACACACTAAAAAAGGCGAAGGTGGTCTAATGATAGCGGAGGCTATAGAAAAATTACTAAATATTATTAAAAATTGAGGCTAATTAAGAGGATTGGGCCTAATAGCAGCCAAAAATGACCCATATAATCGTGTTTGGGGACAAAATGCGGATCTCAAAATGAGTAAATCGAAATCCTCAATAATTATTATCTATAATTATAATTCAATATAAACAAGATTAAATACGAAAACTGTGCCATGATTTGCGTGGTTAAAATGACGGATTCTGAAGATGTCTATGCTGTAAACAATGGTGATCTATCCACAAAGCAAAAAATGTATTTTGAGCATTATATGAATCGATTAATAAAATCAAATTTAGATATTCTTATTCTACGTGCTTTAAAAGATCGTCCGATGTGCGGTTACGATCTCATCAAATCGATCTTTCAAAAATATAATATATTTTTGAGCCAAGGTACCGTTTATCCTCTGCTATATAAGCTAAAAGATCAGGGTATACTCCAGGCTGAGTTTGATCAGGGAAATATGAGGTCAAAGATATATTCCATAAAGGCGGACAGTGAAGAGATCGTAAACGATCGCTTAAACGAGTTCATACGAGCCGCAGAATACACCCTCGACTCGATCGCCTCAAACTCTGACGATCAAAAGGGACCTTAGAGTCAAAAATAGGGAACTTAGTCATCCTCACTCTCTTGGGTGCAGAATAATTGTTATTGTTACATCTTGCTTGAAATTCGGGAATATAACCTTCACCGGAGAATAAAACCATATCAGAGGTCACGTAGGTCCAGTAAGCTGATTATTTCACCATGTAGAAATCAACCTTAAATCTGTCAACGCCGGTCTAAAACTGTCCAATTATGGCGGAATAAAACTGTCCATCTATAGATAAGCCTTCTGCTTGACCTGACTACTTCTCTCAATTATAGAGAATAGTTCTTGGG
>Ga0334882_1004109_pt1 | contig 12654 bp, 12 predicted proteins | sample GraSluR1_MG_5_FD_207226 | JGI IMG/M metagenome (GOLD analysis project Ga0334882, IMG submission 207226) | Sludge microbial communities from methane-producing bioreactor in Wageningen University, Netherlands - Granular Sludge_15_04-R1 | ecosystem: Engineered > Bioreactor > Anaerobic >... | reverse complement strand
AATGCCATGGGTATATTCTATCCTTTTGCAGAGGATAAGGATGTAAGACTTATAGGAGTGGAGGCAGCTGGAAAGGGAATTGATACTGACAAGCATGCGGCAAGTATAACAAAGGGTTCTGTCGGTGTTATCCACGGCATGATGACATATGTACTTCAAGACAATGATGGACAGATACTCCCTGCATATTCAATTTCTGCCGGACTGGATTATCCTGGCGTAGGGCCGGAACATGCATACTTCCATGATATAGGAAGAGCGGAGTATGTAACGGCCAATGACAGTGAGGCGGTAAATGCTTTTATGGAAGTATCGAGAACAGAAGGAATAATACCTGCACTGGAGAGCTCACATGCTCTTGCATATACTATAAAACTAGCTCCAACACTGTCAAAGGATAAAATTATAATTGTAAACATATCAGGAAGAGGGGACAAGGATATGAATACCATAGCTAAAGTAATGGGGGTAAATCTGGATGAATAGAATAGATGCAAAATTTAAGAAATTAAAAGAAAAAAATGAGAAGGCCATGATATCATTTATAACTGCAGGAGATCCGGACTTTGAAACTACGGCAGAACTTGTATACTCCATGGAAAAAGGAGGAGCAGATATTATAGAACTTGGAGTGCCTTATTCGGATCCAATAGCAGACGGACCTACAATACAGAAATCTTCTGCCAGATCTCTCAAAAATGGCACAACCATATCAAGGATAATGGACTGTGTAAAAAATATACGATTGAATACTGAGGTGCCACTGGTATATTTGGTATACTATAATTCAGTATTCAAATATGGAATTGAGAAATTTATAAGTCAGTGTAGAAATGTAGGAATTGATGGAATAATAATACCAGATCTACCAATAGAAGAAAGAAAGGATATTCTTAAAATTGCCGATAAATATGAAGTAGCACTTATTCCTCTAATAGCACCAACTTCAAAGGAAAGAATAAAGAAGATAGTAAGCAATGCCAGCGGATTTATCTACTGTGTTTCAACAAATGGAGTTACTGGTGCAAGAGATAAAATAAGTACAAACATGGATGGATATATGGATGTAGTATCAAAGTATACAGATATTCCTAAAGCTATTGGTTTTGGTATATCCAGTCCTGAAATGGCTAAGGAACTTAAAAAATATTGTGATGGTATAATTATAGGAAGTGCAATCGTAAAGAAAGTTGATGAAATTGAGGATAAAAAAGAAATGTTTGAAAATGTCGAAGGGTTTGTCAAAGATGTAAAGGCAGTATTATAGGAAATTTGATGTGAGCAGGGCCATGATTTCTTAGTTAATATATAATTATGAAATCATGGTTGCTGCTTTTAATTTATATAATAAATATTATGTAAATTAAAAATAAAAGTAAACAAACAACAAAAAATAGATACTTGTAAGTATGCTAAGAGAGTAATATAATGGTAATTACAGGGGGTGAAGGGAAAATGAATAGTATAAAAGTTGTAATAGATAGATTTGAAGGTCCTTATGCTGTATGTGAAAAAGATGACAGGACTATGATGGATATAAAAAGAATAAATATACCGATGAATGCAAAAGAAGGAGATGTATTGAAAATAGAGGGAGATTCTATAATAATAGATGAGGAAGAGACGAATAAGAGAAAAAAGAACATAAATGAACTAACAAAAGATATTTGGAAATGATAAACAGTAAAAAGAAGAAATAACTTTTTAAGATTATCTCTTCTTTTTACTGTTTATATTGTATACAATTTAGTGATTTTAATGTATGGTTTTTTTCTTGAAACTCTTACCAGTTACATCTACATTACCTATAGTAATAAGAGCTTGTTTATCAAAACCATTTACTATGGATTTAAGCTTGGCTATCTCAAGACGTGAGATTATTACAAATATTACATTGGTAGGTACATTGGAATAGGCTCCTTTTCCTTCTAAAAGAGTTACACCCCTTCCCAATCTAGCGAGAAGGGCATCGGTTATTTCTTTATATTTATCTGAAATTATTATAACCGATTTTGATTCATCAAGGCCTTCGGATGTTATATCGATCATTTTAAATGCAATAAAATAAGTAACGAGGGAATACATAGCTCTATCCCAACCGAATATGAGGCCGGCACTGCTTAATATAAATATATTGATGAACATAACTATTTCCCCTACTGAAAACCCAGTTTTTTTGTCAAAGATTATTGCAACAATTTCGGTACCATCTGTAGATCCACCATTTCTTATAACAAGACCTACTCCAATTCCAAGAAGTATACCTCCGAATATTGAAGCGAGCAAGGTATCATTGGTAAAAGCGTTCAAGTTCTTAAAAACTGATACCATTATTGAAAGAGAGCATACAGAAAATAATGTTGAGATTGTGAATGTTTTTCCAATATGTTTATAACCGATTATTAAAAAAGGAATATTTAATATGAAAATAAATAGTCCAAGAGGTAATCCTGTAATATAACCTGCCATAATGGATATACCAGTTATCCCTCCATCTATTACATTATTTGGAATCAGAAAAAGTTCCAGACCTATTGAGGCTAGAGTTGTTCCTATATACATAGCTAGAAATTTGGTTATCATTGTAATTGTTTTATGGTATTTTTTTGACATTAGATCACATCCTTTATTTAGACTTTTATTTATATACAAATTTTATTAACAATATTGCTAATATATTAAATAATTATATATTAATTATATATTAACTATTTATGACATGTCAAATAAATATAAGTCTTTTTACATAAATGATAAATAACTTTACAAATATGATCTAAAATCAATTTGTTTTATAGAAAATTATGCAGATATATTATTTTTGTTGTTCCATTTACCACATCTGTCACCAAAGAAACCTATTATTTTATTACTTCCAAGTATTTTAATTATTTCACATCCATTTGAACATCCAGTGCAGTGGAAACTTTTTGATATAAAATCTGTGGCAACAAGATTAAATCCCTTGAATTTTGTTTGACTTTTTGTTTTTTCCATATTTTCTTTTGCAAGAATTGCAGCACCTATGGCTCCCATAACTTTGTAATTTAGGGGGACAGTTATATTGCAGCCCAATGCTTTTTCAAATGCAGATTTCATACCTATATTTGCAGCAACGCCTCCCTGGAAAAATATATTCTCCTTTATATCTTTTCCTTTTGCAACATTGCTTAGATAATTTCTAACAAGAGCATTACAGAGACCATTTATTATGTCACTGTTACTGTAACCTAATTGCTGCTTGTGAATCATATCCGATTCTGCAAATACAGCACATCTGCCGGCTATTCTTACTGGAGAATCGGATTTAAGAGCATAAGTACCGAATTGTTCTATAGGTATATCTAGTCTTTCAGCTTGCCTGTCGAGAAAAGATCCTGTTCCGGCAGCACATACTGTATTCATTGCGAAATCAGAAACAATACCTTTATTCAATATTATTATTTTCGAATCCTGACCTCCAATTTCAATTATGGTTCTCACATTTTTATCCATATTGAGTGCGGCTACGGCATGACAGGTTATTTCGTTTTTTATCATATCGGCCCCTATGATTGATGAAGCTATTTTTCTTCCACTTCCAGTGGTTCCAACAGCTTTTATCTGTGAATCATTGTATTTAGTGCAGAGCAGCCTGAATCCTTCCTGAATTGCATTTATTGGTCTTCCTTTTGTTCTCAAGTATATTGATTCAATTACATCTATGTTCTCATCTACTATAACGATATCAGTACTAACTGATCCTACGTCAACTCCTATATAATACATTTGCTTTTTCTCCTTTCAAGTAAATCTAAAAAAGCTTCAATTCTTGTAATATAGCCATCCTCTCCGGTAAGTTCATCTACAACAAGGGTGAGTATTGGCAAATCTTCATTTCTTGATATGGTTGGCAATATGGATTTAGATACTATTTCAGGCATACATCCCATTGGAAAAATTTGAATAGCTCCGTCAAGTCCATCTTTTTTGGCAATCATTGCTTCACCGATACACTCTCTAGCATGCCCACCTATGTAAAAGGGGAGATACTTTTTAGAATAACTTCTTATTCGGGGAGAGTTCAATTTTAAAACGGATAAAAGTGTATTTTTTATCCACCAGCTCGGGGTCAGGTACCTTGTTACAGAAGTACCATAATTTAAAAGTTTGTCTTCGATAAAAAGATTTGAAAAAGGTTCAATTATTGTGTATATTTCTCCGATTACAGCTATTCTAAGTGGATTTTTGTTTTTATCTACTAAAATACCATCCAGTTTATTTTTGTAATATTTCAAGGTGGATAACATCTTATATGGAGAATTGCATTTAATTGCGTCTTCTTTACATTGTCTTAGGATACTTTTACATTCACCTGTATTAATTTCGTAGCCTGACATATATTTTGCCTTTTTTTCGATGGAATCTATTAAATTTATTATTTTAAGTGCGGAAAACAATACTTTCAATTTTTCGTGGGTTGATTTGCTGCTTTCATTATTTATTTCGGATAATCTTCTCATAAATTCTTTTGTTCCTATATCACCAGGTGAGTCTATAACTATAAAATTCAAATTATATCCCAAATTTTTCAGAACATTCATTTGAAGTTCGCAATATTCCCCAAATCTGCAGGGACCGCAGCTTCCAACCAGAAGTATTGTATCAGCTCCTTTTTTTATACTTTCAATGTATGAACCTATCATTATTTTAAATGGCAGGCAAATTTCTTCCGGTGAATAAAGACATCCATTTTCCAATATGGTTTTATTGCTTTTGGGTGGCAGTACATAATCTATATCAAGTCCATCAAAAACAGCTTTTGCTGCAAAAATAGTGTTTCCAAGGTTTGGAAAAGTTATTTTCATTTTACGCATCTCCTTTTTAACATATCGGAGAAAGCCTCCAATCTAGTATCAAATCCGGCCTCACCGGTTTGTTCATCTATTTTAAGCACCAACATGGGAAAATCACCAAGTTTATTTTTTATCAATTCAATTATTACGGAATCTATACCACAAGAAAAAGAAGATATATACACGATTCCATCTACTTTTTTATGAGCTGCCATATAAGTGGAAAAACCATATGAATTTTTTGCAAAGGTCCAAAATGGTCTTTTAAATAAACTTTTAGATTGATTGTCTATATCGGACTTGCTTAAATGTTCTTCTGTAAGCAGGCCTATGCCAAGTGCAGTTAATTTTTTAACTACATTCATATTTGCAAACTTATCATATATATTATATGGATGACCTACCAATGCAACTTTTATTGGAGAAGAATCATCTCTTACACCAGGTTTAAAATCCATTTGTGCTTTTAATGCAGTTTTATAGGCAAAATTTATTTTCAAAATATTTTTGGTAAACACCAATCCTGTTTTTCTAATCCATGGTTTGAACTTAGATTCTGAAAAAGCATAAATAGGGGTAGAAATAGTGGGGGGCATATCAGGTATGCTGTTTTCAACCATTTCAGGCAAACCGCAAAATTTTGGACAAATAAATTCCTTTTTATTTAGCTGCATTATTCTGGGAATAAGTATAATATCGCATGTATCTTTTATATAGGCCACATGTCCATGAAATATTTTTATAGGAAGGCATGCTTCATCTACACAGTATTTGGTGCCTAGATTAAGTATTTTTTCATTTGTATTAGGGGATACTATGATCCTGGCACCTAATTCTGTAAAAAATGTGTTTAAAAAAGGGGAATACTTACAATATAACAATCCATTTGGTATACCAACTATCATATAAATATTCTGCTAATAAATTGGTCTATTAGATTAGCAGAATGCCTCCTTTACTAGTATAATTATAAATTCCACATCAATCTATTAGTATATTTTACCTCATTATACAAAAAGTATACAAAATTATAAATAAAAAAATCAATTTATTTAAAAGTAAAATTTTTAAAATGTCTTTAAACAAGTAAAAATACTATTTAAAGACATTTTTATTTTTTTATTTTCAAATAAGCCCATAAAAATTTTGCATAATAGTACAATATATTCTAAAATATTATGTGATATAAAAATAAGTAGAATAAGGGAGTAAAAGGGCTAAAAATGAATGCACAGCCTTATTAACATATTGTGGAAATATATTGATTTTACAAGTACCCACTTATTTTCCACAATGTGTTAATAACGTGATTTTTAAAAATGAATTTTAGACAACAAGAAAAATCATTTTTAATTTAAGTTAAATTGCAGATCAAATGAGAATATTATCAATTGAATAAGCAATAATATAAAGTCGATATTTCATAGACAAAATAATTATTATTTATACAATAAAAGTAGTTCTTTAATAAAGTTAATAAAAAATTAACTTTATTAAAGAAGGATTTATTATTGATTTATAGAAATTTATAATAAAGTAACTTCGCTAAATAACCATTTAGCGAAGTTGAATGTATTTATGAGGAGGGGATTGCTGAATGCAGTACAATCTTGAACATGTATATGACAAGGCGCTGCCCAAGTGTCTGAATGATTTTCTGAATTACCTTGGAACTATACGTGGAAAATCAAAAAATACTCTGGATGGTTATAAAATTGACTTAACAATGTTTTTTAGATTTCTGAAGCTATATAGAAACTTGGTTCCGGAGAATTGTGATTTTCAAAAAATATATATAGCAGATATAGACAATGAATTTTTAAACAGTGTGAATTTGAGTGACTTGTTTGCCTATATATCTTTTGCGGAAAAATACAGGGAAAATGGAGCTTATGCCAGGGCCAGGAAAGTTGCCTCGCTCAAATCATTTTTTAAATATTTATATAATAAGTCCAAAATTATATCTGAAAACCCTGCTGATGAGCTTGAATCTCCGAAAATAGACAGAAGAAATCCTATATATCTTACACTTAGTGAGAGCAAGGAGCTTTTAAAATCAATAGATGGAAAATTCCAGGAAAGAGACTATTGCATGATAACATTGTTTCTTAATTGTGGAATGAGACTTTCGGAATTGTGCGGTATTAACATATCCAATATAAAAGATGATACTTTGACTGTTATAGGAAAGGGAAACAAAGAAAGAACTATTTACTTGAATAATGCATGCTTGAAAGCACTTAACCGATATCTTGCTGTTAGAAATCTAGAATATGATAAAATAAAAGATAAAGATGCCCTTTTTATAAGTAAAAATTACAGTAGAATAAACAAAAGATCCGTAGAGATGATCCTGAAAAAGTATTTAAAGAAGGCTGGTCTTGACGACAAGAAATATACCCCGCATAAATTGAGACACACTGCTGCAACTCTGATGTATAAGTACGGTAATGTGGATATAAGAAGTCTTCAGAAGATACTAGGCCATGAAAATGTATCTACTACTCAGATATACACACATGTAGATGATGAAAAGTTGAGAGAAGCTGTAAATTCCAATCCACTTAGCGATGAAGATGATTTTAAATAGGAATCAGACCTTTATTCGGACTGATTCCTATCATTCCCCGGCTTTTTTTGTATTTTAATGAATCCGGGATATTCTTCATGTGCCAGTTTTTTAAAATTGTTTTCATTCTCCAAAATTTCTGATAAACCATCTATATCTTCTATATATTGAACGGAATATTTATCAAAAACATCTGAACTATTTTTATCGTGTTCGTCATTAGAAAATTCGTTTGATAAATGAGAACCGACCTTGCTAATGGGCTCTTCTGGATCATTATCTTCAAGTATACTGTCAATCTTTATGGCTCTCATATCATACCCTTCCATTTCAAGACATTTACCACAGTTATTACACTTTTTATCTGGAGTTAAATCACATAAATCACACTCTCCGCAGTTGTTGCATAATTTTTTATCATCAAATATACAAAACGTTCTACTCATAATTTCCTCCCGGACAATTTTTAAATTTATAGTCTAAAGCCTAGTATAGAATATAAGTTCAAAAATTGTCAATAACAGAACATAAGTTTGCTATTATACAGTATATATGATATAATTCAAATTAATAAAATGCAAGGGGTGTTTTTATGTTGGAAAAAAAGCAAGGTAGTGAAAGAAGACTGCAAATATATAAATATATAAAATCATATGTTGAACAAAAAGGTTACCCTCCTTCCGTCAGGGAAATATGTTCAGCTGTAGGTGCAAAATCTACATCTACTGTTCACAGGCATTTAGAAAGGTTGGAGAAGGATGGATATATAAAAAGAGATGCAACAAAACCTAGAACAATAGAAATTGTAGAAAATCTATCAAATAGAAAAGAAATGGTCAACATACCTATAATAGGTACTATAGCTGCAGGAAAGCCTATTCTTGCTGTAGAAAATATAGAAGATACATTTCCACTCCCGATAGATTATATAAAAAATAGGAACCAACTTTTTATGCTTAAAATTCATGGTGAAAGTATGATAGATGCAGGCATCCTGGATGGAGATTTTGCTATAATTGAAAAAACAAATTCAGCTGAAAATGGTGAAGTAATAGCTGCGTTAATTGAAAATGAAGCAACTTTGAAAAGATTTTTCAAGGAAAGCGATCATATAAGACTTCAACCTGAAAATGAAACTATGGAACCAATAATAGTACCTGATTGTACTATTATTGGAAGGTTAGTTGGACTGTATAGAGAATATTGATTATTTATTGTATATATTTGATAATGCTATGAGTATTCCTATTTTGGCATGGTCAAATGTGAGTCCTCCCTGCAGATATGCTATATAAGGCTCTCTTATAGGTGCATCTGCAGATAGCTCTATTGAAGATCCTTGAATAAAGGCACCTGCGGCCATTATAATTTGATCTGAATAACCTGGCATATCCCAAGGTTCACATTGCACGAAAGAATCTACAGGAGAGCCCTTTTGAATTCCCTTACAGAATTTTATCAATTTATCCTTGTCATTGAATTTGATTGCCTGGATTATGTCACTGCGCTTATCTGTGTATTTTGGAAGCACGGAAAATCCTGCAAGCTCCATTATTCTTGAACAGAGCAGAGCTCCCTTCAAGGCTTCAATTGCTACATGAGGTGCAAAAAATAATCCTTGATAAAGCTGTCTCATAATCCCGAAGGTGGAACCGCATTCACCTCCTATTCCGGGTACTGTCAGCCTGTAGGAAGCTTGAGTTACATATTTTTCTCTGCCAACAATATATCCGCCTGTTGGTGCTATTCCCCCTCCTATATTTTTTATCAGAGATCCGGCTGCAATATCTGCACCTACATCCGTTGGCTCCAGTGTATCTATAAATTCTCCATAGCAATTGTCAACAAGGCATATCAAATCAGGATTTATACGTTTTACAAAGTTAATTATATTCTTTATTTCAGATATTAGAAGTGCCTTTCTCCAGTCATATCCAGTAGATCGTTGTATATGTATTAATTTTATAGAGCTATTGTTCTCAAGATGACTTTTTATAGAATCAAAATCTATGCTGCCGTCTTCTTTTAAGTCTACCTGTTCATAATTGACTCCATATTCTTTAAGAGAACCTATGTTCTTATTTCCATCCATACCTATTATTCCATGAAGTGTATCATAAGGCTTGCCACATACTGAAAGCAAAGTATAACCGGGCCTTAAGTTTCCAAACAATGCACAGCCAAGGGCATGGGTTCCATTTACAAAATGGGGTCTTATAATGGCACTTTCTGAATTGAATATACGTGCGTATACCTTGTCGAGAGAATCCCTTCCTATGTCACCGTATCCATAGCCTGATGAATTGGTGAAATGAGATTCACTTATTCCTTCTTCCTGAAGTGCATTGAGAACCTTAAGCTGGTTATACTCCCTTATATTGTCATAATATTTGAATTGGTCTTCAACATCATTTAATGCTTTTTCATACAAGTTCAGTATGTCTTCATCTATTTTATATATATTTTTAAGTTTTTTCTTAGTTATTTCCAACAAAGTTGATTACCTCCCGAATGTGTTGTTACATAAAAAAGAATAGGCAATACTGCCTAATCTTTTTACTCACCCTCCTGTATAGTATTGAATAAAATTGTCTTGAAAGGCGTAATTGTAGATATTGCATGTTTATATATCATCATTTGTTTTCCATCTACATCTAATATAACTGTAAAGTTGTCAAATCCCTTTACACTACCTTTAATTTGGAAACCATTAGTTAAATGTATGGTTACTGCAGTTTTATTTTTTCTTGCCCCATTTAAAAATATATCTTGTAAATTATTGATTGGTTTACCCATACTTCTCCCCCTTCCACGGCTTTATATAATACAATATTATAAAGTTTCCTTAAATCTTTTCAATAAATATATTATACCAGTATTTAACTTTTAAACAAGTTTTTCATAGAATAAAATTTGTCTATTATATAGTCTGAAACAGCAGCGTCATCCTTAAAATCATCTTTATTTATCCAGTTTACCCTCTTGTCTTTTCTAAACCATGTAAGCTGCCTTTTAGCATAGTTTCTACTGCCCTGTTTGATCAGCTCTATTGCTTTATCAAGAGACATGCTGCCATCAAGATAGTTCAGGATTTCCTTATAACCTATTCCCTTCATGGACTGCATTGAGGAGTCATAGCCCATGGACTTGAGCTTTTTGACTTCATCTATGAGTCCTTTTGAGATCATCATATCTACCCTTTTATTTATTCTATCATATAATTTTTCCCTGTTCATAGTGAGTACAAAATAATATACATTATAGGGTATATCATATATATTGTTTTCTCTATTGAAGTCGCTCATCGTCCTTCCGGTTAATTTATATACTTCAAGTGCACGTATTACTCTCTTGAGGTCATTTGGATATAATCTCTGAAAAGACCCGGGATCTATGTCTTTTAAAAGAGCATGTACATATTCCCTGCCCTTTTCACATGCAAGATTTTTAAGATATTTTCTGTAATTTTTATCAATATGTGCTTCAGTAAAATCATAGTTGAATATAAGGGAGTTTATATAAAAACCAGTTCCACCAACTATCATGGGAAGCTTTTTACTGTCATGTATTTTACTTATACAGCGGCCTGCCATGAGCTTGTATTTTAACACATTGAAGTCATCTTCCGGAGAAACAACGTCTATCATATGGTGTATAACTCCCTGCATTTCACTTTTTTTTATCTTTGCAGAACCGATATCCATATATTTGTATATCTGCATGGAATCTGCCGATATTATCTCTGCATTCAGTTTTTTTGCGATTTTTATGGATATATCTGTCTTTCCAATTGCAGTAGGCCCTGCAAGTATAAATAGGTCAATCATTGAAACCTCCTAATAGTTATATGCTTTCTATTGTATTCTTTTGAATTTCTTTTCGAGATCCGTAGTAGTAATTTTTATTATAGTAGGTCTTCCATGAGGACAGTTAAAAGGATCATCTATAAACCTCAGACTTTCAACAAGGTTCTCCATTTCAGCCTGTGATAGGTTGTCATGAGCTTTAATAGCAGCTTTGCAGGCCATTGTTGCTATTAAATGATATTTTACCTCCCAGGTCTCCCCGGAACCCATGTTTTTTATATTTTCAAGCATATCTACAAATAAATTTTTTACATCAGGGTTCCCGAGTATTACGGGAACTTCCCTTATAGATACTGCATTTCCCCCAAATAATTCTATTTGAAAGCCAGCTCTTTTGAACAGTTCACTGTTTTCAGTATAGGTGGAGTAATCATAAGCTGTAAGTTCAATAATTACTGGTGAAATCAACAGCTGCGAGATTACAGTCCCGTGTATCATATCTTTTTTGTACTTTTCAAAGAGTATCTTTTCATGGGCAGCATGTTGATCTATAAGGTACATTATATTGAAAGCCTCCCCTATTATATAGGTATTATTAAACTGACCTATTATTCTCAATTTAGGAAATTTGGGATCTGGATTTAGTGAAATATCATTTTTCTCAAGTTCTGATTTTTCCATGCTTGAGACAGATGAATCGTCTACTTTAGGGGTATCATTATTATTATTGTTATCATAAGAAGCTTCCTTTATATTTTGATTTCCATAATCCATGATATTATAGGCAACGGATTCAGGGGATTTCAAGTCAATTGGAAGCTGTACAATATTCTTATTATCATTGTGATCAAATCTACAAGATTCAATATCCTCTTCTGCATCTACATCATCTATGGTAAATGAATTTTTCAAGCTGTTTCTAAGAGTTTCATGTACCGCATCAAATATAAATTTGAATATTGTCCTTGAATCACTGAACTTTATTTCAGATTTGGAAGGATGAACATTTACATCCACATACTCTGGAAATATGTCTAAAAATATTATAAAAAATGGAAATTTATTTATAGTTAAAAAGGATTTAAATGCCCTTTCTACAGCTGTAGTTATAGACTTATCCTTTACATAGCGCCTGTTTACAAAAATACTCTGATTATTCCTGCTGCCGCGGCTGATTTCAGAATTGCCGATATACCCGTATACCGAAGCTATGTCTCCGTGCTTTTCTATAGGTATAATATTTTCATAAATATTTTTCCCGTAAATAGCCCGTATTGTATCAATAAGTTTTCCGGTTCCAAAAGTTGCAGTAGACTTTTTACCATTGTTGAAAAATTTAAAGGAGATTGTCGAATTTGCAAGAGCAAGCCTTGATATAATATCTGATATGTAGGCAGTTTCCCTACTTTGAGATTTCAAGAACTTTTGCCTTGCAGGTACGTTG
>Ga0334882_1004108_pt1 | contig 12659 bp, 6 predicted proteins | sample GraSluR1_MG_5_FD_207226 | JGI IMG/M metagenome (GOLD analysis project Ga0334882, IMG submission 207226) | Sludge microbial communities from methane-producing bioreactor in Wageningen University, Netherlands - Granular Sludge_15_04-R1 | ecosystem: Engineered > Bioreactor > Anaerobic > Unclassified... | reverse complement strand
TCGCAAGTGTCTTCGTGATCGCCGCTGTAAGCGTCGTCTTACCGTGGTCGATATGGCCTATCGTTCCTATGTTGAGATGCGGCTTGTTTCTTACAAATTTCTCCTTTGCCATTTCTGTCTTGCCTCCTTTAGATATTTCCTGCTTGTTAGATAGTTTGCTATATTTTAAGAAGTTCTTCCGCTACGCTTTTTGGTACTTCGTCATAATGATGAAAAGTCATTGTGTAAGAAGCCCTTCCGGATGTCTTGCTCCTGAGATCCGTTGCGTAACCGAACATCTCTGCAAGAGGAACAAAAGCTTTGACTATCCGAGCGTTTGCTCTTGAACCCATTTCGGATACTTTTCCCCTTCTTGAGGAAATGTTACCCATAACATCGCCCATATACTCTTCCGGAACCACTACTTCAACATCCATTACCGGTTCCATAAGTACAGGGTCAGCTTTCTTAAGAGCTTCCTTTATCGCCATTGAGCCGGCAATTCTGAAAGCCATTTCGGAGCTGTCTACCTCATGGTAACTTCCATCAACTATAGAGACCTTTATCCCTATTACCGGGTAACCACCAAGGATACCGTTGCCAAGGGCTTCCTCTACACCTTTTTGGGCTGCCGGAATGTATTCTTTAGGTACAGAGCCGCCAACTATGCGGTCTTCCCATTCAAAGCCTCTTCCTTCTGAAAGAGGTTCGACTTCAAGGACTACGTCCCCATACTGCCCCTTACCTCCGGACTGGCGAACAAACTTGCCCTGGGCCCTTGCAGGCTTTTTTATGGCCTCTCTGTATGCTACCTGCGGACGGCCAACCTTTACCTCAACATTGAACTCCCTGCGGAGCCTGTCAACAATGATCTCAAGGTGGAGTTCGCCCATTCCGCTTATTAGTGTCTGACCAGTTTCCTCGTTTACTGAAACATGGAAGGTCGGATCTTCCTCCGAAAGGGCATCAAGTCCTTTTGCAAGTTTGATCTGGTCTGCCTTGCTCATTGGCTCTACTGAAAGCGAGATAACTGGCTCAGGGAATATAAGGTTCTCAAGAAGCACCGGGTTCTTTTCATCGCAAAGAGTATCACCCGTACGTACCTGTTTAAGCCCCGGTATTGCAACAATAAGCCCCGCCTGCGCACTCTCCAGCTCTTCACGCTTGTTAGCGTGCATTCTTAGTATCCTGCCTACTCTTTCACGGCGTCTTGTGTTTGTATTGTATATAGACATACCGTTCTCAATAGAACCAGAATATATTCTGCAGAAAGCCAGACGGCCGACAAATGGATCGACCATTATCTTGAATGCCAAAGCCGAAAAAGGTGCATCAACAGAGGGATGGATCTCGATCTCTTTTTCTAATTCGTCAGGATCGTGAGCTATGAGCGGAGGCATATCCATGGGGCTGGGAAGATACGCAACGACTGCATCCAGAAGCGGCTGCACGCCCTTGTTTTTAAATGCAGAACCGCACATGACCGGGACTATCTTGAGACTTATCGCTGCTTTTCTGATAGTCCTCCTGAGCATGTCTTCGGGGACTTCCTGGCCTTCCAGATAGAGGTTCATCATCTCATCATCATAATCAGAGAGATTCTCGATCATTTCGGACCTGGCGATCTCAACCTCTTCTTCTAGCTGTGGAGGGACTTCAGCAATATGGAACTCAGTTCCAAGTGTGTCATCGTAGATTATCGCTTTTCTTGCTACCAGGTCAACCATTCCGGTAAAACCGTCTTCAACGCCAATTGGTATCTGGATTGGGACAGCTCTGGCACCAAGTCGTTTGCGCATCTGATCCACAACAGAGAAAAAGTCTGCTCCGACCCTGTCCATTTTGTTGACGAAAGCGATCCTGGGAACGTGATACTTATCTGCCTGACGCCATACTGTTTCTGACTGGGGTTCAACTCCGCCAACTGCACAAAAAACGGATACTGCCCCGTCAAGTACTCTCATAGAGCGCTCAACTTCAACAGTAAAGTCCACGTGCCCGGGTGTATCAATAATATTGATAAGGCAATCGCCCCAGAAGCAGGTAGTCGCGGCAGATGTGATCGTGATACCACGCTCACGCTCCTGGTCCATCCAGTCCATAGTAGCAGCGCCTTCGTGAGTTTCGCCCAGCTTGTGCTTACGGCCTGTGTAGAACAGGATACGCTCTGTCGTTGTAGTTTTACCCGCATCTATATGCGCAGCAATTCCAATATTGCGCACTTTACTCAAGTCGATGCCCTGCATCGTCAACACCACCAAACTAAAACTTTGAAATTTTTGTTATTTCCACTACCAGCGGTAGTGTGCAAACGCACGGTTTGCTTCCGCCATGCGGTGTGTATCTTCTCTCTTTTTGACAGAACCGCCTTCGCTTTTACAGGCATCGGTAAGTTCACGCGCAAGACGTTCAACCATCGGTATACCCTTGCGTGAACGAGAGAAATTAATGATCCAACGAATCGCAAGAGCCTGGGCTCTTTCAGGTTTGACCTCTACAGGCACCTGATATGTCGCTCCGCCAACCCTTCTTGGGCGAACTTCGACGAGGGGACGAACGTTGGTCATCGCTTTTTCAAATACTTCTGCAGGTTCGATACTGAGCCTGCTTCCAGCCAGATCCAGTGCTCCATAAAAAATCCTCTCTGCCGTGCTCTTTTTTCCACCGAGCATCAGGCAGTTGATGAATTTTGAAATTGCCGGGTTCGCATAAACTGAATCGGGCGGCGTTATACGTTTTTTTACATGTCCTTTGCGTGGCATATAGGACCTACCTCCCTTGTTTTAATACAAATTACTTCGGTCTGCGAGCGCCGTAGAGCGAACGGCTCTGACGACGGTTTTCAACGCCGCCGCAGTCAAGAGTTCCCCTGATTATGTGATAACGAACACCAGGCAAGTCCTTTACACGTCCACCACGGACCAGGACTACAGAGTGTTCCTGCAAATTATGCCCTACACCCGGTATATAAGCAGTGACTTCTATTCCGTTAGTAAGACGCACACGTGCGACTTTACGGAGAGCAGAGTTAGGCTTCTTCGGTGTAACCGTGTAGACACGCGTACAAACTCCGCGACGCTGTGGGTTTTCCTGAAGTGCAGGCGCGCTCATACTACGCCTCTTGTCCTCTCTGCCGTTACGTATAAGTTGGCTTATTGTTGGCAAATAGCTCCCTCCTTCCCTATTAATATATCTTTCTACTTTTTAAGAAGTGCGGCTGCCGCAGTCTTTCGTGTCACGGCACAAGCCCTTCCCAATTGCAATGATGTTTCTGCCCATTCCACGGGTACTCCACGTTTTGAGGCCTCAGTCAAAATTTCTGCTATCAGATGGGCATCCGCTTCCTCAGAAATAAAAACCTTGCTTGCTTCATCGGCTTTAAGCTTCCTAAGAACTGAGTTTACCCCCGCTATCCTTCTGGTTGAAGCGAGTTCGTTTAAAGGCACACGAACACCTCCTGTGCAAAGGCGCACCAGAGTATATTAACAGCGGAAGCCTTTGGTGTCAATAAACACCTTTGCTTCCGCTGAAATTTTTATTTGATTATAATTTTTTAGGTAAAACTACTTACCTAAGGAACAATTATTCGTCAGCTAATGCTAAAGTTTCAGCCTTTACCGAAACAGATGGTTCTGCATTCTCGGTGATCTCGACTTTTCTGTACCTCTCAATGCCTGTTCCAGCCGGGATCAGAAGTCCTATTATTACGTTCTCCTTAAGTCCGACCAGATTATCGACATCTCCTCTTACCGCCGAAGCTGCAAGGACCTGAGCGGTCTGCTGGAACGACGCTGCTGAGAGGAAACTGTCTGTCGCAAGTGCCGCCTTGGTAACGCCGTGTACTACGGGTCTCCACTGAGGCTCTTCTCTCAGACGCCTTACAAAGGATATCCTCTGTATCAGCTGTCTGTGATCCGATGGAGCCTGTTTAGGACGAACTGTTATGTCATCTGCCCCTGATGAGGCAATACTGTCTAGGATCTTACTGGTAATTTCCTGACCTGCTTCTGCGACGATATTACCTTTTTCGTCATTTACGTTTTCAAGAAGAACCTTACCAAGCGCTCTCTCAGTCAATACCTGTCTGATGACTTTCTCTCTTGTTATTATGTTTCCTTCGCTTTCGATCCCTGATATAGACCCTTCAACTATTCCCCTGACTATTGAACCATCAATGCTGTGTATGATATTTTCGATGACCTCTCCATCAGAGTTGATAGCCTGTGTAAGCGGTTTGCCGAAGTAATGCTCGATCAGGACGTGATGCATCGAATCGGTCAGGTTGATATGCTCGGGTGATTTCCAGAGTTTTATCTCGCTTATGTTGTTTGCACTCAATGTTTTTATTGCAAGAGAGTCGACCAGCGAATCGATGTGAATGATCACTTTGCCGTCCTTTTCAACATCTGCGGCGAACCACGCAGCGTCTTCACTCTCATCAAGGACATTAGTATCCCTAACCAACATCGGCTGCGGTGGCATTGAAACGATCTTTGCAAGGTCTGCTGCTGAGAGTCTTGTCCCGGCTTTTATAACAACTTCGTCCTGTCCTTCAGCTCTGAATTCCTTAATAAGCTCGAGTCCTTCCGTAGTTCTTCGGAAGCTCGCGTCTCCCAGGACTACACGAAGTTCGCCTTCCTTATCCTGGACTAAGAGTTCCCCGGCTGCTCCGCCAGGTTTCAGAATCTCTCCGAGTGCCGCCTTTGTTATGTGATCCGGGACATCGCTTTCTTTCTTGGCAATGTCTCCCGGCGCGTCAATTATTTTGCAATCCCTAAGGAAGTTGTATGATTCGTCCAGCGATGCCTGGTTGTGATCTGATATCACCCTTACACTGTCCTCAAGGTCTTCCTTCCATACCAGTTCACCTGAGACGAAAGAACTGTCTCCTTCTTCCAGTACCCTAACACGGTTTACTGGTGCAACTTTGCGAAGTATGGTCTCAATGTGTTTGTCATTGATCGAGACACCCTGTGAGCGGTAAACTTCCTGGATACCGTCAAGCAGATAATGCTGCACTGCCTCAAGACCCTCTACCTCCAATAGTTGCTGAGGATCAATGTACCCTTCTGTCAATAACATTCCCTTTGATATGGTGCATCCTTCTTCTATTCCTGAAAGCAGATTCTGTGATGCCGGGATATTATAAGATATCCTTTCCTCAGATCCGTCTTCCCTGACTACACCAATGATCAGTTTTTTCTTTCCGTCCATTTCCCTGATCTCAAGCAGGGTTCCCCCGACTTCAGCAAGGATGGCGACTTTTTTCGGTCTGCGAACTTCGAAAAGCTGTTCGATCCTTGGAAGACCCTGAGTAATATCTTCTCCTGTAAACTGGCGTACTCCTCCTGTATGGAAGGTCCTCATCGTTAGCTGTGTACCGGGTTCACCTATAGACTGAGCCGCGACGACTCCGACCGATTCTCCTATAGCGACCCTTTTCCTTGTTCCAAGATCACGGCCGTAACATGCTCTGCATATACCGTGCCTTAAGCCGCATGTAAGAGGGCTGCGTACCCAGACTGAAGTAATACCTATAGACTCCATGTACTCTGCCTTTTCAGCTGATATCTCTTCATCCCTGACAAGCAAAGGTTCACCTGTCACCGGATGCGGAAGATCCCTGAGGCTGGTCCTTCCTGTGAGTCTCTCTGACATGGAGATAGTAGCCTTACCATCCTGCTGAAGGAGAGGACGTATTTCGACGCCAAACTCAGTACCGCAGTCTTCTTCCATTATTATCAGGTCCTGGGCAACGTCAACCAGGCGTCTCGTAAGATAGCCTGACTTTGCCGTACGCAGAGCTGTGTCAGCAAGTCCTTTTCTTGCTCCGTGGGTCGATATAAAGTATTCCAGTGTGTTGAGGCCTTCTTTGAAGTTGGCCACGATAGGATAGCGAATTATACGTCCCGAAGGATCTGCCATAAGTCCGCGTATACCTGCCATCTGGGCTACCTGTCCACGTGAACCTCGGGCACCAGAGTCAACCATTATTCTGAGCGGGTTCGTCTCGTCCATGCTGTCCATGATCTTGTCAGCGATCCGACGTCCGGCGTCAGACCAGAGTATATCCTTCTGTCTCATGTACTCGTCTTCGGTAAGGATACCCATCTCGTACTGCGATGTAAGGTCCTCTTCCTGCTGAAGCGTTATGTCCAGGATCTCTTTCTTCTCCCGTGGCACAACTACGTCGCCGACCCCTAGGCTTATTCCGCTGTATGTTGACCAGCGATACCCCAGCGTCTTTATCTCGTCGAGCATCTCGACCATCGCGGTCTGCCCTACCTTATCGTACGCCGTATCCAAAAGCGAGCCCATCTCTTTTTTGTTTATCGTTTTGTTAATATATCTCAGATCCGGATGCAGTGCTGAGTTAAAGAGCACTCGGCCCGGTGATGTCTCTACCCACTTTTCGTCAACTGTATCGCATTTCCATGCAGGGTCAGCTTTCAGTCTGATCTTCGAGTTTACGTTGACAATTGAATGATCAAGAGCTGACATAACATCCTCAACATCAGAGAAGTGTAGCCCCTCTCCCTTAAGTCCGTTTCTCATGCTGGTCAGGAAGAAGACACCAAGGATTATGTCCTGTGTCGGTATGACTACAGGTTTTCCGCTGGCAGGAGAGAGAAGGTTGTTTGAAGAAAGCATAAGCACTCTTGCCTCAGTCTGAGCCTCCAGCGAAAGAGGCACGTGAACAGCCATCTGGTCTCCGTCAAAGTCTGCGTTAAAAGCGGTACAAACCAGAGGATGCAGCCTTATTGCCTTTCCTTCTATGAGGACAGGCTCAAACGCCTGTATCCCTAGTCTGTGAAGGGTAGGAGCTCGGTTGAGCATAACAGGATGGTCTTTGATTATACCTTCCAGTATTCCCCAAACTTCGTCTCTGCCTCTTTCTATAAATCGTCTTGCACTCTTTACGTTGGGTGTTAGACCGCTTTCAACAAGCTTATGCATAACAAAGGGCTTGAAAAGCTCAAGGGCCATCTGTTTGGGAAGGCCGCACTGGTATAACTTCAGGCTTGGTCCTATTACTATGACAGAACGTCCTGAATAGTCCACCCTTTTGCCGAGCAGGTTCTGGCGGAAACGTCCTTTTTTACCTCTTAGCAGGTCTGTGAGGCTCTTTAAAGGCCTGTTGCCTGCCCCAAGAACTGCTTTGCCTCTGCGTCCGTTGTCTATCAGGGCGTCAACGGATTCCTGCAGCATCCTCTTTTCGTTGCGCACGATGATTTCAGGCGCTTTTAGTTCCTGAAGCTTGCGAAGACGGTTATTCCTGTTGATGACCCTGCGATAAAGATCATTTAGGTCAGACGTTGCAAAACGTCCTCCGTCCAGCTGCACCATCGGGCGAAGATCAGGTGGGATCACCGGCAGGACAGAGAGAACCATCCATTCCGGTTTGCTGTCGCTCTTCCTGAAATCTTCAGCAACCTGCAGCCTCTTTACCAGTTTTCGTTTCTTTTGGCCTGAGCACTCTGCGATATCTTCTCTGAGTGAGGAGACAAGGAGATCGATATCCATCTGTTCAAGAAGCGTGTAAACACCTTCTGCTCCGATCCCTGCTTCGAACGTCTTGTCATAGGCTGCACAGATAGTCTCCTCCCTCTCGAGGATTATGTCGGCCCTTTCGAATGGGGATTCCCCGCCATTAATAACTATATAGCAAGGATCTTCCAGGGTCTCTGTCTCTTCTACCGTCTGGAAACGTTTTGGGTACTTTTGGTTGTATATCTTGTACTCACTTTCGGAAATAACATCATTCTTTACAAAAGGCAGATGAACAACAGAGGTAACTATGAAGGCATCCTGGTTGTTCAGGACCGCCCTTTCAAACTTAAGTTCACTGTCAGCATCTTTCATCGCCTTGATCTTTGATTCAGCAATTATGGCATTGGAAACCTGTTCATCGCCCTCTCTGAACATACGGTAGGCAGGCTCTGCTTTGAAGAGCTCGTCTCCGTATTCACTCAGGACACGGTTGACCTGGGATGCGGTTATAACATCTCCCTCGTCAACATTTATTTCCTCTACCTTTGTTATTCTGAAAGCTTCTTCTGCTTTAAATTTGGGATCGTAGAAGCGGTGGATACGCTCTTCAGAGGCAGATATAAGCTTGCCTCTGCGGGCAAGGTCAATTCTTCGGCCTTCGCTTACGACCTTGTAGACCTTCTCCCTGCGGCGGGTGGGAGCAAAATAGACAACTTTCTCGAGCTCTTTGGTAGAAGCTCCAAGTAACAGGCTGAGCCTGCTTGGTATGCCTCTAAGATACCAAATATGCACTACAGGTGCTGCAAGTTCAATGTGCCCCATTCTCTCTCTGCGCACACGGTTATCTGTGACCTCTACTCCACAACGGTCACAGACAACTCCCCTGAACTTGGGCCCGCTTCTTTTATATTTTCCGCAGGCACATTCGTAACTGCGGGTAGGACCAAATATCCGTTCACAGAAAAGTCCGTCTTTTTCCGGACGAAGAGTCCTGTAATTGATGGTCTCCGGCTTTTTCACTTCACCGCTCGAAAGCTCCCTGATCCTTCCGGGAGAGGATAGTTTTGTCCTTACTCCGGCGATTTCGCGATTTAAGTTAGCCATTAGATATCATCCCCCTGGTCGATCTTTTTAGGAGCAACATCACTAAAGAGATCCGTATCTCCATCCCTAAGCACTTCTGCTTCTTTTTCTGCATCTGTCTCATGCAGCTCTATGGAGCTGTATTCGGCCGCATGCTCATGGAAAAGATCCTTATCTGACAATGACTTCGATGGACGGCTCAAACCAAAATCTTCCTCCAGGCTGTCCACTGTAGAATCAGGCTTGAATGAGACATGGCGTCTGGATTCCCTGCCGTTGTCGTCATCTTCTTCAGAGAGCACAAGTTCTCCGAATGAACCGTCTGAGTATTTGATCTCAACGTCCAGTCCAAGTCCCTGAAGTTCTTTGATAAGGACCCTGAAGCTTTCCGGAACGCCCGGCTTGGCAAGATTTTCGCCTTTGACGATTCGTTCGTAGGTCTTAAGCCTACCTCTGATGTCGTCGGATTTTACCGTAAGCATTTCCTGGAGCATGTGTGCGGCTCCATATCCTTCAAGAGCCCAGACTTCCATTTCACCAAACCTCTGGCCTCCGAACTGGGTCTTTCCTCCCAATGGCTGCTGTGTGATCAGGCTGTACGGCCCTATAGAACGCGCATGGATCTTGTCGTCAACAAGATGTATCAGTTTGAGCATGTACATAACTCCTACTGCGACCTTGTTGGCCATCGGCTCACCTGTTCTGCCGTCAAAAAGTGTGATCTTGCAGTCATCTCTCATCTCGGGATATTTTGTGCTCTGGATCTCTTTAACGTAAGGCATAAGATCTTCTGCCGTCGCGGATTCAAAGACGGGAGTAACGACCTTCCAGCCATTCTGCATTGCGACAAAGCCCATTACTGTCTCGAGCACCTGTCCGAGGTTCATTCGGCTCGGAACTCCCAGTGGGTTAAGGACAACGTCAACAGGCGTACCGTCTGAAAGATAAGGCATGTCTTCCTCAGCCATTATCCTTGAAACTACCCCCTTGTTTCCGTGGCGTCCTGCCATCTTGTCACCTTCGGTGATCTTACGGAACTGAGCTACATAGACCTTTACGACCTCATTGACGCCGGGGCTCATATCTTCGCTGTTCTTATCCCTTGAGAGCCTCTTTATCTCTACTACTTTTCCGCCTTCGCCGTGGGGGACCCTCAAGCAGGTATCGCGAACTTCGCGTGCCTTTTCTCCGAATATCGCTCTTAAAAGTTTTTCTTCGGGAGACTGGTCTGATTCGCCCTTGGGCGTTACTTTACCTACAAGGATGTCTCCTGCCTTGACTTCCGCGCCTATTCTGACGATACCGTCTTCGTCAAGATTTTTAAGCGCGTCTTCTCCGACGTTGGGGATGTCTCTTGAAATTTCTTCAGGACCAAGTTTAGTATCACGTGATTCGACTTCATACTCTTCTATATGTATAGAGGTGTAAAAATCCTCTTTTACCAATTTCTGACTGAGGAGTATGGCATCTTCAAAGTTGTAGCCCTCCCATGAAACAAAAGCTACCAGAACATTTCTTCCCAGAGCCAGTTCTCCTCCATAGCATGCCTGACCGTCAGCTATGACCTCGCCGGCATCTATCTGCTGACCATTCGTAACGATGGGCTTCTGGTGGATAATGGTACCCTGGTTAGAGCGCCTGAATTTGGGCATCGAATAGATGTCTTTGTCATTGTCTTCTGTCGTTATCTCTATACGGTCGGAATCTACATACGTGACCGTGCCCGCCCTTTTTGATACAGAGCATGACCCAGAGTCCTTCGCAATACGGTGCTCAATGCCTGTGCCAACTATAGGTGAATCGGGGAAAACAAGAGGAACTGCCTGTCTCTGCATGTTGGATCCCATCAACGCCCTGTTGGCGTCGTCATGTTCAAGGAATGGGATCAGTGCAGTTGAGATGGAAACGATCTGCTTAGGAGATATGTCCATATACTGCAGCTGCTCAGGCAGGATCTCTATCGTGTTGTCGTGGTGCCTGACATATATGCCTGTACCGCCGTCTGTTGGCAGGACGTGTCCTTCTTCAGAGATAGGAGTATCAGCACGTCCGACATAGTACTCGTCTTCGTCATCCGCGGAAAGGTATACTATCTCGTCGGTAAGCATTCCGTTCACTACTTTTCTCCTCGGGCATACAAGGAAACCATATTCATTGATCCTTGCAAAAGTCGCAAGAGAAGTTACCAGTCCAATATTAGGACCTTCAGGAGTTTCTATCGGACAGACCCTTCCATAGTGGGTATGGTGAACGTCACGAGCTTCAAATCCTGCTCTTTCTCTGCTCAGGCCTCCGGGCCCGAGAGCCGAAAGACGACGACGGTGAGTAAGCTCAGCAAGCGGGTTGGTCTGATCCATAAACTGTGAAAGCTGGCCGGAACCAAAAAATTCCCGCAGTGCAGCGGATATGGGCCTGACATTGATAAGGTCCTTGGCCATCGCTGTAGCAAGATCAGGGGTCGTTGTCATACGTTCCCTTGCGATCCTTTCCATTCTCAGAAGGCCAATACGCACCTGATTTTGGAGAAGCTCTCCAACGGCACGGACCCTTCTGTTTCCGAGATGGTCGATGTCGTCCATATGTTCGTTTCCTTCGCGGAGCCTTATCAACCCTTTTATTATCGATACAATGTCCTCAACTGTAAGAAGGCGTTCCGTGCTTGGAATGTCAAGGTTCAGCCTTCTGTTGATCTTATATCTTCCGACCCTGCCCAGATTATATCTGCGGGGATCGAAGAAAATGCTGTTTATGTACTCTCTCGCATTTTCCATACGGGCCGGTTCGTTTGGCCTAAGTTTACGGAAGAGTTCAAGCATTGCCGCATCCGGCGTGGCCGTGTTGTCTCTTTCTATGGTGGCAGATATGGCTGGATCAACATCCCATACCCATATTTTCGTCCGGCCGCTCTCCCAAAGTGCTTCAAGATCCTCTTTAGTAAGCCTTTTATTCTTAGGGATGGCAATTGCGCCATCGCCCTCACCGGAAACAATAGCTTCTGCCAGGAGCATGCCTTTTACTTCATCTTCAACAAGATCTCTTTCAACTTCTTTCGCTCCAAAGAGAGCAAGAAGCTCATCCGTTGTCTGGATGCCAAAAGCTCTCAGCATCAAAGTCACAGGAATCTTTTTCCTGTTGTCGATCTTGACTGAGAGCACTTCACCCGGAGCAAGGTCAAATTCGATCCATGCTCCGCGATCCGGAATCAGTTTTGCCAAAAATGATTCCTGCCCCGGAATACCAAGTTCAGCGCTTAAATAAACACCTGCAGATCTTGCAAGTTGATTAACAACGACACGCTCAGTGCCGTTGATTATGAATGTTCCTCTTTCTGTCATTGCGGGGAAATCACCGAGGTAGATTTCCTCTTCCTTGATCTCGCGTGTCTTCCTGTTAGCCAGCCGAATCGTCGCACGCAGAGGTCTCGACCATGTAAGGTCCCTGCTGCGCGCCTCATCCAGACTCATAACTACCGGATCGACATAGTATCTTACGAATTCAAGGGCAAATGAACCGTCGTAACTTTCGATGGGAAAAACCTCATCGAAAAGTTCCTGCAGACCTTGTGAATTCCTAGCGTCAGGATCAGTATCAGACTGAAAAAACCACTGATATGAATTGCGCTGGACTTCAACAAGATCCGGTAGAGCGATTAGATTTTTTTCCTTTCCAAAAACCTTGCGCTGCTCAAAAGCCTTGCCAGATGGAGTCATTACCTGCATGGGAGCAACCTCCCTGAATGGAATATTTGGTAAGAATGTACAATCGTACAAATGGGTATTATAGCAAAAAAGCGACAACTGTCAATAGACAGGTGTCGCCTGTTTTTGATTTGATTGGTGTCGAGGAGGGGAATTGAACCCCTATGGGCGTTAGCCCACTGGATCCTGAATCCAGCGCGTCTACCAGTTCCGCCACCCCGACCTCTGATATTAAGATCGACTTAATAACCTTGCAACGCAGTGGATTTTATCAGTAAGTTCGATCTTTGGCAAGAAGGTATTTATTTTTTGTTGTTGATCAGCGATATTGTCATGTCACAACTCGTCAGGGAAAATGTCATCCCCTCGTATAGAGATAAAATGAGAGGATGAAAATAAAAATGAGCA
>Ga0334882_1004101_pt1 | contig 12698 bp, 11 predicted proteins | sample GraSluR1_MG_5_FD_207226 | JGI IMG/M metagenome (GOLD analysis project Ga0334882, IMG submission 207226) | Sludge microbial communities from methane-producing bioreactor in Wageningen University, Netherlands - Granular Sludge_15_04-R1 | ecosystem: Engineered > Bioreactor > Anaerobic >... | reverse complement strand
GTTTGCAGCAGCAATAAGAATTTATTTGATATTATAATTGAAAAAATTGGGGATAGTATAACATATAATACTGCCCTCCAGGTTATAGATGGACTGTTCGAAGCTGATATTATTAGTGAGAGGGAAGCTAATATATTAAAAATAGCTATAAATGATAGAACTTTTAATGATTATGTTCAAAATAAAAACAAACTTAGAGCTTCTATACTTAAATCTATAATGATGGTGATATTTCATGATAGTTAGGTAAAATGAGAATCCTATGTATACAGAAAATTTTAATTTAAGAATTACGGGGTGATAAGATATTATGTTGTGTGATATATGTAAAAAAAATGAAGCCACTGTTCATATAACTAAGATAGTAAATGGGATAAAACAGGATCTTAATTTATGTGAAAAATGTGCTGTTGAAAATGGAGAATTGAGCTTTGTTCCAAAGATAAATTTTGTAGCCCCATTTAGCTTTCAAAATATTTTAAGTGGAATTATGGATTATATGAATAATTCAAATGAGGATACAGAAGATTTTGATATAATCTGTAAAAATTGCGGTACTTCTTATAGAGAATTTAAAAAAAGCGGATTTGTAGGATGCAGCGAATGTTATAAAGAATTTTCAAATATATTGCAGCCTGTTATAAAAAGAGTGCAGGCAAATTTGGAACATACGGGGAAAATACCTAAAAAGGCAGGAAAGGATATTATAGATAGAAGAAATCTTGTAAAATTGAAACAGGATTTACAAAAATCTATAGCTTTGGAGGAGTATGAGGAGGCTGCACGTATAAGAGATAAAATAAAGGAACTTCAAGCCGATAATAATCATGGCAATAAGGGGGAATAGGAATGGACAACTGGATAACAGCTCCTAAGGGAGATAATGAGGATCTGGTCATAAGCAGCAGAGTAAGGCTTGCCAGAAACTTGGCAAGAGTACCTTTCCCTCATAAATTAAGTGAGGAACAGAGTAAGAAATTAATAGAACTTGTAGATAAAGTTTTTTATGAAGATGATTGTACCACGAAGGAATTTACTACAAATTATTTGTGGGAGAAAAGTGAAAATGAAAGGGAAATGTTTTTGGAAAAACATCTTATAAGTAAAAACCTGATAGAAAATAGTAATAAGGCTGCATTTATATTGAACAAAAATGAAACAGTAAGTATAATGCTAAATGAGGAGGATCATATTAGAATTCAATGTATAACGTCAGGATTAAATTTGGAGGAAGTATATAATGTAAGTGATAATATAGATAATCTTTTGGAAGAAAATCTAGAATATGCTTTTGATGAAAGATTAGGATACTTGACTACCTGTCCAACGAATTTGGGTACAGGATTAAGGATGTCTGTTATGCTTCATCTTCCTGCAATATCCTTAAACAATCAAATAAATGGACTTTTAAATGCACTAAGTCAGGTTGGCATGACTGTTAGAGGTCTATATGGTGAAGGATCTAAAGCATTGGGCAATATATATCAGATTTCAAATCAAGTGACTTTAGGACGCAGTGAAGAAGAAATAATGATTAATTTAAAAGCTCTTGTATCACAGGTAATAAATGAAGAGAAGTTAGCACGCGAAAATCTCATAAAGAACTCAAGACATGAATTAGAGGACAGAATATATAGATCTCTTGGAATTTTAAGATATGCTGAACTTTTAAGTTCGAATGAGTGCCTAAAACTTTTATCTTATGTAAGGTTGGGAGTTGAAATGGGAATAGTTAAAGATATAAGCAAAGTTACGCTAAATAGTCTTTTGGTTGAAATACAACCAGCCACTATACAACAGAATCACGATAAAATTTTATCAAGCAGAGAAAGAGATTTTGATAGAGCAAAACTAGTAAGAAAGAAATTGGCAGAAACTACAGCCAAATAAAAAGGAAGGTGAAATATACTATGATGTTTGGAAGATTTACGGAAAGAGCTCAAAAGGTAATTATATATGCCCAGGAAGAAGCCCAGTCTCTAAAGCATGGTTATGTAGGAACAGAGCATATTCTGTTGGGAATACTAAGGGAGGAGGGTATATCCAAGAGCCTTTTGAATAGTATGAATATCACAGCTCAAAATGTAAAGGCTCTTATAGAAGAGTATGAAGGAAAAGGGGAAATAGAACTATACAATAATGAAATACCTCTTACACCAAGAACAAAAAGACTCTTAGAATTGAGTTTATTTGAGGCAAGGAATCTTAATCACAACTATATAAGCCCGGAGCATATACTTCTTGCACTTATAAGAGAAGCTGAGGGAGTTGCATTTACTATTCTAAATAATCTTGGCGCAGATTTTAATAAGTTGAGAAAAGAGCTGACAAATTCACTATCTGGAGAGCAGTCAGCAAATTCCAACAGTGGTAAAAAGGGTGCTGGAGAGCCAACTCCAACTTTGGACCAATTTGGACGTGACTTGACAGATATGGCAAGGGAAGGAAAACTTGACCCTGTAATAGGAAGGGAAAAGGAAACTCAGAGAGTGCTTGAGATATTGAGCAGAAGGACAAAAAACAATCCTTGTTTGATAGGAGATCCTGGTGTAGGTAAGACTGCCATAGCTGAGGGATTGGCTCAAAAAATAGTTTCGTCAAATATACCTGAACTCTTAAGGGGAAAGCGAGTTGTAACTCTTGATCTTTCTTCAATGATTGCCGGTTCCAAGTATAGAGGTGAGTTTGAGGAAAGACTCAAAAAAGTAATGGAAGAGATAAGAAAATCCGGTAATGTGATATTATTCATAGATGAAATCCATACAATAATCGGTGCTGGTGCAGCAGAGGGAGCTATTGATGCTTCTAATATACTTAAACCAGCTCTAGCTAGAGGTGAAATACAATGTATTGGAGCAACTACTATAGATGAATATAGGAAGTATATAGAAAAAGATTCAGCGCTTGAGAGAAGATTTCAACCTATAATGGTAGGTGAACCTACAAAAGAGGAAGCAGTGCTTATATTAAAAGGTCTCAGGGACAAATATGAAGCCCATCACAGGGTAAAGATAACAGATGAATCAATTGAGGCTGCAGTGAATATGTCAGATAGATATATAACTGACAGATATCTTCCTGACAAGGCAATAGATCTCATTGATGAAGCATGTGCTAAAATTAGGATACAAAATTTAATAGCACCGCCTGATGTAAAAAAAATAGAAACAGATCTTGAAAAGATAACGAAAGAAAAAGAAGATTCAATAAGGGTACAGGATTTTGAAAAGGCCGCTAAGCTTAGAGATAAGGAAAAAGCTTTAAAAGATAAGCTCGAAGGTATGAAAACTGATTGGAAAACCGAAAAGCAGGTATCTACCCTAAAAGTTACAGAGGAGCATATTGCATCTGTAGTATCACAATGGACTAATATACCAGTTCAAAAATTAACAGAAAAGGAATCCGAAAGGCTTCTTAAACTTGAAGATATACTTCATCAAAGGGTTATAGGCCAAGACGATGCAGTAAAATCTATATCCAGGGCAGTAAGAAGAGCAAGAGTTGGATTGAAAGATCCAAATAGACCTATAGGTTCATTTATTTTTCTCGGACCTACAGGAGTAGGAAAGACAGAGCTGTCCAAGGCATTGGCAGAAGCTATGTTTGGTGATGAGAATAATATGATAAGGATTGATATGTCGGAGTATATGGAAAAGCATACAGTATCAAGACTTATTGGATCGCCTCCTGGATATGTTGGACATGATGAAGGTGGTCAGCTCACCGAAAAAGTAAGAAGGAACCCTTATTCCGTAGTATTGTTTGATGAAATAGAGAAAGCAAACCCCGAGATATTCAATATATTACTTCAGATACTTGAAGATGGGAGACTGACAGATGGAAAAGGTAAGACTGTAAATTTTAAAAATACTATAGTAATAATGACATCAAATGTTGGTGCATCTACTATAAAGAAACAAAAATTTATGGGATTTACATCGGGAAGTGAGGAAAGTAATAGAGAAGATGATTACGAAAGAATGAAGGATAACATAATGGATGAACTTAAGAATTCTTTCAGACCTGAATTTTTAAATAGAATTGATGATATTATAGTATTTAGAAAACTTGAAAAAGATGATTTGAAGAAGATAGTAAAGCTTATGTTAAATGAAGTTTCTTCACGATTGAAAGAGCAGGATATAGAAATTGATTTTACAGAAAATGCACAAGAATATTTGACTAAGCAAGGATTTGATATAAATTATGGAGCAAGGCCGCTTAGAAGAGCTATTACTAAAACTGTAGAAGACAAACTTTCAGAAGAAATGCTAAAGGGAAACGTAAAGAAGGGAGACAAAGTAAAGGTAAGTGTAAATGATGATAAACTGGAATTTAGTAAAGTAGAATAGATTTTGGAATACCCCATGCTTTAGAGTATGGGGTATTCTTGATAATTTAAAAAGTTGGATAAACTACTGCAAAAGTTAGATTTTATAATGTATAATTATTGTTATATGGAGGAGATTATAAAGTGACAAAGATAAAAACTGTTTTTATCTGCCAGAATTGTGGATATGAATCATTAAAATGGCTAGGTAAATGTCCTAATTGTAATAAGTGGAATAGCATGGTAGAGGAAGTCAAAACCATTGATAAAAAAAGTAATCTTAGTGATTGCCATGGCATTGGAGGTAATGGCCAGCCTCAAAATATTAATAATATAAAGTCCGGAGAATATGCAAGGTTTGATACTGGAATAAATGAGTTAAATAGGGTATTGGGAGGAGGAATTGTTAAAGGTTCTCTAACTCTTATATCGGGTGCTCCAGGTATAGGCAAATCTACATTGCTTCTTCAAACGGCAAATAATATTGCAAAAAAATATGGAAAAGTGCTTTATATATCTGGAGAGGAGTCAGAAGAGCAGATAAAAATGAGGGGGGATAGATTGAATACTTTGTCAGACAATATCTATGTGCTTTCAGAAACAAATCTGGGGAAAATAGAGGAACATATAGAAAATATTAGACCCATATTTGTTATAATAGACTCAATACAGACATTGTTTAAAGATACTGTAGGATCAGCGCCTGGGAGCGTTTCCCAGGTTAGAGAAAGTTCTAATGATATTATGCGGATGGGAAAGGTGAATGATATATCTTTTTTCATAGTAGCGCATATTACGAAACAGGGAGAATTGGCGGGACCTAGGGTATTAGAACATATGGTGGATACGGTTCTTTTCTTTGAGGGAGAAAGAACTGAAGAATTTAGAATTATTAGGACTATAAAAAATAGGTTTGGTACCACAAGTGAAATTGGTGTATTTGAAATGAAAGAAAGTGGACTTTTAGAAATATCTAATCCATCCCAGGTGTTTTTGGAAGAGAAGAATTTTCAGCAGGAAGGTTCCATGGTTATTGGTATTATGGAAGGAACGAGACCAATACTTATAGAAATACAGGCATTGGTTAGTCAAACCAAAGCTGTAATGCCAAGAAGAACTGCTGTTGGTATTGATAATTCACGGCTAAATCTTATTTTAGCTGTACTTGAGAAAAAATTAAAAATTCCTTTTTATAATTGTGATGTTTATGTCAATGTAGTTGGAGGACTTGAAATAGAAGGTACCTATGGGGATTTAGGACTTGCGCTTTCGCTTATTTCAAGTGCAAAGTCTGCAGAATCGAGATTGAAAAATCTTCTTGTTGTCGGAGAAGTTGGACTTACAGGTGAGGTACGACCGGTATCATTTTGTGATAGAATTATTAATGAAGCTATGAAAATGGGGTTTAAAAACATATTAGTTCCAAATAGAAATAAAGAGAAAATAAATAGTAGCGAAATAAATATTATGGGTGTGTCTTCCCTTAAAGAGGCATTAAATAAAGTCTTTTGATTTAAGGTGATAATTTTGAGAATAGAAAAAAATAGAGAATTAAAAAGTATGCTTAAACTTCTTGCACCAGGTACACAACTTAGAGATGGGCTTGAAAATATACTTAGGGCAAAGACTGGGGGGCTTTTGCTTCTTGGAGATAGTGAGCAAATATTAAAAGTTGTAGATGGAGGATTTACTATAAATTCTGATTATAGTTCTTCATATGTCTATGAACTTGCAAAAATGGATGGAGCCATAGTTTTAAGCAGTGATCTCAAGAAGATATTATGTGCAAATGCACAGCTTATTCCTGATTCAGGTATTGTTACCTTTGAAACAGGAACAAGACATAGGACTGCGGATAGGGTGGCAAAACAAACAGGAGCCATAGTAATTGCAATTTCCCAAAGAAGAAATATAATAACCATATATAAGGGATATATAAAATATGTGCTAAGGGATAGTAGTATAATATTGGCGAGAGCAAACCAGGCGCTTCAGACATTGGAAAAGTATGTTTCTGTATTAGAAAGAGTTATAAATAATTTAAATATATTGGAATTTCAGGACATGGTCACATTGTTTGATGTTATGACAGCTATTCAGAGGACTGAAATGGTAATGCGTATAGTATCTGAGATTGAAATATATATATGTGAACTTGGCAATGAAGGAAGACTTATATCGATGCAGCTAAATGAATTAATAAAAGATATTGAGCAGGATGGAATATGGATGATAAGAGATTATTGCCAAAAGGATATTGATTACGATGAAATTTACAAGCAAATACAAGGAATGTCTCAAGATGAGATTTTAAATTTGGATTGTATTGCAAGGACTTTGGGATATACAGGTGTACCCCTTGTGGATACGTTAATTTCACCAAGAGGATACAGGATGTTGAATAAGATACCTAGAATACCAACGAATGTAATAGAAAATCTGGTGAAGAATTTCAGAGAATTGAAAGGTGCCATAGAGGCATCTTATGAAGAACTGGACAGTGTTGAGGGAATTGGAGAAGCAAGGGCCAGGGCTATAAAAAATGGACTTAGAAGATTGAGAGAACAGATGCTAGTAGATGACAACTTTAGCACAAAATAATAATACATAATTATTTTGTGCACAAGTTCACCTAAAGGAGTATTTCCCTAAAGTACTTATTTTATCGTGTTCCTTCAATAGTATATCATATAAATTTAGATTTAATATATTGCATAAAGAAGTTAAATAAAAAAGGTTATTACCTATTTCATCTGTGATAATTTCCCGGCAGGTATCACATAAATTACCATCCAAGTGGGTTTTTAGGCAATCCTTTAGGGAATCTATGTCAAGATTATCTTTATCACAAGGTAAATGTTGCTTTTCAGCAGAAATTTTTATGCATCCACAATTTGTAACTGATTTTGCTATTGCTCTGTTTATTCTTCCATTGGATTCCTGAAGTTTAGTTATTATATCTAAAATACTTTTATGTCTCAGTAATGATTCATTAACTGCATTTTGAAAATCGTCAAAGATTATATCCTTCATTCAGTTCAACTCCTTATTTAGAATTAGCGTACTTATCTATAGGTTAATTATAATTTTCGTTAGATAATTTTGTCAACAAGGCATATAGACATTTCCTTTTATAGATACATGATAATCTAATTATGGTATTATGAACAGGGGGATATTTACAAAGTTTTATTTAAGCATAATTACGATATTCTGATTAAAATAAGAAATTTTAGTAAATAATTTATTAAAAGAATGGAGTTTTATTGAAAAAAATATTTTGTTAATATATATTAGTATTAACGATGTATTAGCGATATAAACACATTTAATAGAGAAAATTTTATAAGGAGGTGAGTCTATTGCTAAAAAAAATACTGAGAGGACTTTTTACAATAATAGGCTTGATAATTGGATATTTGCTTGGAGAAGCTTTAATTCACAGTCATTACTTTGGTAGATTGGGTTATTTAAGTAATGGACCTGTAGGCACAGCTTTGTTTTTAATTATAATAACTGCAATTTTTGGAATTATATTATTTTTAATATCGCCGTGGATTAATTTGCTTATAATGAAGATTATGGATTACATTGAAAGAAGCCTTCAAAAACTTCCTGCAGTTGAAATCCTGATTGGACTTGTAGGTGCACTTTTAGGATTGCTTATATCAGCTCTGTTTGTAAATTTACTGGCTAGAATACCAGTTATAGGGACAATACTTGCAGTAGTAGTAGCTGTACTTATGGCTGCTCTAGGAGGAAATCTCGCAATAAAGAAAAAAGAAGAACTGATAAGTCTATTTGGAAGTATATCTATAAAAAGATCCCAAAATACTAAGGATAAGAAGAATAAAGGAGAGTTTGGTAGTGTATGTCCTAAGGTACTTGATACATCTGTAATAATTGATGGAAGAATATTTGATATATGTCAGACTGGTTTTATAGAAGGGCCGTTAATAATTCCAACTTTTGTACTGGCAGAACTCAGACATATAGCGGATTCTTCAGATGGCTTGAAGAGAACTAGAGGAAGAAGGGGGCTTGATATACTCAACAAGATACAGAAGGAATTGAATATAGCTGTAAAAATATATGAAAAAGATTTCCCTGATATAAAGGAGGTTGACAGTAAACTTTTGAAACTTTCCCAGGTATTAAATGGGAAGGTTATAACAAATGATTATAATTTAAACAAAGTGGCTGAATTCCAGGGTGTGCCTGTCTTAAACATAAATGAACTTGCAAATGCGGTTAAGCCAGTTGTACTCCCGGGTGAAGAGATGAAGGTACAGATAATTAAAGATGGTAAGGAGTCGGGACAGGGGATAGCCTATCTTGATGATGGTACTATGATAGTTATAGAAGGTGGAAGAAAATATATAGGGGATACAAAAGATGTAGTTGTGACTTCTGTATTACAAACGGCGGCAGGAAGAATGATATTTGCAAAACAAAAAGAGGAGTTCTGATATGGAAGGAAATTATGCTATTATAGTAGCGGCAGGAAAAGGAACTAGAATGCATGCTGATATAAATAAGCAGTTTATAAATATAGATGGGAAACCAATTCTTTATTATTCTGTAGATACGTTTTCTAAAAATAAATTTGTTGACGGCATAGTACTGGTTTGTTCAAAAAGTGAGATTGAATATTGTAGACATGAAATAGTTGAGAAATATAATTTTACAAAGGTTTTGGATATTGTTGAAGGTGGAGATGAACGACAGAATTCAGTTCTAAATGGACTTAATGCCTTGGAAAAATATAAATGTAATATAGTATTAATTCATGATGGAGCAAGGCCTTTTGTTACAGATCGAATGATAAATGATGGTATAAAGTTTTCTAAGCTTTATAGTGCATGTGCTTGTGGTGTAGAGCCTAAAGACACTATAAAAATTAAAAATAGAGAAGGGTTTTCCATAAGTACATTAGATAGGGGAAAACTCGCAATGGTACAGACACCTCAATGCTTCCACTATAAGCTTATTCTGGAATGTCATAGAAAAATTTTGGAGGAAGGCCTTAAAGTTACGGATGATACAATGGTAGTTGAGCACTATGAAAATAAAGTGTATTTATATAGAGGAAGTTACAATAATATAAAGATAACTGTACCTGATGATCTCAATACTGCTAAGATGATAGTTAAAAGTTTTATATAAGCTGAGTTTGGCTCCCCTGTCTCAAATACATGCGGCAGGGGATTTATTTTAAATGAAAATGAAATTTACAGACTTTATATTATATAATAATATGATAAAATGAATACTGACTATATATTAAAATTAAAACTGAATAGGGAGTGCAGATGTCTATGAAAATTTATAATACTATGACTAATAGAAAAGAGGAATTTATACCTCTGGTTCCCGGGGAAGTTAGCATGTATGTATGTGGACCCACGGTATATAACTTTTTTCACATAGGGAATGCGAGAACTTTTGTAGTATTTGATACAGTGAGAAGATATTTTGAATATAGGGGATATAAAGTAAAATTTGTACAAAACTTTACTGATATTGATGATAAAATGATTAGAAGGGCAAATGAAGAAGCTATAACAGTAGAACAGCTTGGAGATAAATTTATAGAAGAATACTATAAAGATGCAGATGCCCTGAATATAGAAAGAGCTACTGCTAATCCACGGGCTACAGCATATATAGATCAAATAATTTCATTTGTAAAAGATCTTATAGATATAGGATATGCATATGAAGTAGATGGAGATGTGTATTTTAGTACTAAGAAATTTAAAGAGTATGGCAAGTTATCCGGACAAAATATTGAAGATCTCCAAGCAGGAGCAAGGATAGATATAGATAAAAGGAAACAGGATCCTATGGATTTTGCAGTATGGAAGAACCAGAAACCTGGTGAGCCTGCATGGAAAAGTCCATGGGGTATGGGAAGACCAGGTTGGCATATAGAGTGTTCATGCATGGTATATAATTTATTGGGGGATACAATAGATATTCATGCAGGAGGAGCTGACCTGATTTTTCCGCATCATGAAAATGAAATAGCACAGAGTGAGAGTAGAACAGGAAAACCTTTTGCAAAGTATTGGATGCATTCTGCCTTTGTAAATGTCAATAATCAGAAGATGTCAAAGTCGCTCAACAATTTTTTTACAGTAAGAGAAATACTTCAAAAATATGATCCAGATGTAATAAGAATGTTCATGTTATCCGGACACTATAGAAATCAGATAAATTTTAATTTAGAACTTCTGGATTCAACAAAATCTGCTTTAGATAGGGTGTATAATTCTATTGCAAATTTAGAGAATCTTTTAGAAGAGACTTCAGTAGAAAATCTAATTGAAACTGAAAAAAATTACAAAAATAAATTGAATGAATATAGAAGCAAATACATAGAAAAAATGGATGATGATTTCAATACCGCTGACGCAATATCTGTTATATTTGATCTCATAAAGGACATAAATATTAATGTAAATAATAAGTCTTCCAAACAACTAATAAATTATTGCTTAGATATTATTAAAGAACTTGGTGCTCCTCTCGGAATCCTGCAGAAATCAAAAAAAGGTAATATTGAAGATTATATACAGCAGTTGATAGAACAAAGACAGCAGGCAAGAAAAGACAGGAATTGGGCTGTGGCCGATAAAATAAGAGATGAATTAAAAGATGAAGGAATAATTCTTGAAGATACACCTCAGGGAGTGAGATGGAAGAAAATATAAGATGGAAAATTTTTTGTATAACGGCGTATTTACCGAAAAAGAAGTTAAAAATCTTAACCCGCTTGTTTTGGCATTTGTAGGAGATGCAGTATATGAAGTCTTTATAAGATCTTATTTGGTTAGTAAAAATAGAGATATGCCAGTTCATAAACTTCATGTTAAAGCTGTGCAATTTGTAAAAGCACATTCTCAAAGTGAAATTATAAAAAGATTGTCCAGTGAACTTTCAGATGAGGAATTGTATTTTTTCAAACGAGGTAGAAATACAAAATCTGGCACTATTCCTAAAAATGCAGATGTTCAGGAATATAAATTTGCTACGGGTTTTGAAGCTCTTATTGGATATCTATATCTAACTAAAAAAATAGATAGATTAAAATATCTTCTGGATTCTATAATCAGTTTGAAGATTTAAAAGGGGTTGAAATTTTACAGCATGAAAAGAGATGGATTTATAAAAGAAAAAGGTACTAAAGATAATTTTGCAGAAGATATAATAGAAGGAAGAAATGCAGTTATTGAAGCATTGAAATCTGATAAAACAATTGAGCAAATTTTTGTTTCAAATGGTGAAATTACAGGATCGCTAAACAAGATACTTGCAATGGCTAAAGAGAAAAAGCTTGCAGTAAAAAAGATTGACAAAAGAAAGTTAGACCAAATGTCATATACAGGAGTGCACCAGGGTGTAATTGCAAAGGTTACTCCTTATAAATATTGTGAGGTTGAAGATATACTGCAATATTCAATGCAAAAGAAAGAAAAACCCTTTATATTAATATTGGATGAAATAGAAGATCCACATAATTTTGGCGCTATAATAAGGACTGCAGAGGTATTTGGCGTACATGGAATAATTATACCCAAAAGGCGTAATGTGGGAGTTACGCCTATAGTATACAAGGCATCTGCCGGGGCGGTTGAACATATGAAGATATGTAAAGTAACTAATATAAGTTCAACTATTGATAAATTGAAAAAGAGCGGAATATGGGTATATGGTGCAGATATGGAAGGTGAAGAATACTGTTTTAATACGGATTTCGCAGGGAATACTGCCTTGGTCATAGGAAATGAAGGAAATGGCATTTCAAAATTAGTTAAAGAAAAATGTGATGTACTTGTAAGAGTACCAATGATAGGCAATATATCATCATTGAATGCTTCAATGGCAGGGGGAATAATAATGTATGAAATTTTAAAGCAAAGGTTAAAAGAGAATAAAAAGTGAGAAATATTTTTGTAGACGGATATAATGTAATAAATAGCTGGTCTGTATTAAAGCAAACTAAAAATTATAGTTTTGAATCGGCAAGACAACATCTTATAGAACTTTTGACAAATTATGCTGCTTTTAATGGATATAAAATATTTATAGTTTTTGATGCACAGCTGGTTACTGGAAGTATGGAAAAAAAAGAAAAGGTTAGTGATAATGTAACCATAGTATTTACTAAGGAAGGTGAAACTGAAGATGCATATATAGAAAAAACTGTAAATAATATAGGGCGTAAAAATGAGGTGTTTGTAGTAACTTCAGATAAATTGGAGCAACAGCTTGTTTTTCAAAGAGGAGCAGTTAGGATGTCTTCTTTAGAATTTTGCAAGGAAGTTGAGGCCATAAATCATAAAATTCACAGTAAAATTGAAAT
>Ga0334882_1004096_pt1 | contig 12707 bp, 9 predicted proteins | sample GraSluR1_MG_5_FD_207226 | JGI IMG/M metagenome (GOLD analysis project Ga0334882, IMG submission 207226) | Sludge microbial communities from methane-producing bioreactor in Wageningen University, Netherlands - Granular Sludge_15_04-R1 | ecosystem: Engineered > Bioreactor > Anaerobic > Unclassified... | reverse complement strand
CCATCTCCCGCACCATGGCATTCGCATCAAGCCCGCAGAGGGTCAAGACTTCGGTTCTGGTTCCATGGGGGATAAACTCATCGGGAATGCCGTAATGGTGAAACCGTAACGGAAGAGAGGAGGAAGCAATCATATCGGCGATTCTGCTTCCCACTCCGCCTATCCGGGCCCCGTCCTCATAGAGGAAAACCTGATCGTACCGGGAAAGCAGTTCCCGCAAGTAGGACTGATCCAGGGGTTTGAGAAATCTCAGGTTATAAAGGTCCACCGACCGGCCCTGCCCGGAGAGAAGAGAAACCGCCTGGAGTCCCTGGGAGAGAAGGTTCCCGTCGGTTATCAACAGGGCGGCGGCTTCCGTTTGGCGGACCATAACACCCCGTCCCCGGACCAGGGGAGACTTGAGAGATTCCGTTCCCGGCCGACACTCCCCCTTGGGATACCGGAGCACCACGGGGGAGTTCTGGGAAACGGCGTATTCAAGCATCAGCTCCATCTCTTCCACACAACCGGGAGAAAGCAGAGTAACCCCCGGTACGGGCAGAATCATGGGAATATCGAAGGCCCCCTGGTGAGTCTCCCCATCGCCCCCCACAAGCCCGGCGCGGTCCAGGGCCACCACCACGGGAAGAGCGGGCTGGGCGATATCGTGGATGAACTGATCCGCCGCCCGTTGAAAAAAGGTAGAATAGAGGGCCGCCACGGGGCGGGACCCTGCCTCCGCCAGGCCTGCCGAAAAAGTCAGAAGGTGTTGTTCCGCTATGCCCACATCAAAAAAGCGGCCGGGATAGGCGCTGCGGAAGGGGCTCAGTCCCGTTCCTTCCGCCATGGCGGCGGTCAGGGCGGTGATCCGGCTGTCCTTTTCCGCCAGTCTCATGAGAGACCGGGAGAAAGCCTCGGTGTAACTGAGGCTCTGTTTCGGCTCCACCTTGCCATCCACTTCGACGTAGGGAGAGACCCCGTGATATTTGGTGGGATTCCCTTCGGCTTCGGGATTCCCCTGCCCCTTTCTGGTCAGGACATGGATGACCACGGGCCGCTTGAGATCCCGCGCTTTGGTGAAAGTTTTTACCAGGCGGTTGATACTGTGCCCGTCCACGGGACCGACATACTCAAAACCCAGATCGGTAAAGATGTTTTCATTGAGGATGGAAGCCTTGACCCCCCGCTTCCAGCGCAAGACCGCCTCCAGAAGCCAGCCGCCGATCAGGGGAATACCAAGAAGCTCCTTGTCGACCCAGTCCCGAAATCTTCGGTACCAGGAGGCCAGGGTGATCCGGCTGATGGTTTCGGATATCCGGCCGAACCGGCTGAACCGGCCCCGGGACAAGGCTCCCACATTGGGGCTGATGGACATTCGGTTGTCATTCAGGATGAGGATGAGGGGCTTCTGCAGGTCTCCGGCGTGATTCATCGCTTCATAGGCCATCCCGCCGGTGAGGGAGCCGTCACCGATGACGGCGATAACCTTTCCCTCCACCTTCTGAAGTTCCTGACCCAGCAGCAGCCCCAGGGCGATACTGGGAGATGTGGCGGAGTGGCCTGTTTCCGCCACATCGTGTTCACTCTCCGATCGTTTGGGGAAACCGCTGATTCCTCCCTTTTCGCGGAGGGTATCAAATTGAGAATTTCTGCCTGTCAGGATTTTATGAGCATAGCACTGGTGCCCCACGTCCCAGACAATCTTGTCGCGGGGAGAGGAAAACACCCGGTGGAGGGCGATGGTAAGCTCCACCACCCCCAAATTGGAGGCAAGATGCCCCCCCTGCCGGCGGACAACGGATATAATCCGTTCTCTTATTTCCTCGGCCAGCTGGGGGAGAGCATCCGATGAAAGTTCCTTGAGGTCGTCGGGAGAGTTTATGCTTTCAAGCATGCAACTGTCCAATCACTCACGGGAACTATTTCTTCTTATGCCGATTTTTTCTCAGTTTCTTCTTTCTCTTGTGAGTTGCAATTTTATGCCGCTTTTTCTTTCTTCCGCAGGGCAAGGTTCCGCTCCTATCATGTATTATCGCTTGGCCTGAAGGGACCAAATACACTAACTAAAGTAATACCGATTATGCCGAACCAGGGTAATCTCGTCAATAGCCGTACCGCTGTTTTTAAGTTGAAAAGGATAATCGACTAGTCTATAGTAGGGGAATATGGAAAAAGCTCCTAACCTGATAAATGTGTACGCCCGAGATCCGAATCTGGTAACCCCCTATCTGACATCCCGAAATCCCAAAAAAGTGGAACTTCGTTTTAATCAGAGTGAGGAGTTCTTCCTGGAGTTGGAACAGCCCTTTACCGTACCGGCTATTCCCATCCACCATGATGTGGAAATCACCACCCCCCCTCCCCCTTACATGAAACTTCTGAATCAACTGCTCAGCCAGGTGGTTCCCCTGGCTCCCCAGGTTTTTGAAGGCCTTTCCTACTTCTTTGATCCCTCCGAGGTTCTGCGCCCCTCCTTCTTCCAGGTCTACCGGGTCCAGGACAAGAACTATCTTTACCTCCTCCGTCTCGATCTGATGTACCGGTCCAACCAGGGGACTATCCTTACCCCGGGTACCAACGATAAAACCCCGGAATTTTCCACCAACAAACTCTTCGTGGAGGCCGACTTTATCCCCCTGAATTCCATTAACCTGGAGGCTCCCCACCCCGCCCTGATGATCCATCAGACTATTTCCCAGACCTGGATCGGCCAGCGGGGCAAGGGATATCACGTCCAGGGTATCTGGATCGATATTGAACTGACCAAGTTTTTTACCAAACTGTTCCTGCCCCAGGGGAAGAGATCCTACCCCTACTACCCCTTTACCTGTAAGTACAAAACCATCTGCCATACGCCCCTGGATCTGTCGGCGGAGGGAAGGAAGGTTCATCTGCCCCGGCTGGTGCGGGCCTATCAGTTCCTGCTGCCCCGGCTCGACCCCATCCTGGAAGCCCTGAAAAAGGACGACTTTCAAATAGAAATGCCCCTCTTCGTCCAGATGAAAAAAGAAGTACCCGCCGCATGGACAGAGGCCTGGAAAAACCTTAAGGTAACTCCGTTTCTCAACAGTTTTGACATGAAGGAGTTCCGGATTGAGTATCACTGAGAGTTCCCTGGCGGGAATGAATATTCTGGTCATGGGGCTGGGACTTCATGGAGGCGGCACCGCCACCGCCCGTTTCCTGTCCTCCCGGGGCGCCCGGGTCACCGTCACCGACCTCCGTTCCCCCGAGGTACTGGCTCCCTCCCTGGAGGCATTGAAGGACCGTCATATTGATTACATCCTGGGAGAACACCGGATGGAGGATTTTTCCCGGGCCGACCTTGTCATCAAAAATCCTGCGGTTCCTCCGGATAATCTGTTTCTCAAAGCAGCCCGGAGGGTGGAAACCGATATTTCCCTTTTCCTTCGGCTCAACCGCCGGCCCGTTCTGGCGGTGACCGGAAGCAAGGGAAAGTCCACCACCACCAGCGCCCTTCACCACATCCTCAAAGCCCGATATCCCCGGACCGTCCTGGGAGGGAACATCACCGTTTCGCCCCTTACCTTTCTGGACGGCTGTTCCGCCGAAGAATGGAACCGTCATGACGATCCGGTGGTGCTGGAACTCTCCAGCTGGCAACTGGCGGATATGAGAGGTCTGGGGGTGCTTACCCCCCGGATTTGCGCCGTCACCAACATCCTCAAAGACCATCAGGACCGGTACGGCGGTATGGAGGCTTACGTGGCGGACAAGAAAGAGATATTCCGCCACCAGGGTCCCGGCCAGTTCACCCTCTGTTTCCGGGACGACTCCTACGGTCCCGGGTTCGCCGCAGAGACTCCCGGAAAAGCCCTCTATTTCTCCGCCGGCCCTCTGCCTGACGGGATGGACGGAGCCTTTCTCTCCGAACCCGCCGGGGGGGGCCTCCGCCTCGAAGGGAAATGGGAAGAGCTGCTGCCGGAATACCTGCCCCTGCCGGGGAAACACAACCGGCTCAACTGCCTGGTGGCCGCCGCCATGGCCCGTCTTTACGGCCAGGACCCTGGAAGTATCAGGGCAGCCCTGGCGGAATTTCACGGCATCGGACACCGGCTGGAGCTGGTCAGGATCTGGGAAGGCATCCGGTTCTACAACGATTCGGCGGCCACCATCCCCGATGCGGTGGCGGCGGCCCTGGGCAGCTTCGCTGTTCCCGTGGTGCTCATCACCGGGGGAACCGATAAAAACCTGGACTTCGCCCCCCTCAGGCCAGCCCTGTCCCGCCCCTCGGCGGTGTGCCTGCTGGAGGGAACCGCCTTACCTAAATTCCGGAAGGAACTGCAGAACCAGGACATTCCCTTTCAAGGTCCTTTTGACTCTTTGAAGGCGGCTTTTGATCAGGCCGTGAAAACCGCCCGGGGGCTGAGGGACCAGACCGGCCAGGAACCGGTGGTGCTCCTTTCACCGGGATGCGCCTCCTTCGGGATGTTTCTCAACGAGTTTGACCGGGGACGGCAGTTTGTGGATCTGGTGAAGGGACTTTAACAAGAAGACCGGACAGCCCGGAGGGCCGAAAACGACAGGGGCGGATAGCCCCGGTTTGATTTCGGCAGTCCCCGGCCCCCGGAGGTTTACCGTTTCCGGAACTTCCGGTAGTACCAGCCCCGGGCCGCCTCGGCCAGCCGGTAAAGGCGGTACACCGCCGGATGGAAGGGCAGGTCCCAGGAGCCGGGACGGTGGATAATGGAGCCGCCGAAGCCGGTCTTGAACCGGTAGAGCCCCGCCATGGGATGGTCAGGGTCTTCTTCGGGGGGAATCCCGTACAGGTCGTATTCAGTGCAGCCCGCCGCCCGGGCCTCCTGAACGGCCCGCCACTGCAGGGCGTAGGCGGGCATGGCGTTACGGTGATTGTTCGACGAAGCTCCGTAGAGGTAGGTGGCCCGGCGCCCCTGGTGGGCCACCACGATCCCCGCCTCCACCTTTCCTTCGATTTCTGCCAGATAAAGCCGCAGATCCGGCCTTCCGGGCCCGCCGTCGCCGGCCAGGTCAAAGAGGGTGCGGTAGTAATCTTCTCTGTGGAGGGCGATACGGTCCCGCCGGGCGGTTTCCTCGTAGATTCCGTACCACCGGGAAAGCTCCTCCCCCCTGCCCCGCCGCACCGTGACGCCCTTCTTTTCCGCCAGCCGGATGTTGTACCGGGTCTTTTTCTTCATGGCCTCCAGGATTTCATCCTCCGGCGGGGCAATGTCCATAATCACCGTGCTGGGGGGCTGGATGTCCAGGGAGGCCCGATGGAATCCGGACCGTACGTCTTTGCGCTCCTGCTCCTCCCGGGTCACTTCCCAGAGGGGGTCAAACCGTAAAAACAAAAGCTTCCCGGTAATCAGGGGGCACACCTCCCGGGCCAGATCTTCCAGGGCCGCCCAGTCACCGGGGGTTACCCCCGCCCCGGGACCCCAGGGCACATAACCCAGATGGAATCCGCCTCCCAGGGGCCGGGTCAAAACCAGTAGAGGATCGGTATCGTTGATGAGGAAGTAATGGTCTTGCCACCCAAAGGAAGCCTTGAACCGGCCCCAGAAGGGGGTCTGCAGCAGGGTATCGTGATGATAAAAGCGGCGGTCCCCCGAAGGATCCGCCGCCCTTTCTACCCGAAAGTTCACCTATCCCACATCCCCGGCGGTTACCTTGGAGGCTTTCAGGGGCCGCCCTGCCACGGACAGGGCGGTCTGCCCCACCTTGACCGAGCCGGCCTCCACCCGGAGGGGAATTTCAAAGAACCGGTCCACCTTGAGGCTTCCGGTTTCACCGTAGCTCTCCGGGTTATCACCCTCCAGGACAACCCTGGTTCCCGGTTCGGCGTGGTCGGCAAACAGAACATCCACGCACTTATTGCCTCCGCCATCGGGGCCGTCGGCGGCCAGGAGCATCCCGTTGCTCACCACACCCCGAAGCTTCGCCGGTTTCAGGTTGGACACCAGGATGATGTTATGCCCCAGCAGCTCTTCTTCCTTGTAATGCGGCACCAGGCCGGAAACGATCTGCCGCGGCTCGGCTTCCCCCGCATCCAGGGTTTCGATGTAGAGCTTCTCAGCTTCGGGGTGGCGCTCGATGGCGGTAATTTTCGCAACCCGCAGGTCCACCGACTCCCGGAACCGGTCTTCCAGGCTCTTTTCGGCGGCGGCGGTTTTGGCAGCCGAGGCCGCCGCGGCTTCGTTGTCGGCCTTTTCCTTCCGCTCCGTCTGGGTTCCGGAAAATTTGATCCGGAACGCCTCCACCACATCATCCTCCAGCCGTTTGAAAAGGATCTCGGGCTGGGAGATACTGGTCAGGTCGTCCCGGCGGCCCAGGAAAGCCCAGGTCATATCGGGGTTCCCCAGAAAGGAGGCGATCTTTTCGGAGGTTCCGGGGATATAGGGGCTCACAAGAATGGCCAGATCCCGGACCAGATAGATCAGATCCTTCAGCAGCGGCGCTGCCGCCGCGGGATCAGTCTTGATCACCTTCCACGGTTCGGCCTCCTGAAAGGCTTTGTTCCCCAGGGAAGAGAGCAGAAAGGCCTTGCGGAAACCGTCCCGCAGCTCCGCCCGCTCCAGATGCTCGGTGATCTCCCGATAGTAGGGCTGAATCAGTTCGTTAAACGCCGGATTCCCTTCGCAGGAGGGCACTTCGCCGTTGTAGTTCTTGCTCAGGAAGGTGAAGGAGCGGTTCACCAGGTTGGCCAGGTTACCGATCAGTTCGGAGTTCACCTTCTCCTGGAAATCCTTCCAGAGAAACTGGGTGTCCGACTTCTCCGGCCGGTTGTAGAAGATGTAGAACCGCCACACATCGGCGGGAATCCCCGTCTCCAGCACATCGGTGCCGAAGACTCCCACCCCCTTGGATTTGGAGAACTTGGTATTTTCGTAGTTCAGATACTCCGATGAGGACATGTGGTGGAGCATGGTCCAGTCCTCCCCGCTGCCTAGGAGGCTGGAAGGGAAAATGACCGTATGGAAGGGGATGTTGTCCTTACCGATAAACTGGAAAAGCTTCACATCCCCGGGGTTCTTCCACCATTTTTCCCACTGATCCATCAGGGTGGCGGTGATGGAGATGTACCCGATGGGGGCGTCGAACCAGACGTAGAACACCTTGTCTTCGTACCCTTCCTTAGGTACGGGGATGCCCCACTTCAGATCCCGGGTGATGGCCCGTTCGTGAAGGCCGTCGCGGATCCAGCTCCGGGTCATCTGCACGGCGTTGCGGGCCCAGAAACCCTCCACCGAGGCCTTGTCCATCCAGGCTTCCAGCTTCGGGAGGATGGCGGGCAGGTCGATGTAGAGGTGCTTGGTGTCCCGGGGTTCCGGTGCGGCGCCGCAGGTGCCGCACCGGGGATCCACCAGCTCGGAAGGGTCCAAAAGCTTGCCGCAGTCTTCGCACTGGTCGCCCCGGGCTTCGTTGTAGCCGCAGGAGGGGCAGGTTCCCCGGACGTAACGGTCCGCCAGAAACCGGGAGCAGCTGGTGCAGTAGAGCTGGGTTTCGCTCTTTTCCTTAATAAATCCCGCCTTGTCCAGGCCGGCGAAAATCGCCTGGGTGACAGCGGTGTGTTCCGGCGTGGAGGTGCGGCCGAATTTATCAAAAGAGATATTGAACCATTTGTATATTTCATCGTGGATGGTAAAGTACCGGTCGCAGAGTTCCCGGGGGGTAATCCCCTCCTCCAGGGCTCTGGTTTCCGTGGCGGTGCCGTATTCATCGGTCCCGCAGACGTAGAGGGTCTCGTAACCCCGGCTCCGGCAGAACCGGGCAAAAACGTCGGCAGAGAGCACCTGAATCAAATTCCCCAGATGAGGAACGTTGTTAACATAAGGCAGGGCGGATGTGATAAGTCTCTTGTTTTCCATAGCCGCCAGTGTAATTTTTTCCCGGGGTTAAGTCAACGTACGGTTCAAGCTCTAAAAGTCAGACTGCCCTGGGGACAGGCGGTGACGCATTCCATACATTTGGAGCAGTTAAAGCTGTAACCGGGAAACTCCTTGTTTTTACGGTGGAGGCTGAAATCGGTGTTCAGGGTGGCGATGTAGCAGCTTTTATCACAGAGTCCGCAGGAGGTACAGCTGGTCTCATCCCGTTTGATTTTAAAGAGGCTGTGTTTGTTGAGAAATCCCGATACCCAGGCGATGGGGCAGCCCACTTTGTGGTACTGATACATCTGCCGGGCCCGGCTCCCGGAATCACCCCGAAAGAGGAGTTCCATGAAGAATCCAACAGGACAGACCCACCGGCAGAAAACCTTGCCAAAGAGTAGTCCCAGGATAGATCCAGCCACGAAGATGGTCAGCAGATTCAACTGAAAATAATGATATAACCCCAGAACTGCCAGGGCTGCCGCCCCTTGTATGGTTTTCCGGTTTTTTAAGAGAGAGGGCTTTGCCATGATACCTCCGTGACTGAACCGGTAGCTCCCGGCATCCTTTCAATATATTATTTTTAATATATTTAAGACAATGCCGTTACCCAAAAAAATCACGAAGGAAGGATAAAAAAACCTTGGGGCTTTGAGAGGAAAAACCGCTCCGCCGGCACCAGCACTTTCTCTGGGTCAGTCGAAATAGAGCCCGCCATTCAAGTCCAGGACCTCCCCGGTAATAAAACCCGAAAGAGGGTTGATAAGGAAGAGGACCGCATAGGCAAACTCCTCCGGTTCACAGAACCGGCCCACGGGAATTTTTGACAGAACCGTTTGGCGTTCTTCCTCGGAAAGCTGCTGGGTGATCATGGGCGTTTTCACATAGGCGGGGGCCAAGGCATTAACCGTTATACCAAAGGGCGCCGTCTCGGCGGCCAGAGAATACGTCAGGGAAACTACTCCGCCTTTGGAGGTCGAATAGGCCGTACCGGCGGTGATCCCTCCCGTCTTGGCGGCCAGGGAGGAAACATTTACGATCCTGCCCCAGCCCCGCTCCTTCATTCCTGCAATGACCGCCCTGGAGGTGTAAAACATGCTGTTCAGGTTGATATCCATCACCCGCCGCCATTCCTCCACCGGGGTGGTCTGGGACTTATTATTGGACAGTATCCCCGCGTTGTTCACCAGTATATCAATTCCTCCCCAGCGGCTGATTAACCTGCCCATTTCGGTTTCCACTGACACAGGATCACTGATATCCATAACCGACGGGACGGCTCTCTCCCCCAGTTCGGCGGCCATGGCGTTGAGTTTATCCTCCGCCAGGTCGGCCATAATCACCCGGAGGCCCTGGTCCAGCAGGGCTTGTACCACGGCGCTTCCCATGATACCCGCCGCACCGGTTACCAGGGCGGTCTTTTCCTGCAGGATTATTTCCTTAATAGAGTTTTGCATTGACCCCTCCATCGATGACCAGGGTTTCTCCGTGGATCATGGGGCAGCTGTCCGAGGCCAGGAAAAATACTGCCTGGGTGATCTCCCGGGGATGGATAAACCGGCCCAGGGGAATCCGCGCTTTTACGGGATCTGCTTTTTCCGGATCCCCCCAGACCTGGGTGCCCATGGGAGTCAGCACCACCGTGGGGGCGATGCAGTTTACCCTGATATTGTGAGGCCCCAGTTCCACCGCCATCACCTTGGTGAGGCCGTTTAATCCAAATTTGCTGGCGCAGTAGGCGGCATGTTCTTCGATCCCCGCCAGGGCAGCATTACTGGAAATGTTAATAATGTTGCCGCTTTTATTCTGTACCATCTGCCGGGATATCACCTTCGTCAACAGGGCCGGGGCCCTCAAATTCACATTCAGGATGGTATTCCAATGCTCCACCTCCAGTTCCAGCAGGGGTTCGGGAAAACTGATGCCCGCGTTATTCACCAGGATATCGATCTTCGGGAAGGTGCGGCAGAAATACTCGGCCGTCTCGACACAGTCCCGGGCATCTCCCAGGTCCGCCTTTCGATATTCACAGCAGACCCCCATCGAACGGGCCGCCTCGGTGACATCCTTCAACTCTCCTTCGTTTCTCCCGGTTATTCCGATACTGCATCCCGCTTCGGCGAACCCCAGGGCCAGATCCCTCCCAATTCCTTTGGTAGCACCGGTGATTATCGCCGTCTTTCCCTTAAAATCATAACTGACACTGCCCATATCTGTTTCCTTTATCTTACCAGTACAAAAATGCCCACCCGGGAGAGCCGGGGCCGGGGAGTCATAAGATTATCCACCGGTCAGGGCGTTCATGACCCGTAATACCGAACCATCCGGAATGTTGAGATCCGGTTTTCCCGCCAGCCTGATATCCCGTCCGTCCAGGTAAAAAAAGTAAAGGCTGCTCACAGCGTCTTCCTTTACAAAGGCACCCTCCAGAACGGGGAACCGGGCTTCCAGGTTCTGGAGTACCTGGAGGAGGGTCTCTCCCCCAACCTCGGCTTTCTGCAGCCCCCCCAGCCGGTGAACCACGGTACCGGAGAATTCAACCCTGACCATGGGAGCCCCAGGTCCTCATCCAGGATTTCGAGTTCATCAAATCAGGAAGCCCCGCTTGAGCCGGGGAACGAATACTCAGTCAAGCCAAGCCGTTCCAAAGTCTCACTGGTTGGAACCCCCAGCTCATCCCACCCTCGGTATCCGTAATACTCATCCAGCATTTCAAACAAAGGCGGCAGTTGAACGGTTCCCCTTCCCCGGCGGCTTCTCATCATCCGCTGGGGAAGCACATCATCCTTGCGCCCTATCCCGAGATGATTATCAAAAATCCTTTTTATGTTAAAAATCCTCTCTCCGGTTTCAAAGAACTCTTTTCGGTCCATATCCCACCCGGTCGCCGCATTGACAGCCCGGATCAGCGGGTCCACGGTTAACCCCCCAAACAGGGCGAACTTACAGGCATTAACCGAGTCAAACATTCCCATGAGATTCTGCATCCGGAAAACATTTTCCGCTTTACCTTCCGGAGTAAATCGAAAAGGCAGGGCCGGAGATCCCAGATCTTCCAGTACCGCCCCTTCCTCGAAGTCGTGGGCAAAGCCTGAAAGATGACAGGCGCCTCTGTTTGAAGTGGCCATACCGATTCCGGCGGTAAATTTGGCCCGGCCGTCGTGGGCAGGGGGTTCCAGCCCCTTCACATGGGCGGCGAATTCCTCAGCCCGGGGACCCAGAACGGCGGCGGCGGATCGGACACCTTCGGAAAGAACGGCTCCCAGGCCTTCCTTTTCGGATATATCCTTTATCAGGCGATAGATCGTTTCAGCATCTCCCCAGAGAATCGGATTCCCTCCGTTATCTTCAGCCGACAGGATTCCCCGCTCAAACGCTTCCATGGCAAACCCGATCACGCCGCCCACAGAAATCGTGTCGATGCCATACTGGTTGCACATCTCGTTGGCGGTAATGATGGTATCAAGATCGTCCACCAGAAGGTTCGAACCGAGAAGCCCCAGGGTCTCGTATTCGGGCCCGCCTATCTCCTGGCCCTTAAAGGGACCGGAAACAGACCTTACTACCCGGCCGCATTTAATGGCGCAGCTTCCGCAGTTATAGTTTTTTACCAAGTGTGTTTGGGCCATGGTAAGCCCGGTGATTTTAGCGGCACTTTCTTTCCAGGCCGGGCCGGCCCAGTTCTTAACCGGAAGATTTCCCAGCTCCTCCGAAGCATCGAGCCCCCCCCCGGTTCCTGTTTCAGCCATCCCCTGCATATTCTGTTTAATCAGCCCCGACATGTCCTTGTTGATCGCCATGATGGCAGCCTTGTCGGCAAGTTCAACCTGGGTTGTTCCATTTACCGTCACAGCCTTGAGGTTTTTGGACCCCATCACCGCCCCTACACCGCATCGGGCGGCCAGACGGCCGTGCTTTCCATCGGAAACAATACCGGCCATTTTGACCAGTTTTTCTCCCGCCGGACCGATCACAGCGGCCTTTGTTCCCGGGCCTTCGATATGCTGAAGCATTTCCGTGACGGTAAAGGTGTCCTTACCCCAGTAAGGTCGGGCATCCTTTATTTCGGCTTTCCCATCTGAAACAGCCAGGTAGACGGGGGAAGCGGCTTTCCCTTTAATGATCAGGGCATCGTATCCGCATTTTTTAAACTTACCGGCCCAGTATCCACCGGCGCTCGATTCGGCATAAATCCCTGTCAAGGGAGATTTGGTAACCACATCAAACCGGTCAGAGTTGAACAGGGAAGAGCCTGTCAAAGGTCCCACGGCGAAAATGAGAATATTCTCTGGCCCCAGGGGGTCACAGTGCATAATCTTTTCATCCAGAAGGATTTTGGCGCCGAGTCCGGATCCTCCGATAAACTTTCTGGCCACCGAATCATCCAGTTCGGATTCGGTAATCGTTCCGGTGGTGAGGTCCACGGTCAAAATACGCCCCATATATCCTTTCGCTTTCATGTCTTCCTCCTACCCTTTAAACCTGGGTTCACAGAGTCCCTTAAACTCAGTCTTAATGCGGAAAAGATCTCCCGCGCCCGGTTTTTTCTTTCGATCATCCCTGTTCATCCCGTACCAGCCGGTGGTGATGTATAAATCTGAAAGAGCCTCTCCCGCGAATGCCAGGCAGGCCGTAACAGCCACGGGAAGTTCTATCTGCAGATCCCGCCTTCCCTCAGGGGTGTATCTGGTTACCCTTCCGCCGCCCCAGTGGCAGTTCCACACAAAGCCTTCCGAATCCACGGTAATTCCGTCTGGCAGCCCTTCCTCGGAAGGAAGAGAAGCGAAGATCCGCCGGTTGCTTACGGCCCCTTCTTTTGTGTCATAGTCGTAGGCTAAAATTCTGCCCTGAAACTGTTCAGAGACATAGAGGGTT
>Ga0334882_1004095_pt1 | contig 12708 bp, 5 predicted proteins | sample GraSluR1_MG_5_FD_207226 | JGI IMG/M metagenome (GOLD analysis project Ga0334882, IMG submission 207226) | Sludge microbial communities from methane-producing bioreactor in Wageningen University, Netherlands - Granular Sludge_15_04-R1 | ecosystem: Engineered > Bioreactor > Anaerobic > Unclassified... | reverse complement strand
GTAATATCAATTCGGCTTGCGGACAATTAAGGAAGGGCAAATGTCGAGATAGGTACATTGGATAACCTCTTCATCACGTGGTATCATATCGCTGAGCGCTTCCCACCTTATTTTAATAGGGAATACCTGGCTGGGTTTGTCTGATTGGCCCCCGCAAAGGGAGAAAAGATTGAGGGGTGGAACCATGGGAGTAAGGGATTACTGTGTTCCCAGAGAGGATGTGCTTCGGGGGGAGATAAACGATGCAATCTTCGCAGCCGATTTCGGAGATCTTGTTTCAGATGGTGCCCCGGAGGTTTATAGAGACCCCGCCACTTTCTTCGGAAATACCCACCCTGCCAGAGAGCTTAAGAATATTGTAAATAAGGTCTTTAGAAGGTTATCCGACCCGACTGAGGGCGGGGCCGTCTATCGACTCAGCACAGGTTTCGGGGGAGGCAAAACCCATACCCTCATGGCCTTGTGGCATCTTGCTAATAATATAGACAACCCCGACCTTGGGAGCGAACTGTTGCCGCCTGATATGCGACCGGAGAAAGTTACAGTGATCGGTATCGATGCTGGTAAGGCGGGAGTTCCGGTTTTTCAGGAACACGGAGGGGAGCAGGTCCGAAGCCTGTGGGGTGAGATGTTCTGGCAGCTCGCTGGTGTGGAAGGCCTGGACAGACTCGGTGCCGCGGATGACATTAACGCTTCGCCCAGCAACGCATTGATCAAATCGGTCCTTCCCGATGGCCCCCTCCTGATCCTCCTCGATGAGCTGGTTATCTATATGGCCAAACTCAGTGAACAGGGAGAAGGGAACCTCCTGGGATTCATCAATTCGCTGGCTTCGATCGTCCAGGGGCGCCCCCAGACAGTCCTCGTGGTTACGGATACGGCCGGGCAGTCTGCCTACTCAATAGAAGCGGGCCGCATACACCAGATCTTGCCTCAGACAACCACCCGCCTAGATGAAGTTTTGAGCCGCTCTGCAACAGACTATGACCCCATCGGGGACGAAACCGCTCAGGTTATCGCCAGGCGCCTTTTCAAGTCTATCGATCCCTCTGCCGCCGATATAGTTGCTCAAAGGTACTGTGAGCTCTATAAAAGGGTTTCTGACGAGTATCCGGAGCTTCTCTCCGGCGAGTATTGCACCCCCCAATACCGGGATGGTTTTGCAAAAAGTTACCCCTTTCACCCCAGGCTCCTACTTACGGCGCAGGGGCGGCTGGGCAGCATGCCCGCTTTCCAGAAGAGCAGGGGAGTCCTGCGTCTTTTTGCACGAATAATCCGCAACGTATGGGAGCATGGTTGGAACCCCGACGTTATCACGGCAGGAGATATCGACTGGATGGACAGCGCCATCCAGGGAGAACTCCTGCATCGCCTAGAAAGGGATCCCTTCAGTTCTGCCGTCACTGCCGACATAGGCAACCATGCCGCAAGCCTGGACGGAAAGGATCCGAACGGATTGCACCGGAGGGTCGCCGGGGCGCTGTTGCTCGAGAGCCTGCCCCTTGAAAGCAGGAGCGGCCTGGACGTAGCAGAACTGACCCTGTCTGTCCTTCGGCTCCAGGATGCGGGACCGGAACCCTCAGAAGCATTGGAGAGATTACTGTCCATATGCTGGCACACCTACCCCATGCCGGGTGAGAGAGGGTGGCAGTTCCGGTATGAACCCAACGTCATCAAGCAGATCGAGGAACTCAAAGCGAGGATCCCCGATGAAGATGCAAGCCTGAAGGTCCAGAGCCTTGTGCAGCGATATTTCCAGGGTCCGAGATTCAAAATGGTGCCTTGGCCCACCTCTCCACGAGCGGTCCAGGATGTTGCTGATCTGCAGCTGGCCCTCTGTCTGGATCCCTCCTCTGCGGGAAGGGTGTGTTCCTTTTCTGATGATACAGATGTCGAAGCCCCGATGCCAAGGCGCTTCCGGAACGCGATCATTGCCATTGCCCCAAGCCCGTCCTCTTTTGCCGATGCGGTAGACCGGGCAAAGAAGCTGATCGCCACTGAAAGGATCGAGAACGAGAACCAGGGAGAATCCGGGAGAGTCGTAAGGCAGCAGATAGCCCGTATCAAGCCTGCACTCGAAAAGCAGCTTAAGGTACAGGCTTTCCGGGCCTTCGATGTGGTCGTCATGGCCGATGGCGAAAGGGGAAAACTGTACGAGCATTTCCAGTTCCCCGAGGAGACGGCTTTGACCCAGCCTAAGGGTCAGGAATCCCTACACAAGTTCTTGGAGGCCAATCAACTGATTTATAAGGACAGCGATTCCCTGGATCCCAACAGGTTCGTCGACCTGCTTCAGGGGGCAACTCCCTCCCTGGAAGTGAAGGGGGCATGGAAAACCAGATCCGTTATGGAACGACTCTACGCAGCGCCGAACATGCGTCTGATCCCGGAGAAGGGTTTTGTCCGAAGGACCCTCCAAAGGTCTATTCAGCAGGGAAAGATCCTTGTAAAGGATATGAGGGACGGCACCGTATGGACTGCAGAACAAAAGATATCAGGGCCGCTTGGGGAGAGGAAGAGTTCCCCTCATGGGGGCAGAATACCTCTTCCTGACCTGGACGATGAAACCCTGGTTGCTCTTCCCAAAAGCGAATGTTCAGCGGATTGGCTGAAAGAGGACCAGAGGCCTGACGGACCTCCTGATATCCCCCCTCCGCCACCTCCATCTCCCCCTGTCAGTGGTGATGGAAATATTACCGTTGCAGAGTGGGACCGGATGATCGAAGAATCTGTGCGGCGCCCCCTTTTGGAACTCAACCTCAAAGCCATGCACCCCGATGCATCGCTCAGGCTGGCAGCTCTGGGGCAGCCCTTAGGGGCCAGAGAGGCTTTGATGACAGTGAACATCTCAGGCCGACTCAGGGGTGGAGGGCAGGCCAACTACAAGGTCGCCGGTTTCAAGGCCAACAGCCCTGTCCAGCCCTTCGTCGTTGCAAGGACCCTTTTTAGCGCAATGGAAAGCGTTGCTACTTTTGAGGCAAAGATGAACCTTGCTTTCGCGGAAACGGGTTGTGAAGGAGCGCAGGAGAGGCTTGAGGCAATGCTCAAGTCTATTAAAGATCAGGGCATTGAGAACATCTCCGGAGAGGCTGTATTCGGGCCCATGGAGGCTGAACAATGATAAAACTCAAGGATGCTCCTTTCTCATTCCGCGTCACTTTCAGGAAGGGCGGAGAAGCCGCGATAATCTACCGCCGGATGCTGGACAAGAGATCCATGGAGACTCTCCAGAGGATCGTTGCTGTATCCCCGCAAGCCTTTGCTGCAGGCAGGGGGCTCTTCAATGCTGCTGTCAAGGACGTTCGCGGCAACGGTAATGCTGTTGTGTCCAATGGTCATCACCAGCCCCTTGATGCTGACTGGGGTGCCCGGATAGCCTGTTTTGGATTTGTCTCAGCAGGTCTGGCCGATCCCGAAAAGATCTACCGGGCAGCCATCAATCTGCAGCACACCGATGGTGCCGAGGCGGCATGGTGGTTGGGGAAGATCTGGAACAGCCAGACATCACGCCCTATCAGGGCTCTGCGAATACTTGTGGGGGCAGTGGGAAGGCAGGATTGAAACGGCAATAGGACACAGCTCAAATTGAAGGGAATGGTGTCCACCGTGCCTGGAAAAGATCATCCAAAGGTTCTTATCGAGGAGTGGCTCCCCGCTGCTGCCATTGGTGTGGAGTGCATGAGAGAGAGGGGAAGCGCAAGTGCCCTTGCACCAAATACTTTTCTTCATGTCTGGTGGGCAAGGCGTCCCCTTACCGTGAGCAGGGCAGCGGTGCTTGCGTCCCTTTTACCGGCGGATTTCCCCAGGGACGCATTTGAGAGATTGCTGGGATTCGGAAGGCCTGGGACTGAAATCGTTTCAATAAGACAGATGATGGACACCGGTGCCAGAGTTGATGGCGGTTTCGGATGCGACAGGACATTCAAGGGACCTATCCCCGAAACGGAAGCTTTATCTGCTTTTAAAGCCATGCATGATCTATGGGGAGAAAAGATTGTGGTGATGGATCCCATGGCCGGAGGTGGCTCCATACCCTTTGAATCAGCCCGGCTTGGAATAAAAACGATAGCCAATGAATATAACCCGGTCGCATGCACGATCCTCAAAGCCTCAGACGAGTACCCCTTCTCCTTCGGAGAAGGCCTTTTCGAAACGGTAAGGCATTGGAAAAACGTCTGGATGAAAAACATCTCCACAAGGCTTGATAAATATTATCCAAAACACTCAGACGGACTGGTTCAAGCATATATCTTTGCCCGGACTGTCCCGTGTCCCGACACAGGACACCCCACGCCTCTGGTCCCAGATTGGCATCTCTTGAAGCCAAAGAGCGGAACAAGATGGGCTGCATTCCCGAACCCGGACAGGGCGACCGGAGAGTGGCCTATTGAGATCCTGCCCGTAGGAAAGGGTGTCACGCCTCCTTCCCCGACATACAGCCGCGGCAAAGGCGTATCTCTATTCACAGGGAGTCAGATAGACTCCGACTACATCAAGACCATGGCACAACAGGGAAGGATGGGGAGTGCTCTCTATGCTGTCGCCGTAAAAAGAGGCCCTGGTGATCTGATCTTCCGGCCGCCCTATAAAGAGGATCTTGAGGCGCTTGAAAGGGCCGAAGAAGAACTGGAACGGATCCGTCCCGAATGGGAGCGGAGGAATATTATTCCCAACGAGGTTGTACCCGAAGGCAGTAAGACGCATGAAGCAATAATCAGGGGCATAAATAAATGGGCCGACATGTTTTCCCCAAGGCAACTCCTCTGTTTCGGAGTTCTTGTGGAGGAACTTCAGAAACTTAAGCCGGAGATCAGAAAGAAGGAAGGAGAGGAGAAGGGTAACGCTGTTATTACAATGCTGGCTTTTGGAATAGACAAATTTTTGAATTACAATTCTTACCTTTCGTCTTGGCATGCCCCAAGATCGGTAATGCGTAGCGTTTTTGATCGTCACGATTTTTCTTTCAAACCCACCTATGCCGAAATGGCACCATGCAATGCGGGTTCTGGGCTCGACTGGTCGATCACAAACAGCCTTGAAGCCTACCGGGATATGTGCAAACTCCCCAAAAACCCTGATGCGAGACCCGTCGAGGTAATGCAGGGCTCCGCTTCGGATCTCTTCACGATCCCCGACAGGTCCATCACGGCCGTGGTTGTTGATCCCCCCTACGCAGACAACGTCCAGTACAGCGAACTGGCGGACTTTTTCTACGTCTGGCTCAAACGCACCGTCGGGGACATTTACCCCGAGTGGTACATGACCCCCCTGTCACCCAACACCATGGAGATGGTGGTCAACGAGGCCCGTGTGCGTGCCGCTCTTCCTGCATTGTCAGGGGTAAAGGCCAAGGAGTCTGCCTACGCAGAGTACGAAAAGCAGATGACGGCGAGTTTCAAGGAGATTCGAAGGATATTAAAGGATGACGGGGTCCTTTCGGTGATGTTTACTCACAAAAGGCAAGAGGCCTGGGAGTCCCTTTTTGCGAGCCTTATAGCCGCCGGGTTCATAGTTACAGCCACATGGCCCATCAAGACCGAGAGCGAGCACAGCCTCCATCAGGCTAAAAAGAATGCGGCCCAGAGCACGGTGATACTGGTCGCCCGAAAACGGCCCGACAATGCCGGCACTGGTTACTTCGACAGGACCATGATCGAGGCTATTAACTTTAACGCCACAGAAGCGGCCCAACGCCTTGAGGCTGAAGGGCTTAACCCTGTCGATCAGTTGGTTGGAGCCTTTGGCCCTGCCATGAAAGCCTTCAGCCGCTACGACGAGGTTAGGACCGATACGGGCGAGAGGGTTCGTGTGGGGGAGGCTATCAGGATCGCCTCCGATGCGGTCAGCGCCTGGAGGGTGGAGAAGCTTGCCAAGAGAGGACTCGAAGGAGTTGAGCCGGAAGGGCGCTTCGCTCTTCTCTGCTGGGATGTCCTGAGGGCGGCCGAATTTCGCTTCAACGAGGCCAAGTTGTTGGGGAATGCGGTAGGAATGGAGATAGACAACCTCGTTGCAGCCGGCCTGGTCGTGAAGTCCGGGGACAATGTAAAGATCCTTTCGGCGGGTGAACGACGTAGGGAAAGACCCCTGAACGCTCAACAGGCAGAGCTGTTGCTCCTTGAAGGTAATTCGGTAGGCGGCAGGGGGCGCAGAGGAGTTGCTTTGAAGATCCATCCTCAGGATGATTCTTTCAGGACGGCCATGGACGGATGCCACGCTTTGGCCCTTGCGTATCTGGAAGCCGGAGGAGGCTCCGCGGGAATTGGTGCAGCCAGTGCTCTGGCGAGAAGGCAGGGCTGGCGAGAGGGCTCTGCCGTGTCCAGATTGATGGAGGCACTTCTCAAAGCTGCACCTCCCGCCCTGTGGTTCGACAGAGGCAAGCAGAGCGCAGGCGCCCAGTATCCTGAATTCAGGGCCTGGCACGCAATGCTGGAGCCACTCTTCGGGATCGTTCCGCCAAAATGGGAAGAGACCGCTGAACCGCAGGGGTATCTTCCCCTGGAAGAAGATGAAGAGTCGGCGGAGGAAGGATCGGATTAGTTTTTACTAGGGCATGACAAACAACATGGAGGTGGAGGTTGGTGCCGGAAGGACAAAGCCTGTGGCGGGTCGGGTCGTCTTCTCTGCCCGAAAGCGATTTTACCTCCAGAATATGGCCCCGATTCCTCAGGGGGCCTGACCCCAGGCTGCTTGAGGATCTGTACGTCCCGGCCCTACAGCGGTCGGTGCGATATGACCGTTGTTGCGCCTACTTCTCCAGCTCTGTCCTTTCAACTGCCGCCCGTGGTTTTTCTGGCCTCATAGAACGATATGCAACACAAGATAAATCTCTTCCAGGGCCTGCCGTCAGGTTGCTGGTGAACGAACAGCTTTCGCGGGAAGACGTGGAGGCCCTGTCGGACGCTCCAGATACGTTAGTACTTGAACGAGTATTGATGAAGAGGTTCGCTTCACCGGAATCTGCCCTTGAGAAGGCCCGTCTTGAGATGCTTGCCTGGATGGTCTCCAAAGAACTGGTCGAGATCAGAGTTGGCATTTTAAGGCACGGAGAGGGAATACTCCACGCCAAATTCGGCCTGTTCTACGACGAGAACGGCAACGCTCTGGTTTTCAGCGGTAGCGGGAACGAATCTAGGTCGGGGCTGACCGCCAACTACGAGCACCTGGAGGTGTCTGGATCCTGGGATGACCAGGAAAGATACCAGGAGTTTGCCGATGAGTTCGAAAGGCTTTGGGATGGCAGCCACCCGGATGTAAAGGTAGTAAGACTTCCAGAAGCCATCAGACAGGGTATCATTTCCTACGCCCCCGATACGCCGCCCCTGGAAGAACCGCTCCCCACGAAGGACATTTCAGACGAACTTAAGAGGAAAAAATTGGCGATGCTTTGGAAATTCATCGTCGAATCTCCCTTCATGGAAAACGGGGAAGCGGCCTGTGACGCCACAATGAACGTATCTCTTTGGCCCCACCAGAGAGCTGTGGTGCAGGATGTCTTATCAGCCTGGCCCAAGGGAAAACTTCTTTGCGACGAGGTCGGGATGGGAAAGACCATTGAGGCGATAGCTGCACTCAGGCGCCTTTTGGCGGGTCGAGGAGTCAAGCGAGTTCTCTTTCTGCTGCCTGCAGGGCTTGTCCTTCAGTGGCAGGCCGAGTTACGGGAAAAGGGTAACATCCTCGCACCTAGATTCGAGGCCCAGCGCATCGTCAAGCCCGATGGAAGATCCAGGGCTGTTTCGGGTTTGGGTGAGGCTCTTGAGGAACCTATGCTTCTAATAAGCCGGGAACTGGCAAGGATAGAGGCCAACCAGGCGTTGCTCCTTGATGGCCCCTCCTGGGATCTGGTGATACTTGACGAAGCTCATGCCGCGAGGAGAAAGAAACAGGAGGAAGGGGAGTTCAACACAGGCACTCTTCTTCTTGACCTGGTAAGGAGGCTCCAGATCCGGGGAAAGACCACCAGCTACATGTTCCTCAGCGCCACCCCCATGCAGACCCATCCCTGGGAGCCCTGGGATCTTCTGGGAACTCTTGGCGTCGGAGGAGCTTGGATCGCAGAGTTCGACATTGTGCGGAAATACTACTCGGTTATACAAAGCCTGGAGAGATCACAAGGACCTTCCGAGCTGGACCTCAAGTTTTTATACAGGACAATGATGCAAGATCCCGATCTACCTGTATCACCCGAAGGATCTATACCTGAAAAGGAAGAGGATTTCATTGACAGGGTGGTCTTTGCCGATGAGAGGGGGATGAGGGGATACGCCAGCTGGATGAGGAAGGCCTCCCCCCTTGGCAGAAGGATGTTGCGTAACGGAAAGGAGACCCTGCAGAAATACTACCGAGATGGTCTTCTTGAGGCGCCCCCGCCCAGGAGAATAGTGCAGGACATCCGGTACAGATATGAAGATGCCAGAGAGGGCCGCGTCTACAACGCTATTAAAGACTATATAGACAGCCGGTTCCAAGCGCTGGAGAGGGAGAAGCGGGGCAAGGGTTTCGTAATGACCGTCTACCGAAGGCGATGTACCAGTTCGCTCTTCGCCCTGGAAAAGAGTCTTTTGAGAAGAAAAGAGGGACTGCAACAGGTAATAGAAAGAGGATCCTGGGATCCCTATTTCGAAGACGAAAGCCTCGATTGGCTAGATCTGGAAGAAGTTGAGGGAATTGCGGAAGGCGGGAAGATCTCGTCTGCTTTCCCCGAAGATCCAGCTGTTGCCGCATTGGAGTTAAGACAGGTCGAGTTCCTGTTGTCCGAGATCAGGGATCTTCCCGGTATCGACACCAAGCGCGACCGTTTTACAGAAGAGTTGAGAAGGCTCCAGGATGAAGACAGGTCTGTGCTTGTTTTCACCGAATACACGGATACCATGGATTTCCTCAAGGAGTGGCTTTGTCCGCTTTACGGGAAGGAACTGGCCACGTTCTGCGGCAGGGGAGGAGAGCGCTGGGACGGGAAAAGATGGGTTTCAGTGACCAAAGATGCGATAACGGCCTCCCTGCAGAATGGCGAACTGAGAGTACTGGTGTGTAACGACGCCGCCAGCGAGGGGTTAAATCTTCAAAGAGCGGGCGCCGTCATCAACTATGACCTGCCATGGAATCCGAGCAAGGTTGAGCAACGGATAGGGCGTATTGACAGGATCGGTCAGAGTCGGCCGGAAGTTAAGGTCATCAATATGTTCTTGCGTGACAGCATAGACGACAGGGTCTACAAGGTGCTGAGGGAGAGATGTCGCCTCTTCGAACACTTTGTGGGTCCCATGCAGCCAGTACTTGCCAAGGCGCAGAGGATCTTTTTGGGGCAGACCGAGGAGGACCTTTTCGACCTCACCGTAGAGGCGGAGCGGGTCGAGACGGATTTTCTTGCAGCAGAGACTTACCGGCTTTCCGACCCCCAGGTGGTTGTATCGGAGCAATCACCCATCAGAAGAGAGGACCTTATTGACGCTCTGAGAGCCCTGGATAACGTCTCCGGGATATCCGTTTCTACACGGCTGGATAAGATAAGCCTTAGGCTCCCGGACGGGAGGAGATGGGAATACGCTACTGGCCTCGAGGCACTAGAGGCTGATGACAGATTGTACCCACTCTCTCCCTTTGACCCCTTCCTGAAGGGTTTGCCTCAATATCTTTCCCCTGACGGGAATCTCCCGCTTACGTGTATTTCCTTCGAGCAGGGACCTTTCAAGAGAGCGTCAATATTCTGGGTAGATGGTGACGGGCATGTTAAGCCAGTGCAGAACCTGGAGGAACTTAACAGTCTATTGGAAGGATGGGATGGAAGCGGTCCTGCCACAATAGATCTCTCCCAGATCCAGACGGAGATCCGGGAAATGGTTGAAAAAAATTCTTCCATTGCCGAAGAGAGGAGGATCTCTGACCTGAAGGCTCAGAAGGAGGCCTGCACCATGAGGCTTAAGCTGGAGCTTGGCAGATTCCTGCTGTGCCTGGATCCCAATCTTCACTCCGCAGAAGGTTTAAACGGTCTTTTCTACAAGGAGATGGAAAAGGGCGGACCGAGATCGGCCCGCCTTAAGAAATGTTACAAAAAACTGGGTGGATACCCCGATTGGGACATCCCCACGATCAACAGACTAAGAGAGCAAATCCAGAGAATTGACAGGGGCCACAGAGAAGCACGTCTCCTTGGGAACGAGATCGATGCGGCACTTAACGACCCGAGGTGGGAGGTCCCTGGATTATAGCGCTCGATTGAGAAGATTGATTCTGTCCCCCCTTTAGAGTCTGTTGAAGAACCTTATAGGTGTCAGACCTACACGGGCTGTTGCCCAATTGAGTCCCCCAGGTTTTAAAAAGGCAGATCAGGCAAGACATTTAAACGGTCGCCCTATGTAAGTGAGACGGATCTGCCTGAGAACGATTGAAAAAAGAGAACGGGCCCTCGAAAGGCTTGGCTCCAAGACTCGGACTGTCACTGCCGGATTCTTGACCGGCCTGTTCTCCCGGCTGAGCAGGACCTGAATGTTCTGTACGGCACAGGTCAGGTACTCCTGGATCCGCATCTTCCATAATCCTCTCCAGCGGGCACGGTCAAATCCGTAACGCTTGCCCCTGGCAAAGGAACGTTCCATGAGGCTCTGTCTTTTCTTTATGTCACTTTTTGAGATCCTTCTTCTGCTCTGTTCTATCATCACATCCAGATCATCCTGGCGGAGGTGCCGGTTTACGGTTCTGCCCATTTTGTTGCTGGTGCATCGGGAGCGCAGTTCACAGTTTTCGCAGTCCTTTTTCCTTGCCCCATAGTCCTTGCTCTGGCGTTCCTGGTGAATGCTTTTGAACCTTAGCTCTTTCCCGGCGGGGCAGATGTAGATGTCCCTTTCCTTGTCGTAATGAAAGAGCGTCTCGGGATATATGCCCCGCTTTGCTCCACGATCTGCTGCACACTTGCGAAGATCTCGCATATGCGCCCTTATTCCCATGTCGAAACAGGCCAGAAAGTTGTCGTTGGTACCGTATTTGCTGTCCGCCACTACCGTTACCGCATCCTGACATGTTGTCGTACTGTGTCTTAACAGAAGCTCTCCCATCAGATTAGCCTCGCTGACATCCCCCGGTGTGGTTTCGGTGGCAGTGATGACTTCGTGAGCTTCATCGACAGCCCGATGTACCTGGTAGCAAAGATCCGGTTTGCCCCTGTTTACGATGGTCGCATCCGGGTCGGTGCCGGAGATGTAGCGGTTGTTGATGCTGCGATAGGAACCGCTCCATTCTGAGTTTTCATTTCGCTCTTCAAGGCGGGTCTTCAGTTCCTTGTAGTTTTTTCGTAGCTGGTGTTTCAGTGACTGGGTGTCGATGACCGAGTTGTTCGAGGCGTCGGCTTCAACCAGGCTGGAGTCTACAAATATCTTGCTTCCGTCCACCAGTCCCGCCTCAACGCACTGAAGCACGATGCGTTCAAAGAAGCTTTTGAATATTTCCTCTCCCCAGCGCTTCCGTGCCTTGGAGAGGATGCTGTGATCCGGAATCTTCGTGTCCAGGTCGTAACCCAGGAACCAGAGCCAGTCCAGTCTCTCAGGCAGGGTGGACATGAGCTCCCGTTCCGATCTGACGTTGTAAAATATCAAAAGAAGCATGAGCTTCAATACTATAGGAGGAGGTACCGAGACGTTGCCGTTGCTCCCATACCTGTCCGCCACTTCCTGGTAGGTGAAGTCAAAGTCCACCTTGGCTGCGATCCTCCGGAGAGGGTGATCCCGGCGGATCCTTTCGGCAATTTTTATGTTGGTGTAAAAAAGTTTTTCCTGTTCCGGTTCCTGAACTCCCATCATGGCGAACACCCCCTGGCAGTATCTATTTTACCGAGTATTCGCCCTTTTTCGCCTTCATTTTCGCCATTTGGGCAACAGCCCGTACACTTTTGACTAATTAGCATAAATGGTAGAAAATGGGGGTTAGGAAGGAACAGGACAGGATGTTTATTGCAGACTAAAAGCGGGCAACAGTGAAAACGCAGAATCCCCACTTTTGAAGCTGGGTAATCCCCGGAAATGCGAAAGGCCATTGCAACCTGGATTCCCGGCCACACATAACGAGCGAACCGGGCAAACCCTGTAATAATCGACCTTTGACAGTTTTTAGTTGACCTCCACATCGTTATGTGTTATTTTTACATAACGAGGTGATGAGGACATGGCAAGCATCGTCTTCCAAAAGGACAAACGTTCTGGAATCACCTACGCTTACGAATCGGTGTCTTACTGGGACAAAGAAAAAAAGCAATCGAGAGCAAAAAGGACTTTGATCGGCCGACTGGATGAACAAAACGGCAAGATCGTCCCCACCGACGGCAGAGGGCGCAAGAAAAAAGACGGGCAGCTTCCGGCCAACCCGGGGCCTGTTCCGGTCACAAAGACAGCAAGGCTCTTTTATGGAGCGACCTATCTCCTCGATGCCATCGGAGAGAAGCTGGGCATCACCGAAGACTTGAAGAAGTGCTTCCCGAAGACCTTCAAGCAAATTCTCTCCATAGCCTACTACCTGATCCTGGAGGACAAAAACCCTCTCTACCGGTTCGAGAAGTGGGGGACTCTGCATAAACACCCCTACGGGAAAAACATCGACTCCCAGCGGAGTAGCGAACTCTTCGCATCCATCACTGAAGAAGGAAAGCAGGAGTTCTTCAGGCTTCAGGGGAGAAGGCGCATGGAGAACGAGTTCTGGGCTTACGACATCACCTCCATCTCCAGC
>Ga0334882_1004094_pt1 | contig 12709 bp, 9 predicted proteins | sample GraSluR1_MG_5_FD_207226 | JGI IMG/M metagenome (GOLD analysis project Ga0334882, IMG submission 207226) | Sludge microbial communities from methane-producing bioreactor in Wageningen University, Netherlands - Granular Sludge_15_04-R1 | ecosystem: Engineered > Bioreactor > Anaerobic > Unclassified... | reverse complement strand
GTAAAATTATAAACTTGAACCATAATTTCATCTTCAGGTCCACAGTAGTCGGTATCAATAACGCCAAAACCATGTGGAGGCAAAACACCTTTTTTTCGTGGAGTTGAGCTTCTAGACGCAATTACAAGCATATATTTCTCTGGAACTTGAACAATCAAATTCGATGGAATTAGCTTAATTTCTTTTGGAAAAACTTCAAAGTTGCCTCGAGCCATTATATCAAACCCAACAGATCCATCAGTTTCATATTTCGGAAGAGGAATACTTTTATCAATTCTTTTAATTTTTACTTTCATAAAATCAAGGAGTAAAATGTTTTTATAATTATTAACTTAAAAAAAATTGAAAGTAAATTTATTTTTATCTTATTGGATTTATATTTTATTAACTACTGAAGCCAAAACATCTAAAAAAATTGATTTTGCAGTAGGTGGGCAGGCTGTAGTAGAGGGAGTGATGATGAGATCTCCAAATCACATTGCAATCAGCGTTAGAAAGCCAAACAATGAAGTAAAAACAAAATCAAAACCTTACAAAACTCTTACACAAAGGTTTAAATTTTTAAATTTACCAATTATTCGAGGAGTTTTAAATCTTTTTGAGATGATGTATATCGGAACCGATGCAATTAATTTTTCTGCAAACGAATCTCTGCCAGAAGAGGAAAATCAAAAAAAAGAAAACAAGTATTTAAATACTTTCTTATTCGCTTTTTCAATAATTTTCGCACTATTTTTAAGTTTAATGCTTTTTAAGTTTACACCATTACTTCTAACCACTTTTTTTGAAAATAAAATCCCTTTTATAAAAGAGAATTATATAGTTTTCAATTTAATTGATGGAGCTTTGAAGATTTTAATTTTTTTGTCATATTTATATTTATTAACACTCTGGAAAGATTTTAGAAGAATTTTTGAGTATCATGGTGCAGAACATAAGTCCATATTTGCCTACGAAAACAATAAAGAACTAACACCAGAAAATGCCTCAAAAGAAAGCCGTTTTCATCCAAGGTGTGGAACAAGTTTTATATTGATAGTCTTTTTAACATCAATTCTTGTCTACACTTTCGTTCCAAAACAAGACACATTTATTTTAAACTTTTCAATCAGACTATTGTTTTTACCTTTAATTGCAGGTGTTTCATATGAATATTTGAAAATTTCTGCAAAACATTCAAACAATTTTTTTGTTAACGCACTAATTACTCCCGGACTTTATTTCCAAAAACTTACAACACTTGAGCCAAATTCGTCTCAGCTTGAAGTAGCTATTTCTTCTTTAAAATCAGTACTTGAAAGTGAAGATAATTCTTCAAAATAGCCTTAAAATAGGCCTAAAACATTTACACACAAAAAAAGCCGTCTTATTAAAACGGCTTTTTTTAAAATTCTTATAATTTGCTTAAATCAATTTTAATTGATGGTCCCATTGAAGTTGTAACTGTAATGCTTTTAATATAGTTTCCTTTTGATGCACTTGGTTTAATATCCTTTATCGTTTTAATAATTACTCTTAGATTTTCAGCAAGATCAGCACTTTCAAAACTACATTTTCCAAAGATATTGTGAACATTTGCAAGTTTATCAAGTCTGATTTCAATTTTACCTTTTTTAAGATCTTTAATCGTTTGAGCAACTTCAGTAGTTACTGTACCAGCTTTTGGATTTGGCATAAGCTTTTTTTGCCCAAGAACTTTCGCAATTTTTCCAAGTAATTTCATTTGATCAGGTGTTGCAATAGCAATGTCAAAATCAAGAAAACCACCTTCAATTGCAGTAATTAAGTCTTCAGTACCAGCTTTTATTGCGCCTGCTTCAAGAGCTTCTTTTACTTTTCCATCATCAACAAAAGCAACTACTTTCACATCTTTTCCTGTTCCTTTTGGCAAACTAACTGTTGTTCTAATATTTTGATCAGCATGTTTTGGATCAAGTCCTAAATTTAGATGAACCTCACAACTTGCATCAAACTTTGTTGGATTTGTTTTTTTGAGTAAATCCATTGCCTCATCAATATCATAATATCTGTCTTCGATGAGTTTTTTTGCTTCAAGATACTTTTTTCCTGACATAAATTTATTGGTTATGTGGTAATAACGGTTAAATAAATTTTTTAACCTTCCACGAAATAATTATCCTTCAACTTTCACTCCCATACTTCTTGCAGTTCCTCCAATAATTTTAACAGCCGCATCCATATCGTTTGCATTTATATCTTCCATTTTTTCTTTAGCAATAGCTTCAAGTTGAGCTCTTGTGATAGTTCCAACTTTTTCTTTATTTGGAGCACCAGAACCTTTAGCAATGTTTATTGCTTTTTTAATAAGTACGGCCGCAGGAGTACTTTTAAGTACAAAAGTGAATGTTCGATCTTCATAAATTGTAACAATAACAGGGACAACAGTGTCTCCCTTTTCTTTTGTCATATCATTAAACTTCATACAAAACTCTTGCATATTTACTCCATGAGGACCAAGTGCAGTACCTACAGGAGGTGCTGGATTTGCCTTTCCTGCTTGAAGTTGCATTTTTACGATAGCTTTTACTACTTTTGCCATTATTTTTAGCGGTTAATTTTAAAAAACTGAGTGCGTAATACTCAGTGATTATTAAAGATTTTAAGCCTAAAAGTCAAATTATTTTTCGAAAGAAATCAAAGTTATCAAATTTACTACTTGTTTATGGTAAACTTTTGGGTAAGAGAAGGAATAAACAAGAGAACTAAACTTTACGGTTAAAAAAGCCGTTTCAGGCCGTATTGTGTCGTTCATATAAAAAGATGCTTTGCCAAATTGATTAGTTTCATTTATTGAACTATTAGAGGCATTACTTGCTTTATTTTTTAAAGAATTATAAATAATGTCTGGAGAATTTCCTGCATCAGGAGAAAAAACATAAACTCTAGCGTAAAGTAAAGCATCATCTCTAAGCAAATACCTCTTTTTAATTACTGAATCAATATCTCCAATATAAACAGTCCTATAAAGCATTTCGTCATTAATTTCTTCTTCGATAATCGCAGTAAGAAAACCAGAAGATCTTAGCTGTTCTGTTCTTAGATAAGGATTAACAGCAATAACTTGAGTGTTTATTTCCTCAAAATCTGGCAAATTATTAGTGTTTTGTGTTTCAAATTTTTCAACACTTTGAACAATCTGAATATCATCAATAATACGATTTTCAGTAATTTCTTCAATATCATCAATTTTTGGAAGAACTACTCTTAAATTTTCTTCATTTGTGTCGTTTTCATCAGAAAAATATTCACTTTCTTTCTTTTCTAAATCATCTCCAAGCTTAAAAACAACATTTGTTTGTACGGATTTATTGTCTTTGTTAAACCATTCTGGTACATATTCACTAAAAACAACTTGAGCAACCATAACAACTACAATTATGGTTAAAATTATTGAAAAAATTTTAAAATTTCGCATTTTTAGTGCTTAATTATTTCTTTTTAACTTGTGTGAAGTCTAATTCCACAGGAGTTTCTCTACCAAAAATTGTAATAAGTACTTTAATTTTTCCTTTTTCTTCATCAACGGTGCTAACAATTCCATCATAATTAACAAATGGTCCTTCAAGTACTGTTACATGATCTCCTACAACAAAATTAATCTTAAATTTTGGTTCGGATTGTCCCATTTGTCGTTTAATAATTTTATATTCTTCTGGTTGTACAGGAACAGGAACAGTGCCAGAACCAACAAATCCAGTAACATTTGGAGTATTTCTTACAACATACCAACTATCATCAGTAACAATCATATCAATCAAAACATAACCAGGAAAAATAACTTTTTCTACAGTTACAGGTTGTCCTTTTTTAATAACAATTTGTTGTTCTTTTGGTACAACAACATCAAAAATCATCTCTTGCATTCCAAGAGATTCAATTCTTTGAAAAAGTGCTTCTTTCACAGCTTCTTCATAGCCTGAATAAGTGTGAATAACATACCAGTTTCTACCGGTGCCTTGTATTTGTCTTGCCATATTTATTGGGCTTTAATTTGTTTTATTAACTCTGCAAGTCCTAAATTGAAACCGTAATCAAGTGTTGCCAAAAATACAGTTAGAGTTAGGGTGACTGCAAGTACTATAATTGAAATTCTAATGGCCTGTGATTTTGTCGGCCAAACAACTTTTGTAAGTTCTTCAAAACTAGATTTTACATAAGTTACTAAACTACTTTTACTCATAATTGTTTTAAATAATTCATTTACTGTCAAAGTTTAGCATTTGAAAAGCTTAAAATGCAATGGATTTTTTGGGCAAATAATGATAAAATATTAAGATAAAAAAAGAAAAACAAAAGAATGCTTAAAAAAACAAAACAAATACAAAAATTTCTTGAAAGCAAAAAAGGCATATTTTCATTACTTTTAGCTTTTTTATTGCTTGTGTATTTAGAAAAGTTGTTTTTTGGAGAAAGCCTTGCTAGAGAGCTTTTACCACTTGATCCCAGCGAATATGCAAGATCAGGTGTAAATGTTGCACCAAGTGGAGTAAGTGGACAGAAACTCGCCATTGATTTAGTTTTAAGAAGCCTTGGATATGTAAAAGTAATTACGGTTTCAGTTGGAATTTTGATGATTACTTTGCAAGGAATTCGTTTAATAAAAGCTGGAGGAAACTCTGAAGAAATAGGCAAAGTAAAAACGACACTCACATACATATTAGTTGCTTTCATTTTTATCAGTATGGGGCAGGAATTGGCGAAAATCTTTGATATGTCTGGGGGAACATTTCTTTCTTCTCCAGCAAATATGGTGAAACACATACAGCTTTTTGATAAACAAGTTCAGGTATTGATTACATTCATCAAATATTTAATAGGAGCAATTGCAACCTTAAATTTAGTTATTGCAGGAATAAGAATGGCAACAGAAGGCGGAAGTGATGAAGTTGTTGGAAAACAAAAAACAAGAATATTTGTATCGATTGCAGGTCTTATTATGATTTATTTAGGAGATATCGCTGTAAATAAAGTTTTTTATGTAGTAGACAAACAAGCATATTCAGGTGTTACAGGAGTAAAGCCAACGATGAGTATTAGCCAAGGAGTTACACAAGTTATTGGAGTAACTAATTTTTTAGTTTCATTTTTGGGGGCAATTTCAGTTTTAATGCTTGTTTATGCAGGCTTACTTTATGCGGTTTCTGGAGGGCAAGAAGAACAAACTGCAAAAGCTAAAAAAATACTACTTACTACAGTGATCGGTATGGCAGTGATCTTTGGATCGTTTGCTCTAGTATCAACAATAATCTCAGCAAATATATGAAAATATTAAAATCAATAGCACTACTTATACTTTTTTTGAACTTAGGTCTTACAGCCTACTCAAATACTGGTGATTTGTTGTTTCCAAATTCAATGAAAACACCAGAACAAAGGCTTTCAGAGATTGGAGGGAGTGGGGCTTTTGGCCTTCCTTCTTTTGATTATGGACAACACCCTGACTCTCCACCAGATTTTGAGTATACAGGGGCAGGAACTCTCGCAAGTCCGATATTTTTTACTATAGATTTTTTAAGATATTTGGCTAGCGGACTTGCACTGATAGTAATTATGTACATGGCAGTACAGGCTGTAATTAGCGGAGGTGAAGAAGAATATAAAACTGCAAAAACAGGACTTTTTATGGGAGTTGCTGGTTTCTTTTTGATACAAATCGCAGATATAGTTGTTAGAAAAATCTTTTTTGGAGATTATGGAGAGGCTTTTTCAGATCAAATATCAGCCAAAGAGTTTGCTTCAGAAGGAACAGCGACAATAAGAGGAATTATTGGTTGGATAAACTTATTTCTAGGTACAGTTGTTGTGTTTATAATGGTAATTAAGGGATTTAAACTTGCTTCAAGCGCAGGAAGTGATGAAGAATTAGGCAAAACAAAAAATCATTTATTATACGCTATTATCGGTTTAATTATTGTCTCTCTCTCTGAAATAATAATCAGGGGCGTAGTTTTTCCAGAGTATGGGGAAAGGCTTCCTAGTGCACAAATGGGAAAACAAGTAATTGTTATGCTTACAAATTTTCTAAGCGGATTTGTAGGAATTGCGGCTTTTATAATGCTTTTTTACTCAGCATATAGGTATGTAATCGAACAAGGTTCAGATAGCGCAACAACAAGAGTGAAAAACACAGCAATAGCATCCGTTATTGCAATTCTTTTATCTTTTTCAGCATTTGCAATAGTAAATACTTTTATAAATTTTGAAGAAGTAAATCCAACAACAACTCAATCTATATCACCATAAAAATATGAAATTCAAAAAAATCATCATTGTATCAATAGTACTTTCTTTCTTTCTTTCTAATTCAGCACTTGCTGTTAATTGGGGAGACTGGTTTCAAACAGACAGAGGAGGACTATCTTTTACAGAATACCAAGGTCAGCTTACAACTCTTTCAAGCGAAGGTTATGATCCTGCCTTAGTAGCCTCAACAGACTTAAGAGAGTTTGTAATAAAAATTGTAAACTATGCATTAGGCTTTTTAGGGCTAATTGCTGTGCTTGTGATTATTTACGGAGGAATATTATATGTCACTTCTGCAGGAAATGACACAAACCTTGGAACGGCAAAAAACGCGATTAAATATTCATTGATTGGACTACTAATTGTTCTGGGTTCTTTTGCCTTTGTTAACACGATTATCAAGGCAGGAGGAGGAAGTGATACCACAGGGCAAATCAGAAGAATTACCGCAGGCAGAACAGCAACAGGTTTTAATTCCTCAGCTGAAGAACTAAAACAATTGGCAGAACAGATTTATAATAATTTTTCAGTATTATCAGCAATAACATTGGAGTTTAAAACAATACAAGGAGATGCTTCAAAACAAGCTCTCTTGCCAACAAATATGCCTTCAAAAGCTGTGATCTTAAACTATCTCACAGGAGTTAGAGCAAAAATCACCAGTATTTCAACAAAAGTACCATTATATTCAGATGCCTATATAAAATTAAAAAGATTAGAGCGAGAAGTAGATAGACAATTGGATCTAGTAAGAAGATTAAACGAAACAGCATTTATAAGAATAACAAATAGTGGAGAAAGTGTTTGTGATCCATCAAAGGTTACAGATTTTTGGGACGCATTAACGGGAACAAATCCATGTGAAGACTATCCTATTTACACAAGAGGTTTGTATGATTTTTGGGGAAACCCAGCTTCAGTAAACCAAGTAGATAGAATGGATATTTCAGCAACAGAATTTGCAAATAAAAACATTCAGCAAATTTGGGCTGAAGGAGTATTATTTCAACCAATTGTAGAATCAGTTAAAGAAGAATATAAAAATATTTTATCAGAAGCATTTTATAGACTTCAAGAAATAAATATTCAACTTCAGGGTTATTATGGAGGCGTAAGTAATAATACAGCAGAGGCAGATTATAATAGAATGAGAAGAGCGTATGGATTTTCAAATGTAATTATGACAAATGATTTAAAAAATCCCTTTAGAGTAACAGCTGATGGAAGAGAAAATTTCTATACAAAAATAGAAAATTGGACTCTCGGAAGCATAGACTCAGATCCAATAGGGCCAGCAAATCAAGATTTGTCTGTGGCTCTTACTTACCATTCACTTCTTTATAAAACTGTATCAGAGTTGAAATTTGTCGAAGCAAGACTAACAGCAAATGTTATTGAAGGATCCGCTCCTCTAACAGTAATTTTTGATGCACTCGCAACAAATGATCCAGCAGGAGGAACACTTAATAAAGACAATATATTATGGGATTTGGGAGGTTCTCAAACAATTTCTGATTTAATGTCTAAAGGTAATTATGGAACGATACTACCTTCCGCAGATATGACTTGTGATAGGGAAGGCATAATAATTAGTGATCAAAGCTTACAGGATCAAGATGTGAAAATTGGGTCAACAGCACAAAGATGTACTTACCACAAACCGGGAACATACCAAGCCGCAATAAAAATTAAATCAAATGATGCACAGGGCAGATACGCACCAGGAATTTCAATCTTAACAATAAAAGTCAACCCACCAAATACAAAAATTGACTTGTCAATGACTCCATCAGGATCAGACGAGATTGTATTGATGAGATATAATAATGACGGAACTCTTTTATCGAACAAAAATAATGTTTCCGTAACTTTAGAGCAGGCTAGAGCGGGAATTTCTTTTGATGCTTCAGGAACATACGCAAGTCAATATAAATGGGATTTTGGAAATGGTGATGTCCGCGAATACACAGCAAATCCAAGAGCTATTGTCTCTTATTCAAATCAGGGAAGATATTCAGTTAAATTAGAAGTAATGAATCAACTTGGAGTTGTAGATAGAAAAGTTTTTACTCTCGACATTTCTGAGTTATCAGCAAGAATTTTTGATAATAACAGAGGCAAAGGCTTAATAAACACAGATGTAATATTTGATGGAACAGCATCAAGAAGCGATAGGGGAGGAATTCGTTCTTATCGTTGGACAATAAGCCCATCAGCAGGGCAAGCAGTTCCTGAAAACCTTCAAACATTCACAAGAGAAGGCGCAACATTATCAAAGCTTACTTATAAATTTGAATATCCTCTACTTTACGATATTTCACTAACGGTAACAGACCAAAACAATAATTCATCCACAGACACTTTAGAAGGATTTGAAGTTAGTTCTCAAAAACCGATAGCACAATTTACCCATAAAATTGCAAGTTCTTCAAAACCATCCACAGTTATTTTTAATTCAGATTTAAGTTTTGATCCAGACGGAGACGATAAGTTTTTGTCTTATGAATGGAAAATAAATGAAACAGAAGACAAATATCGTTTTGTAGATGGAACTAGTGCAAGTTCAAAAAATCCTGTTATAGAATTTACAAACAAAGGAGAATACAGGGTTAGCTTAAAAGTGACGGATATGCTTACTAGTGGACAAAAAGAGGAATTTGGCGAAATTACAAAAACAATTAAAATCGATTCTACACTTGATTTGGAATGGGGTGAATTTACAACTTTTTCAGAAATGATAAATGAGGATGGAGAAGCCGAAATTACTTTTGATATTATCTCACAAAATGCAGTCGCATACGAAATTGAATTTGGAGATGGCAATTCAGAAACGGGCGCATTTAGTCAAAGAAAACAAATTAAACACAAATACACAAAAAGTGGCAGATTTCAGGTGTTTGTAACTGTTTATAATAGTGAAGAAGAAGATAATGGTTTGAGAAAAACAGTATTTATAGGCGACGGATCTTCACCTATAGCAAAAATAAATTTATTCGTAGACGATGCTCAGGTTTATGATTTTTCAGAACCAATAACCATAAATAAAAAAACACGCTTAAGATTTGACGCCTCAGAGTCAAAAAACACTGATGGAACAGGACGAAAATTAAATTATTCTTGGGATTTTGGCGACACAACAAGATCTTCTTCAAGAATTGCTTCACATTCATACAACGAATTAAGCCCAAGAGATACAGGGTTTTATACCGTTCAACTCACAGTGTCAGACAGAGATTCTAGCAATATAAGAGCAACAGATGAAATAAGAATAAATGTAGAAAATATTGCTCCAAAATTTTCATCACTTCAAGGAATTCCTAGAATTGAAAGAGGAAACAACACAACTCCAATTACTGTACTTATGAAAGTATATGGTGCGGAAGACCCAGATGGTTCTATTACTCAATATAGGTGGTGGTACTACAACATCGAAACACCTGAAAACGAGCTTGGTACAATGATTACAAGAAGTGATACAGCTCAAATGATAATTGGAACTAATGGAAGAGAAGGCGATAAAATCACTTATGCCTTTGGGGTAGAGCTTACCGACAACGACAATTTAAGTTTTTCATCAAGAGAACTATACACAAACGAAACAGTTCCAAAAATTGAAGTTGTAAATGGACCAAATGCAATGCCACAAGCAAGATTTTCTGTTAATGCGACTAAAGTATTTTTAGGAGATCCTGTTATATTTACAAGTACATCAACTGATTCAGATGGAGAGATAGTTTCCTATATTTGGGATCTTGAAGGAGATGGTTTTCACAATAATGAACCAACAGATAAATCTACAATTGAGCACTTTTACACAGAAAAAAATCTAAAAGGATATGATGTTCGACTAAAAGTAAAAGACGATAAGGGGGGAGAAGCGGTTTCACCGATTGTGAAAATTTATGTGGATGCAAAGTCAAATCCACCAGTTGCAGATTTTGAGTATAGTTTTCCAGATCCAAATAATAAATTAAAAGTTGAATTTAAAAATACAAGTACTGTAGACGAAGAAGTAGGTGCAAGAATTGCTCAAACTCTTTGGGATTTTGATATAAACAAAGATACTACAGGCGATATGATTAGAAATAACGATATTGATTCAAGAAATCCAAATCCAACATGGGTCTATGATTCATACGGAATAATCAAAGTAAAACTTCAAGTAATAGATTCTTTGGGCGAAAGATCTGAAATTGTAAAAGATGTAGTAATAGGTGACAATGTAAACATAGATCAATTGAGAGATAGCTATGATCCACTTTCTCCATCTACGCCAGATCAAGGCGCAGAAGAGAAGCCCTCAGAAGAAAAAGTCGAAATCCCTCTTGAAAATGTGAAAGCTGTTTTAGAAGTAAGGCCAAGTGTTTTAAGTGGAGAACGAGACATCGCAGTACTAGATTTTTCTTCATCAACAGGTCCGATTAAATACTTTCAAATAGATAAAAACATTTATAGCCAAAGTTTTAATCACAGCGAAGGGCCAGATCAAGATATAGATTATATAACAAACAGAGCGGGGACTTGGCAAACGACATTTTTAAGAGAATGGGGAGAGATTGCAGTAAAACTAACAGTAATTAGGGAAGATGGACAAAAGGATTCTGTTGTTAAAAAAATAATTTTTCAATAAGAGTTTTTTCGTATAAAATACAAAAAAGTTTTAATAAAAACAAATATGCCAAATATCAATGATATAGAAATGGGAGATGATGAAGAAAATACTTTTACAAATTCAAATCAAAACGCAGAAAAGAATAATAATCCTAGAGATATTCAAGGAATATCAGTAAGCCAAGTGCAAAACAACTTGCAAAATCCTCAGCAAAATCCTCAGCAAAATCCTCAGCAAAATCCTCAGCAAAGCCAAAATTTTTCTGAAAATCCAAATCGCCCAATAATAAACACAGCGAGAGATCAGCAGAATCAAGTTCCATATAGCACTTTTTCACAACCAAATCCAAGCGCACCAGCTAGTGATATGCCAAGTCAAGCAGTGCCTGCACAAACAAGTGATCTAAAAAAGACAAATAATTCTCAAAATATCAAACCAGTAAACTTAAAGGCAAGAAAAAGAGCGATTTTGGGCTGTTTTGTTTCATTTTTCTTTGTTTTAATATTACTTTTGGTTTTTTCTTTCATATTTATTGCAAATTCAGAATCTGCTTCAGATAATCCAATTGCAAAGCTTTTAAATGTAAATGCAACATCATTTGTAAATGGTTTAATAACATTTATTCACATAATATTCTTGCTCACAGCACTTGGAATATTTTTGATAACGATGATGGGCTTTGTTAAAATTATTACGGCAAAAAAAGATGATAAAGAAGCCAAAAAAACAGGTGTTAAAATTTCTCTCATTTCAGGAATTATCCTTATGTTTTTCTTGATTATTTGGCTTTTTTCCTTTGTGTATTTAGATGGAAAAAGAATAATAGTTGATGGCCCAGTTTTAATGCCAATAATCACTACACCTGAGGATACAATAAATCTTGAAGCGCCAATTTTAATTAAGTTTGATGCAACAAATGTTCCATATGATGAAAAAAATTGGCAAATTATTTCTTATTCATGGAGTTTTGGAGACAAAACTACAGGAACAGGCGTAGTAGTAAGTAAAACATACACAGAAAAAGGAAGATTTGATGTTCTTTTAGAAGTTACGAGAAGAAATAAAAACACAAATCAAGAACAAGTAGATACCTATCCATGGCTAGTTACAATATCTGGAAGCAAAATGGAGGCAATTATTATTGCCGAGCCACTTTCAGGCGAAGTTCCTTTAAAAGTTTCATTTGATGCAAGCAGATCAGTAGATTTAGACAATCAGATTGTTCAATACGAATGGGATTTTGATGGAGATTTAAGTTTCGACGATGCAAAAGGTGCAAAAGTTGAATACACCTTTGATAAAGTAGGTAAATATAAAGTAAGTTTAAGGATAATAAATGCAATAGGAGACTATGAAATTTCAGAAATTGAAATTGAGGCACTTGATAAGGAAGTTCCTGAGGCAGTGATTGAGATCACTGGAAATCCAACATTTTTTGAACAAGGCCGTCAGTATTTATTTTCAGCAGACAAATCAAGCTCCAAAGATGGAAGAATAGTATCTTATGAGTGGGATTTTGGAGATGGAAAGCCAGTTGTAAGAACAAGAACAACTTCACATACATACGATAAAGAAGGAGTTTATAAATTAAAACTAATAGTAAAGGACGATAAGGGCCGAGAAGGTGAAGTTGAAAGGGAAATTCAAGTAGGGCTTGCAAAAGGTATGCCAAAAGCAGAATTTCAAACAGATTTACTACAAGGAAGAGCCCCTCTCGAAGTTACATTTGATGGATCTTTATCAACTGATCCAGACAATAATATCATTCAATACGAATGGGATTTTGATGGAGATGGAGTCGTAGATGCCTTTAATGTTAGAACAAAATATACC